>Ga0193716_1001593_pt1 | contig 13103 bp, 11 predicted proteins | sample U2c1metaG_FD_145901 | JGI IMG/M metagenome (GOLD analysis project Ga0193716, IMG submission 145901) | Soil microbial communities from a riparian zone of the East river system, Colorado, United States - U2c1 | ecosystem: Environmental > Terrestrial > Soil > Riparian zone | place: USA: East River...
TAGGCTAGGCGATCTCCCCACTCCGCTGCGCGCCAAACTGGTGCGGGAAGCGGTCTCTAGTCTTTACAACATTCCGATAGTCCGGTTCAGTAATCGGCGATAGCTGCGGGAACTGTCGCAGATGAGTTGCGGGCTTAGTGTTAGTAGGTCCCCACCAGCACCGAACTCGCCGACCGCATGGCCATGCTCGGTGTGCAGCGTAAAGAAGAAAGACTGCGACCGTGCTGGTCAAGATGCGGGCGGGGTCAATAAGAAGGCGTTGGGCAGAACGACGCTTGCGTTCCATATGGATTTCGACCGACCGGACAGGCGACTGGAACCGATTCCTCGGGAAAATTGGCCTCTAGACTGACCCTCGGCCCGCGGCCTTCTCTGCGCTCACAGAATATCCGCCACGCGTTCTCACGGCCTCCACCCGCTCGCCTTCAACTGCTCCCTCGCCTTCCGCAAAAAGCTGAAGTCTAAAAAGTCCGTAGGGCGAAATTCCTTCGTCAGGCCGGCGGCGCGCCGGGCGTCATCGATAACGGCCTGTAGAACTTTGTCTTCTGCCGTCCCGTCGCGGGTCATTACTTTGACGCTGGCATCGTAGATCGCGGTTACGGCATCGCGGTCTTTGGATTTGAGAAACTGCATCATGTAGTTGATCGACGGTTCGCGCCGCGTGGTGAAAAAGAGATAGCCTTTCAGCGCCGCGGTCATGAAGCGCGTGATCATGCCCGGCGCTTGGTTGATTTTTTCCTGTGAGGCGACGATTCCCCCGTTCATGTATTGGCTGACATAGTCGCCCGCCGCCGCCAATTTGTTAAAGCCGTCTTTTTGCGCGCGGTAACTATTGGCGGCGTCCAACAGCGTCGCTTGAATCACCCGGCCCTTGAGCGAAATAAAACGCATGTCGTTGCCACCCATCACCATGAGATTGACGTCCTTCGCCGGGTCCAAATTGTTTTTGCGCAGCACCTCACGGGTCACAACGGCGACCGTGCCCGCGATGGAAAGAATGCCGACGGCGGAACCCTTCAGTTGTCCAAAGGTCTTTATCTGCGGCTGCGAAATGAAGTCCCAATCCGGCTTCTCGTCGACGACCATGAGAATCTTGAGCGACAGGCCACGAATCGCCGCATTCAAACCGCTGAAGCTTTGGGTAAAAAAATCGATTTCGTTGATCGAAGTGATTTTGGCGGCGAGCTCGCCGCGCATGTTGATGATCTCGACGTTCAGCCCTTCGCTTTTGAAGTAACCCTCTTTATGGGCGACGAGCAAATAGATAACCGACGGCGAAGTCATCGACGCGCTCGCTACGCGGACGTTGTCCAGGGCGTAGGTCGTTATCGGATTAAATACAAAGACAAAGAAATTGACCGCAAAGAGCGCAAAGTACGCAAAAAAATATTTCGTCGTTTTCATGTTCATCATCGTGATACCATTGCTCACACTATTCTCGATCTTTTACAGATTTGCCGCACCTATCGATCCGCGAACAAGTTCTTTCGTGACTGCCTTTGTCGAACCTTCTTTTTCCTGCTAGAAAACAAGCCACTGAATTGTACCACCGAACAATCGCAGAAACCTATGAGAGGAAACGTCTTCAATGTCACAGATCAATCTCACGATGAGGCTCAGATGTTCGAGTTCTATAATTCTAACCGTTGCGTATTTTGGTCTCTTTGCAGTGAGTCATCCTCTTCATGCGGCAACCCCTGCGCTAACGACGATTCGCGTCGGCTACCCGCAATTGAACGGCGGGCAGACGCCGTTATGGAATATCGCCGACAGTAAAATCGATCAGAAATCGGGGCTGGATATCAAGCCGGTTTACATTCCCGGCGGTGTCAGACTCACACAGTCGATGCTTTCAGGATCAGTCGACATCGCCATGACGGGAGGGGCAGCGGTCAATGCGATGCTGAGCGGCGCCGAGTTTATCTACGTCGGCATGCCGGTTGCCACTTATGCATTTTCCCTGTACGCCAGGCCAGAAATCAAGGACGTTACCGACCTGCGCGGCAAAGTTCTCGGCGTGATTACCAAAGGCGCGTCGTCCGACCACGCCGCCATCGCCATGCTCAGACAATACAAGATGACGCAGCAGGATATGAAAGTGTTGTATTTCTCGCGCCAGGAAGACGCCCTCGCTGCGCTCAATCAAGGGATCGTTCAAGCCGCAGTGCATTCGGCGCCGACGACGCTCATGGCCCGGCGCTTGGGATTCAAAGAAGTGGTCAATATTGGCGCGCTCAAGCTCCCCTATCCCTTCATGGGGTTGGCGGTGCGCCGTTCTGCGATACAGCAAACCCCCGAGATCATTCGCGCCTTCCTCAAGGTGTTTGTAACTGGTCTCAAAGTCTCGATCGAGCAACCCGATCTGTCGAAGCGCGCGATCGGCAAATATCTCGCCACCAAAGATCAGGAGATTATCGATGAGGCATATCGCAGCTTTGCCCCATTGTTTCCGCGCGTTCCATACGTAACCGACGAAGCGATCCGCGCCGCTCTATCGGTCACCGATCATCCGAAGGCGGCGGCGGTAAATCCAAAGGATTTCTATGACAATCGTTTTCTGCAGGAGCTCGAAACCAGCGGTTTTATCAAAGAACTCTACGGCACACGGTGAAATGGACTTGGCGATTTTCGAGTTGCCTGGTCACCGGCACAAGGTTCGACGAGTCGCGCGCTAGGATTCGCAGAGAAATCCGTTCAATAATATTCGCCGTTCAGTCGAATCATCGCGGCGCGGACACTCGAGCGCATCCGCTCAAGCGCGCGCGATATTTCTCCATATTCTCCAGTATCGGCGATGTTTGACCCGGGTGAGTCCAGTTCACCGTGGCTGATATCTCGAGCGGCTCGGACTAGGCGGACAATGGGCCGATTGATTCGCCACGCCAAGAAAAATGCGGCGACAATCCCACCGAACATAATTAGCGCGATCCATGCGATCACTGGCGTCAGGGTTTCGCGGATTGACTTTTCGACATCGTCTTCCCAAAGGCCGACTCTTACCGTGCCAAGACGCCCTTCAAGGATGGGCACCGCGACCTCGTAAACAATGCCATTGCCGAGCCGGAACCTGCGACCGCTTTGGTCGATCGGCAAGTTGGCCGAAGCTAGTTTTTCCATCTCGTCGGGACGAACGGGGAAGCTGTCCGCGAATATTTTTCCGCTGCGATCGAGGATTAGCAGATAAGCAATCTCAGACTTGGTGGAAAGTCGGCGTAGTAATTCGCGCGGACCATTTGAGTTACGGGCAAGAATGTAAGCAGGTGCGCTGTCGCTTACATTGACCGCGATAATATTCGCTCGTTGGATCGCATGGCTCCAAAGCGCGGCGCTGAGCGTCCAATAAACCAGGGCAGCGGTCAGCAATCCAAATGCGGCGACAATGGCCGTGAAGGTCATAATAATCTTGCCGGTCAAGCCTCGAGCGTAAGAACGAAAATGATCGCGCACTTCGACAAAAAAGGGCTCCTTCGGGCGCCTATGGTCTATTTCCAACGTCTCTGGCAAATCAAATTCTTCTGCCGTTTCTGTCGGCACGACTAAACGCGAGGGATGGGCTGGCGAAACCAGATCCTCAGTCACATCTCGAAAGCTGCCGGAATTCTTTCCTAAGGAATCACCAAGGGTGCTGGTCTTGCGATCGGCGTGGGCCATACGAACCGATGATATAATGAATCGGAGCGCGATCAGAGCGACGATTGAGCCCACGAACAGATAAACAATTAAGATCCAATCAGCCGCGCTAATCTCACCCAATAACTGCGTGGAAGGCAAGAACCTCCATCCAGATGCCGGGTTTTGTGAATCCCGTGGGGCAAGATCGGCGAGAGTCTGCGAGCTTCGGTCGGTCGTAAGAAAAAAGAGGATAAGCCCAAGCGACAAGCAACCCAGCGGTATGAGCAAAACCGCTAACAACGATCGCCGTCCCATAGTTTAGATCCCTGCTAGCTCGGAGATTGGCCCATCCGCTCCAAATCACGCCGCGTGCCGTACGATGCCCGCCATCCTCTACCGGTTAAACGTAGCCCGAGCTATCCAATCCTTGCCAAAACGCGCCGAAAATTTCAATCCCGCACACCGAGATCCAGGGGAAATGGTGTATGCTCGCGGCGCAAATCAACTGGGCATTTCGAGCCCATAAGACAGTTTTCCTTGTGCTACTCGCTGGAAGCTTGGCCATCTTGCTCGTTCGACTGCTCGGCAAACTCGTCGGCTTCCAGTCGCGTGAGCACCGCGTGCAAACTGGAGCGCATCCGGTCGAACGATCGAGCCAGATCGCCGACCTCATCAGTCTCTTTAACGCCCATGTCGAGATCGAGCTGACCCTTGCTAATCCTGCTAGCACGATCCACCAAGGTTATGAACGGATTGACCAGATTCCACATTGCCCATGCGAAGGCTCCGGTCACTCCGGCCAGTAAAATGAGCGTCGACGCCGCGATTGGAGTCAAAACTCGCCGGGTTTCTTCTTCGAACGCATCGCGCCAAAGGGCGAGATGCACATAACCCCCCTTGCCCTCGGCGACCCGCATGGAAAGCTCGTAGACCGGTAAACCACGGTAATCGACCTCAATACCTTTGAGAGCCCGCTCAGCCGATTTAGGAAAATCCCGCAGCAGATAGAGCGGCAAGTCGCGCGGCTGATGAGCCACCATCTCGCCCGCGGCGTCTTCGACGTAGATGTATGCGATCGATCTACTGGAAGCAAACTTTTCGACGGCCTTGCGCAGTTCCAACTCGCCCTGACCTGGCGCATAGCGAGACGCGATATCGCTTAAGCTTACAATGAATACGTTGGCGCGCAGCTTCACTTCTCTTTCCAACGTGCTCGACAATCGAGTGTAGGTAATCACGCTGACCGCAACGCCGAAGAGCAATGATAACGCTCCGAAAGACGCGGCGAGCTTCCCGACTAACCCCATTTTCCACGGCTTAGGTGCAAGTTTCGGCAGTGCTGGCTCGAATCCCGAATCTCTATCCGCCGCACGTGCCCCTGATAGCGGAGGCATGATAAGCGTCTCATCACCTACACTGGGGGTCGCCCGGCTCATCGCCACCTTTGCCTTCGCGACACTGATGTAAAGCAAGATGATCCCGGAGGGAATCATCACCACAGGCACAATGATCTCCCCCACCCACCAATAAAGCGCGGCATCGAAAAGCGGAGCGAAGATTCCGATTAGAACCGCCAGTACTTTTGAAAGGAAGTTGACGGCACTCCAAGGCGAATCGCGAAAGAGCAAGTAATCCACCCACAATCCGATCATTACCAAGGTAATCATCGTGGGTGCGATGAGTCTTCGAAAGACCATAATGTTTCTTCGCTGGGTCCTAATTGACCACGCGCTGCAAGCGATCCGATTGTGTTGTTTGTTTAAACCTAGTGGAAAGCAAATTCATCACGCGCCATTGTAGCGAAATACACGAAGAAAAGAAGGGTTCCGATCATGATGGAAGCGTGCAAGTGCCGAGCTGAAATGAATCGCTACAACAGGGCATGGTCGGAAGTTGCGAAGCGCTAGTGTTGTCTCAAGCGCTTCCACTCTCAAGCCGCAGCGCGTCTAACGCTTTTTCGATCAATCCGCGGCGCAATTTCTTTTCGGCTTCCGCATCGAGACTGGCATCGCCGACTACGTGCACAATACCGTTGCCCAACACGAGACGATTCGCGCCCACCATTTTAGCGATGGATAGAGCTGAAGTGATTTGCACCGTCGGTATACCCGCCTTTTCCAATTCCGTCGTAATCGCAGCGCCGCTGCGCGTGCTCGTGCCTCAAGTCGAGGTGAGAATAATAGCGTCGATACCAAGACTCTTAGCTTTTGCGGCCATCTCCCGACCCATACGGCGGGTGTTGGACAATGGATTTGCCAAACCGGAGGTCGATATAAACTCGTCGTGCAATTCGCCGATGACACCGTCTTTTTCAAGCTCGCGCATCGCATCGAGCGGCACCAGTCGGTTAGGATCTTGCCGGATAAACTGCGGATCGTAACCGCCATGCGAGATCTCGTAGTCTTCAGGACGCAAATTGGCGCGCGCTTTGATGCTGTACAAGCCCCAACGGGTCGCGGCGGAACCTTGAATCTTATCCGGATTGCCGTTCGGCACGAGGCCGCCGTCGGTGATCAGCATCAATTTTGCTTTCGTTAAGTCCACTACTCCCGGCGGCATAGGCACCGGTGTAAAGTTGGCCGGCAGCATTTCCGACTCGAACGGCTCACCTTTCGCTTTAGCGATGACCATGTCGACCAAGCGTTCTGCCGCTGGTTTCGTGACGAACTGATCGCGGATCAAGCCGCGGGCGATATAACCTTCATCTCTCGGCGAGCCGATCATTTCCTTGCGCGCCAGCTTAATCGCAAGTTTTGCCATTTGCCCCAAAACCGCGCGCATCCTTGCGGCGTTGTCACCCGAGTCGACGATATAAAGCGGTTCGCGATAGATATCCACGCCAGGATTCTCCGGCGCCATGACGGTGATCACCGGAATTTGGAGTCGCGCTTGAACGGTGCTACAAAGCGCACCGGCAGCCAGACCATAGCGGCCGGCGAGAAAACACGGCCCGGCTACCAATAAATCCACCTGCGCATTGCGAATATGCTCCAACGCCGCGTTGATCATCGCGTCCTGATTCTCAACTGCGTAATTATCTCCGCAGAGCAACGTCCCGACAATTTTCGCATCGGCGCCGAGCAGCTGCTCAAATAGCTTCCCCGGTCCGATCGGACCTTCACGCCATTCGAGCGGCGCACCGGCTTTTTCTTCGCCGCCCAGCCCACCGAAAAATTGATTAAGATAATGTACGACACGCATATCTGGGAACTCCTTCAGGTACGGCAGAGAAGCGAATAACATGCCGTGTTCCGGCTATTGCCTAGTGCCTGTTGTCTATTGCCTCTAATAAACCATCGACCTCAACCGAGATGCACCTTGCTGATTGGCCACGCCGACGACGTTCAGCGAGTCGATTTCAAATGGTCCAGCGAGCACTTCCGCCAACCCGCTATTCGCGGCAATCACCCGCTGCACCGGCGGAACTCGCCATTGGGTGCTGTTACCGCCGACGCATATGATCGCGTTGACTTCGGGAAAATTGAAAAGCAGCGCCGACTCAACCCGATGATCGCGCGCAAGATCGGTCACCTGAACGGCGGTCTTGATGCCAGCACCTTCGAGCAGGCGCGCCGTTTCCGACAGATCCGTATGTGGCACGCCGCCGCCGAACTTGGTTAGAACCGCCGCATCGGCCTTGAGCGCCCACTCGACAAGATTCGCAGTAAAGCGAGTATTCCGTTCCCGGTCGAAATTGTCCGCGGATGCAATTGTCGCGACGGTGCCGACGAAATTTATGTCGGCGGTATCGTGCCGGCGATAAAGCTCTGTGATTACAGGATGGTTCTGATAGTAAAAAGTTTCCGCTCCGCCAAGCGACGCGTGATAGGACGGCACCAAGGCGCCGTCGAGCCATTCGTTGGGATGGAGCAGCGTCGGTAACATGCCATCGGTATCCGCGCCGTAAAGAATTCGCTCGTCGGCTTCCGGCTTGCGCTGTCGTGAAAAAATCTGACCGACGTAAGCGATCCGCAGCAGTCCGGCCCGCGCTTCCGTAGTGGTATTGTCGAAAATCCGCGTTTCAACGGGGGCGACGCAAAACCCTGCTTGGGCAAGCCGCACCGCGACTTTAATTTGCGCAAATCGGTAAGCTCTTTGTTGAACTGATTCGGGAAGGCCGAGCCTGGTGTGACAAATAATAATTAGATGATTGATGGTCGCGTAGTGCGAACCGTCGGCCGCCTCGCCGCTCATCTCCAAAACGTAACCCGTAGCCCCACGCGAATCGCCCGGCGATTGCTCACGCAACATGGTAACCGCAGCACCCTTGAGAACGTGCGTCGTGCCGAGACCCGCCGTCTGAGGCGCACTGAGAATTCCCGGCCAGTCGGGACTCGCGCCCGGCTCTTTCGCCCGCGGCTCGACGATGTCGAAGATCGGCCCGGCACGGCAGCTCTCGCCCGGATGAACGATCTCGAAATCTGCGGACTCGATCGCGGGATCATCCAGCACCAACTTACGCAACTCATCGGTATTCAATACGAGCGTGGTTTCGTCCAAGCGAGTTTCGTCGCCAAAGCGGATTGTCGAGACGGGGTGGATCGCAAGTGTCAGTGACATGAAGGACTCCGATGAAATGACGTGAACATCAAAAACAGTAGTTACTACCAAAACCGCATTGTCAATTTCCGGTTCAGCGTGCGACTCCCCGTTAACAGATAGTTAATCCTCGATGTCGTAGAGCGCAAGAAGAATTCGCATAACTCCATAACGTATAACACACGGCTGCATCGAACCAATCAACTTGACATTCGCCCTGCAGCGGCATTACGCTCGAAGAATCGACGGGAGGAATCATGGCGAAAAACGGATTTAAAGTCTTCGACAGCGACATGCACATCATGGAACCACCCGACCTTTGGCAGCGCTACATCGCGCCCGAGTTTCGCGATCAGGCGCCCCGCGGCCGAACTTCAGAGAATGTGCGCGATCTCGGCACAATTTTTCCAAAAGTGCCGGAGAATACGCGCCGCACCGGTGGCACACCGCATCGCGGTCGCAATTTCACCAAGAACCAAGACATCTACCGCGGCCACGCGGAGCGCGGCTGGACCGGTCAAGTGCAGTTGGAAGCGATGGACACCGAAGGCATCGACACAGCAGTGCTCTTTCCGACGCGCGGCTTGGGCATACTCACGTTTCCCGATCAAGATCCCCGCTTCGCTGCAGCGATGGCGCGCGCTTACAACGATTGGCTCCATGATTTCTGCTCCGCCGATCCGAACCGGCTGCTCGGCGCCGGCATGATTTCGGTGTACGATCTCGACGACGCCCTCAGTGAAACTCGCCGAGTCGTGGAAGAGTATGGCTTTCGCTCGGTCTTTCTGCGCTCGAATATAGTCAACGGAAAAAATTGGTACGATCCCTACTACGAGCCGCTGTGGAATCTGCTCGAAGAGCTCAACTTGCCCCTTGGCTTCCACGAAGCCTCGGCTTCCCGTTCGCGCCAAGCCGCCGAGCACTTCGAGCCCAATTTCGGTCTGCGCCGCGTTTATGCGCAGCCCTTTGAACAGATGATGGGCATGGGCGCTTTCCTCGGCGGGGGAATCCTTGAGCGCCATCCGAAAATGCGCGTGGCGTTCCTCGAAGCCAACTGTTCCTGGTTGCCGTGGCTTTTGTGGCGCCTGGACGAAGGCTTCGAGCGCGAAGGCGATGTTTTCATGCCCGACCTGGTAATGAAGCCAAGCGAATATTTCAGGCGACAATGCTGGATATCGATCGAGCCCGACGAAGCGCCGGCACGCTACACCATCGCTGAGTTCGGCTGCGACCAGTTGGTTTTTTCCACCGATTATCCGCACGGCGATTCGAAGTATCCGAACGCAGTCGCGAGCTTTCTCGAACTTACCTTGTCCGACGACGAAAAGCGCAAAATCCTTTGGGACAATTGCGCGCGCTTTTACGGCGCCGCGGAATACGCCGCCACAGTAGAATCCCAAAATCAGGAAGTCAGCCAACAGCCGATCCACTCATAACAAGGAGGGAACCATGGAAACCCGAACCGGAGACGCAATCACAGACCCAAGCCCAATCGGAAAACGCTAAAGACCGATTTATTCGCACGACGCGCGAGTTGTTCGCCAAAGAAGCCGATCTCGACAAACGCTGGAACGCGCTGCGGCCTATTTTGGCGGAGCTATTGGCCGATCCCGAACTGATCGAAGCCTCGAAAAAATGGCCGGATTGCGTTCCCGCTAACGGCCGCGCCGAAAATTTGCTGTTTTATGAGGACAAAGACTTTGGCTTTGCGATCAATGGACTGACCAAAGGCCAGGCGCGCCAAGGCGCTGCGGCGCGCATCCATGACCATGCGCATATTTACACCCTGTACGGCGTCCTTGACGGGCGCGAAAGAGTCGTGCGCTACGATAGGCTCGACGACCGCTCGAAACCAGGCTATGCGCAAATTAAGGAGTCGGCGAATGTTCTGTGCGGTCCGGGCGAGATCGATCTGGTAAAACCCTACGAAGTACATACCGAGGTCACCGTCGGCGAGCGCACCGTAGCCGTCATTATCCGCAGCCAAAAAGGCGGTGACTTCAACCAGGGCCGCTACAATCTCGAGACCAATGAGTATTTTGAAAGCTTGGGCCCACGGCAAACTCCCTGTGAGATGTTGCCCAAGTAAGTAGAATAGCAAATCGAAATTCAGCTTTCTGAAGCGGGAGAAATCCTATGTCACGGCCTGAGAGAATCGTCGAAGAGGTCCCGTACGTTCAAGCGATGCTCAACTATCTCATCGACACGACAGAAAAGCCGGAGAGTTATGGCGGCGTCAGCCAGACGGTCGCGGACGAGCAGCGCAAGGGAAAATATCAAGAGCACCGGATGACCATTGGCAACGGCCGCGCTCTCACCGGTCAGCTTTCCCTTGATCGCGAAGGCTTTATCTTGGTCCAGCACGAGACCAGGATGAACGACTTTTATGACGAAGACGAGATACATTCGCTTTATTACAAAGAGACCGAGGAGTTGGTCAAAAAAGCCTCGGGAGCGCACCGCGTTCTGGTCTTCGACCATACCCTGCGTTCCGCGGATCATGCGATGCGCGAAGCAAAGAACATCAGCGGTCCGGTGCGTAATGCCCACAATGACTATACGGAATGGTCGGGCCCGCAGCGAGTCCGTGACCTCTTACCCGATGAGGCAGAAGAATTGCTCAAACATCGCTTTGCGGTGATACAAACCTGGCGGCCGATTCGCCATCCGGTTCAGCGCGAGCCGTTGGCGATCGCCGACGCCCGCAGCATCGGGACTGAAGAGCTGGTTCCGAGCGCGCGGATTTATCCGAATCGCCGTGGTGAAGTGTATCATTCCATGTTTGATCCAGCGCACAGCTGGTACTACTTTCCTAACATGCAACGCAACGAAGCAATGGTCTTTAAGTGTTTCGATTCGATGAAAGACGGCCGGGCGCGCTGGACCGCGCACTGCGCCTTCGACGACCCCAATAGTCCGCCCGACGCGCCGCCGCGCGAGAGCATCGAGATGCGGACGCTGGCATTTTACTAATTCCAAATTGCTCGGCATAAAAAAGGCCTGCGTTGTATCGAACGCAGGCCTTTTCAATTTTCTCTTGTTTGCTCTCGAGCAAACCCCAGGTTATCAACTGGAATTCAAGCCACTAAGGCTTGAGCCGGCTATTTAGTCCGTTGTTTCTTCTTTGGCCGTTTCCGGCAAGTCATGCAGTCGATCTTTGCAGCCATACATACCTCCCCTGTTTGAGTGCCTCAGGGATATCACCCAAGCATTAGACGTCAACGAGGGTGTCCGTCGATTCAAGGCGGAAAAAGATCGTTTGTAGCGTGATTTCAGCCGGTTAAAAATAATTTGGGCGACTTCACCGATTACTTAGCGATATAAATCTCGATTTTACATTAGAAATAAGTAATAAATATTTAAATTATCTTATTTATACTTAAGCAAGCATTGTGTCTCCAATGATAAAATGTTACCGATAAAATTCTACTTCGCTATCTATTCGGCGATGCACACCCTCTCACTAGTTTAAGTGGCGCTCGCACCGGCAGCCCACTTACGACACTTTGCCAATTTGATCAGCGCAAGTATCACCCGTTCCTGGGTAGGGTTCAGGCAGTTCAAGGTTTCTCACTTCGTTTGAGCTGACATATCCCTTACTTTTTAGTCATTTTGAGCAATCCGAGGAATCTTTATTAGGCTGGCTTATAGCGTGCTCAAACTGAACCGCCGACCAGTCCTTGTCATATGACCGCTACTTCCGGTAAAGTCATGTCAATGGTGGATCTCGGATCACGGCAAATTTAAAGGGAGGAAAACATGGCGAAAATCGAAAAGATCACGAAGGTCGATGTGGAGAAGGAGGCGCAATGGGGCCGGCCGACCGGGCGCAACTACGCACGGCCGACCCAGACCGACCGGCTACACATCGCCCTTAACAGCTACGAACCGGGCGTCAACGATGAGTTACATTGCCACCCTGGCTCCGATCACACATTTTTTGTTGTCCAGGGCGAATGCACGATGAAGGGCCTTAAGGACGGTGAGGAGTTCCACCTCAAACAGCATCAGGCTGTCCATGTTCCTCCGGGGTTTTTCTATCAACTCAACAATACCGGCACCGAGCGCTTGATTCTTTATCAGGTCAGCACGGAACCGCTCAAAAAGCCGAAGATCGGCAAGGTGATCTACGGTGTGCATACCGGTTTGAAGGATCACTTGTTTAATCCGGTCAATCCTAAAGTCGCGGAGGCCGAGCGCACATGACGTTTGCGGACGTGTTGGAGTGGTGCAAAAAAAACCAGGCTGAAGTTCGCGGCGTTTATCGCGGCAAGGATATTTCGATTTCACACGAGGACACGGAACTTCCCGCCGTACTGCCGCGATCAAGCGCGATTTTTCACTGGGACCTCGAGATGCCTGAACTGAATCATTATGTAAGCAGCTCGGACTTCGAACGCATTGTCAACGGCAGGCTCACCATTGAGGGGTTCAAGAGCACGCTACGCGGCAGCGAATAGCAAGGACTGGCAAAGGACAAAATTCTTTGCCTCGAAAACAATCGCCACCTCCGAGCGCAACCCGGGGTGGCGATTTTGTTTTATGTAATGAACCTGATGTTTACGCGGGCAGATTGGGATTTTCGACTTCCGGCGAGATCCATTTAAGATGCCGTTCCAGAAAATCTACGACCAAGGGCCAGGAAAGATCGGCGGTATGAGCATTGTAGCCCGGCGCCCCTGGGTCCACATAGCCATGTCCTCCGAAGGGGAAGAAGTGCCATTCCAGCGGTTGGCCATTCTCCTTGAACGCCTGCCACATTTGCTCCTGCACCGGTAGCACGGTGGTCACGTCGTCGGCACCGTAAAGATTGATCGAAGGACAGCGAATTTTGCGCGCCGCAACCGTTGGATGGACCGGCCGAAGCGGCGTATCGGGTTCGGCACGTACCGTGGGATAATAGCCGACGAAGGCGCGCACTTCCGGCGTGGCCGCGACGCAGTGAATCGCAA
>Ga0193716_1001595_pt1 | contig 13102 bp, 9 predicted proteins | sample U2c1metaG_FD_145901 | JGI IMG/M metagenome (GOLD analysis project Ga0193716, IMG submission 145901) | Soil microbial communities from a riparian zone of the East river system, Colorado, United States - U2c1 | ecosystem: Environmental > Terrestrial > Soil > Riparian zone | place: USA: East River...
AGTCGCCAGGTAAACGGAACGCGCCAGCACTGCAAGCCACCCGAGGCTCTCTGCAGTGTGGCGCGATGTCTCCGCCGTCAACTCCTCACCGTCTTACTTCGCCGCAACCGCGCTTACCGCTGCTGCCGCCTGTGCGATGATCTTCGCAACCGGCTCCGGACGCGACACGTAGAGCGCATGACTTCCTGGCGTCTCCGTCACCTTGGATCCAGCGCGCTTGGACATGAACCGCTGCGCATCCGGCGGGATCATGTGGTCGTCCGTCGCGATGAGGTACCAGCTCGGCTTCGTCTTCCACGCCGCCTCTGTCACCTCGCCATTCAGAGCCTCGACGCCCCACGGCACCTGCGACTCGGCCATGAACTCTGCGCGCGCCGGCTCCACGTCAGCGGCGAACGACGCCGCAAACTTGCCGCGGTCGAGCAAAAGAAAACCTTCGCGCGGGGGAAGGATCGGCGGCACGGGCGCACCCGGCGCGGGATTCGCGATCAGCTTCGCGACGGATTCTCCTTTGTCCAAGGCGAACGCCGCGATGTACACCAGGCCGACGACGCGCGGATCGTTACCCGCTTGCGTGATCACGGCTCCGCCGTACGAATGACCAACGAGGATCACGCGGCCGTTGCTCTCGTCGATCACGCGTCGCGTGAAGGCGACGTCGTCCGCCAGCGACGTCGTCGGGTTCTGCACGATCGTCACCTTGTAGCCTTCCTTGCGAAGCCGCGTGTACACGCCATCCCAGCCAGAGCCATCGACGAAGCCGCCGTGGACGAGCAGGATGATGGGACGAGCCTCGGCGGCGTCGGTCCCGTCTCCGGTTTTGTCGCGCGAAGCGAGGCGTGATTGCCCCTGTACAGCCTGAGCGCCAAGGGCGAGCGCTGCGAGCAGGATCTGCTCTTTCATGATGAACATCCTCAGCGAGGAGGGTCGAGCACTGCTCACCGAGGTTCGGCCAGCGGCGCGACCGTACTGTGATTGTGCCGCTAGTGTACGCCTGCGCCGCATCGCTCCGCGTCCCTCGTGCCAGTGATCTTCCACTAACTCGTTCGAGGCAATCGCTACTCGAGGCGAATGAAGCCGCGGCGGACCGCGATGCTGACAGCTGCGGTTCGATCTTGTGCATGGAGCTTCTGCAGGATGTTCTTGACGTGCACCTTGACCGTTTCCTCGGTGCGCCCGATTCGGCCCGCGATCTCCGCGTTCGTGAGGCCTGTCGACATGAGAGAGATCACCTCGGTCTCGCGCGGAGTCAGTGTGATGCGCGGCGTGTGTTCGGCCAGCTTCGCTGCGACTGCCGGCGGGATGCCCCGTTGCCCCGACATCACGCGACGAATGGCCGACAGTATTTCCGCGACCATCATGTCCTTCACGAGGTACCCCATCGCACCAGCGTCCAAGGCGCGATGAATGTCCTCGTCGCCGACGTATGTGGTCAATACGATGATGCGGGCGTCGGGAAATTCTTCGAGAATCGCGCGCGTCGCCTCGAGGCCGTCCATGACGGGCATGCTGAGATCCATCAGCACGACGTCGGGCCGCACCTGTCGGTACTGTTCCAACGCCTCCTCGCCATTCGCTGCCTCGGCCACCAGTTTCAGTCCTGGCTCGGTCGCAAGGAACGATGCGACTCCCGCTCGAATGAGATGGTGGTCGTCGACCGCGAGGATCCGAATCGATGCCGTCATTCAAAGAACGATATCAGGTAGTGAAGCAGCCGCCATACCTCGAACGAGGAAGGCGAGCGTCACGCGACGATCGTAGATTGTCGCGCGTGCGTCTGAGACTTCGAACTTATGTGCTCGCGCCCCTCGTATGCGTAGCGCTCGTCGCACGCGTAACGCTCGGGCAACAGCCCGTGCGATCACTTTCACAGCTCTATCACACCGCGTGGACGACGCGTGACGGCGCGCCGCCGAACGTGCTCGCGCTTGCGCAGACGCCAGACGGATATCTCTGGCTGGGCGGAAGCACCGGCTTGTTTCGCTTCGACGGCGTACGCTTCGTGCTTTACCGTCCGGCCACCGCGAATGCGAAGGCGGTCGTCGATGTCAACCGACTGTTGGCGACGCGCGACGGCCAATTGTGGGTCGGCTACGGTGGTGGCGGTGTCAGTGTCATCGTGAGAGACAGCGTTCGCCACTTCGGCGATCAGGACGGGCTTCCCGCTGGAACCGTCTTCGCGCTGGCGCAGGATTCTGCCGGGGCGATCTGGATCGGAACGTGGCGCGGACTGGCGAAGCTCGATGGTGAGCGCTGGCACGGCGTTGGCGCGGAGGAAGGATTCGTCAACTCTCGAGTCTCCGGCTTGGCAGAGGTCACGTCGATCATCGTCGATCGTCGAGGCCAACTGTGGGTTGCGGCTGGCGAAGGGATTTTCAGGCGTACGCGCGACGCAGCGCGGTTCGAGCTGATCGAGCGCAAACCGCGGCTCAAGTCTGGAGGATGGGACCAGTACCTCGCCGAAGCTCCCGACGGCACGATCTGGGCGTCGGATCGTCGTGGATTGCGGATCGTGGATCCCGTATCCCGAAAGCGCGACGCTTCGCAGTTGGTGCCCGAGGTACCCGATGCGATTCGCGTCGCCATTGATCAAACGGGTGCCATCTGGGTCGCGCTCCACGATGGAGTGCAGCGAGTCGTACCTGGCGCACGGCCGATGTTTCCGGAGCGCGAGCGACTGGATCGAGAGCGCGGTCTCTCTGGTGGTGGCGAAGTGAACGCGTTGCTCGAGGACCGTGAAGGGAATCTCTGGATCGGCACCGGCGGTGGCATCGATCGCTTTCGCCGGTCGAAGCTGACTCGCACCGAGCTGCCACCCGGCGCGGTTGGACCGTTCGCTCTTGCTGCGGGCGACTCCGGTTCCGTCTGGATCGGCCCATCGAGTCTTGTGCCGATGCGTGTGGGCGCAAGGATCGAGTCGTTCTCCGCAGTGCAGCGGCGTGTGGACGCAGCCTATGCGGATGCGGCAGGCACCGTCTGGTTCGGTGGCGATCGCGGACTTTGGCAATCCACGCGCGGCGACTTCGCGCGCGTGCAGCTGCCGAGCGTGCACTTCATAACGGTCCAGGCCATCGCCGGCGATGACTCCGGGAGCATTTGGGTCTCGCTCGTCGGGCAACAGTCTGCCGCCTATCGAAGAGTTGGGAGTCAGTGGGTGGCGAGGGGCGGGCAAGCAGCAATGCCGAGTGGAATGCCTCTCGTCATGAAGACCGACGAGTCCGGGCGTATGTGGATGGGCTACTCTCGGAATCGGGTCGCAGTCTGGAGTCACGGCAAACTCCGCGTGATCGGCGAGACGGAAGGGCTGCACGTTGGCGACGTATTCGCCATCTACGGTCGCGGTGAGCATGTCTGGATCGGCGGCGAGCAGGGCCTCGCCATCCTCGCGGGTGATCGCGTCCGCCCAGTCACCAGCAAGGGTGATTTCGCCTTCCGAATGATCACCGGAATAGTGGAGCTGCCGAACGGCGATTTGTGGTTGCATGGCGCACCGGGAATCGCACGCGTGTCTGCGGCCGAAGCGCGACGCGCGATCGCTGACCCGACGTACCAGATGACCGTTGAATGGTTCGACTACCGCGATGGCCTCGACGGTGCGCCGCCACTGGGACCGCTGCCATCGATGATCGAGTCCTCTGACGGGCGACTTTGGTTTTCCACCAACCTCGATGTCGCCTCGATCGACCCGAATCATATCTCACGAAATGCACGCGCCCCAAACGTCGTGATCGAGGAGCTGACGGTCGGTGAGCAATCATTTCCAATCGCCAAAGGGCCCACGCTGCCGGTCCACACGAAGGCACTTCGCATCGAGTTCACGGCCCTGAGTCTTTCAATTCCGGAGCGAGTGCGCTTTCGTTATCGCCTCGAGGGAATGGATGATGATTGGCAGGACGCGGGCGCGCGCCGGGAGGCTTTTTACACGAACCTGAAGCCCGGCTCGTATCGGTTCAGAGTCATCGCGGCGAACGAAGACGGCGTGTGGAACGATTCGGGCGCGGTGCTCGACTTCACGATCCCGCCATCATTCATCCAAAGCAAGTGGTTTCTCGCCGTCTGGGTTCTCGCACTGAGCGCGCTCGCGTGGGTCGCGTATCGAATTCGCATGCGCCAAGTCGCGGTTGGCTTGCGCGCCCGCTATGCAGCGGCGCTGACGGAGCGAACCCGCATCGCTCAGGAGCTGCACGATACGCTACTGCAGGGGTTCACCGGCATCACGATTCAGCTGCGCGCGATTCAGCGCGTCCTCACTCGGCGTCCGGAAGAAGGAGTCGCGGCGCTCGAGGCGGCCCTCACCACGGCCGACACGACCTTGCGCGATGCGCGAAATACGATCTGGGACATGCGAGCGGTGGAGCTCGAAGGACATGAATTGCCGGAGGCGCTCGAGGGCGCTGTTCGCTCCGTTTTGACTGGCGCGCCAACCGTGCTTCACTTCACGGTGAGGGGGGACCGACGTCCGTTGACACCTCACCTCGAGACGACTGCACTCCGCATTGGACGCGAGGCTGTGCTGAACGCGCTCAAGCACGCAGACGCGCGAAAGGTGGAGGTCAGCCTCGACTACGATGCACAGATGCTGCGCCTGCAGATTCGAGATGATGGTCGGGGAATGGCGAGCGGTGTCGCGGAAGCCGCAGCTGCCGATGGGCATCTTGGGATCGCCGGCATGAAAGCCCGCGCGCATCACGCCGCTGGGGCGATCGAGATCGACAGCGAGCCGGGTCGCGGCACGACCGTGCGTGTCTCGTTGCCGATCACATCGTGATTGATTGATCCCGCGCACTTCCGGACGCGGCCAGGTTTTCCGTAGTTTCTCCCGATGACTTCCGGCCGCAATTTCAAATTGTATCTGGCTGGAGCCACCCTGTCGTCGATCGGGACGGCCATGGTTCCCGTGGCCCTCAGCTTCGCCGTGCTCGATGCCGGGCTGCCGGCGAGCGCACTCGGCCTCGTGCTCGCCGCACAGACGATCCCCACGGTCGCGCTACTCCTCCTCGGCGGCGTGATCGGCGACCGGTGGTCGCGTCGGCGAGTGATGATCGGGACGGATCTGCTGCGATGCGTCGCGCAGGTCACGCTCGCGATCGCGCTGATCGGCGGTACTCGCTCACTCGCGCTGCTCGTGACGCTCACTGCGCTCATCGGAGTCGGCAACGCCTTCTTCGGCCCGGCGAGCAGCGGCTTTCTCGTCGGCATCGTACCGAAAGAGCAGTTGGCGCGTGCGAACGGATCACTGAGAACCGGCACCGCGCTGGCCATGATCATCGGCCCCTTCGCCGCGGGGCTCATAGTCGTCGCCGTCGGACCGGGGTGGACGCTCGGCATCGATGGACTGTCGTACGCCGTCAGCGCGGTATGCCTGGCGCTCGTCGCGCTTCCCCCCGATGCGCAAACGTCGACGATATCGAGGAAGCGTCACGTCGGACGCGATCTGCGAGAGGGCTTCCGCGCGTACGCAGAACGCCGGTGGCTCTGGCTCCTCGTCGGTCAGTTCGGGTTGCTGAACCTGATCGCAATCGCTCCGTTTCGGGTCATCGCTCCGGTCCTTCTGTCGACACGCGCCGACGGTGCGCGCGCCTGGGGCGTGCTGCTGGCCGCGATCGGCGCAGGAGCACTAGTTGGAGCGCTCGGAGCGATGCGCTGGCAGCCGAAACGCACGCTCGTCGCCGTGGAGACGGCGGTCTGCTCCCTCCTGCCTCTGCTCTTCCTTCTGTCCGCAGGTGCGCCGTACTCACTACTCCTGGCGGGAGGCGTAGCGTTCGGCGTTGGCGCTGCGGTGCTGAGCGTGCTGACTTTGACTGCAATTCAGCGTGAGATTCCGCTCAATGTGTTGTCGCGCGTCATGTCGGTCGTGCAGCTCGCCGACATGGGGCTCACTCCACTCGGCTATATTCTCGCCGCGCCCGCCGCTGCGCTGCTCGGACCGCACGTGGCGCTTGCGTCGGCAGCGACCTGTGTGCTCATCAGCGTCGGAGCGTTGCTGAGCTTCGCTGACATACGACACTTCGGGGCGCCGTTGATGCACGGCAGCGCTGTGCCCGAAGTGTCGTAGAACAACTCAGTTTCAGTGCGCTACTTTGGCTTTGCCGGCGCCGACGGAACCGGTGGCGCCACGCCGCTGAACATGTCCGCCACATAGCGCCACTTTCCGTCGGCACCTCTTCGCACGACGTCCATGTACTTCACGTTCTCGGAGGCGCCGCCCATTTTGAATGTTGCCGTTCCGACGTTGTAGCCCAGATCGCCGACCCCATACGCCGCGATAGGCGTGAGCACGAAATCGGTTCCGCCACCTGCGAGCAATCCGGCGAACACCGCACGCGTTCCAGCCTTGTCCAGAATCGGTGAGTCGGGTGGCAACAACTTGGAGTCATCGGCATACACCTGGAGCACCGCCGCCGTATCCTTGGCGTTCATCGCAGCCGCCCATGCGACGTCGACACCCTTCACAGAATCGAGTTGCGCCCCAGTCAGCGCCGAAGCGGATGCTGCGTTGCCGGACGTGTCGGTCTTGGGAGCGCACGCAGTGACGAGTAGCGCGAGTGTGAGCAAAGATATCTGACGCATCCAGGCAGCTCCGATGATGACGGGAAGAAGATGCGTTTCTACGATTGTAAGGGTAAGAGGGCCCGTCCGTAGTCAGCACTTACTCGCTGCGGGGCTGCGTGACCTGCATATTGAACACCACAACGCCGGTCACCTCGCACATGTTGAGACGATGACTCGATTCAGCAAAGAGGATTGGCCCGCACTGAGTCGCCTGCTGGACGAGGCGCTCGAGCTATCTGACGATGAGCGCGTCGCTTGGCTCGCCGATCAGCGAGTGCGAAATCCAGCGATCGCCGCCGAGCTCGAGGCGTTATTGCATCACGAGTCAACCATCGACAGGGCCGGCTTCCTCGGCGAGAACCAGGCGGCCAAGCTCCCGCGATGGTCCACGCTTGCTGGCCAAACATTCGGCAGCTACGTCATCGAGCGACCGCTTGGTCAGGGCGGCATGGGCTCCGTGTGGCTCGCGCGCCGCGCCGATGGACGATTCGAGGGCGACGCAGCGATCAAGTTCCTGAGCCTCGCAGTCTCGGGGCCTGTGGGAGAGGAGCGATTTCGTCGCGAGGGGACCGCGCTCGCGCGACTCGCGCATCCCAACATCGCGCGACTGCTCGATGCCGGAATCAGCCCGGTTGGGTTGCCATATCTCGTGCTGGAATACGTCGAAGGCAAGCCGATCGACGAGTGGTGTGATGCGCACAAGCTATCGGTCGATGCGCGACTGCGTCTCTTCCAGCAGGTGCTCGCTGCCGTGTCGCACGCCCACGCGCACTTCATCGTGCATCGCGATCTCAAGCCCGCAAACATCCTCGTGACCGAGGACGGTACGGTGAAGCTGCTCGACTTCGGGATCGCGAAGCTGCTGGAGGAGGGAGGGGAGCTCACCAACGATCTGACCGGCGCGCAGGGCGTTTTCACCTACAAGTACGCGGCGCCAGAGCAGATACAGAACGAGCCCATCACGATCGCGACCGATGTCTATAGTCTCGGAGTGATACTATATGAGCTGCTGGCCGGAAGGCATCCGACGAGCGGTGAGGCGCGGACGCCGGCCGAACACGTCGTTGCGATCCTGAACACGGAGTCGGGGCCGCTGTCGCTGTCGTGGACGCGGGGTGGCTCCCACAAGCGCGAGGACATCGAACGGCTCGCTGCCGCACGCGACACGTCGCCGGATCGGCTGCGGCGCACGCTCGCGGGCGACCTCGACAACATCGTCGCAAAGGCGCTCAAGAAACAGCCGGCCGAACGCTATCCCACCGTCGGCGCGTTCGCCGACGACATTCAGCACCATCTGAATCACGAGCCTGTGAGCGCGCGCGCCGATTCGTTCAGATATCGCGCGGGAAAGTTCGTGCGTCGGCATCGTCTTCAGGTGACGATCGCGGCGCTGGCGACGATCGCACTCATTGGCGCGGCGACGCGCGAGCGCCAGCTGCGTGGACGCGCCGAGTCGGAGGCGAGGAAGGCGGTGGCGGTCGAGGACTATCTCGTCAGCATCTTCGGCGCCGCCGACCCGTTCGCACCGACGGCGGACAAGCCCAGCGATGTCACGGCGCGCGCGCTGCTGGATCGCGGCGCCGCGAGGATCGATACGTCGCTCGCGAATCAGCCGGACGTTCGCGCCGAATTGCGAGGCGCGCTCGGCGGCGTCTATATGAATCTCGCAGTGTACGACAAAGCGACGAAGCAGCTCCGCCAGTCGCTCACGGAGCGACGCGCGCTATACGGTCGCGACAACGCGTCGGTCGCCCAGGCGATGGACCAGTTGGGCGACGTGCTGACGAAGCAGGATAGTCTCGCCGAGGCCGACACTCTCCTGCACGGCGCACTCGCGATTCGCCGAAAGCTGTTTGGCGAGAACAATGACGCGACGGCGCAGAGCCTCGATCATCTCGCGGAGCTCTACAATGAGAAGGACGACTTTCCCAATGCAGAGCCGCTCTATCGCTCGGCGCTTCGCATACGGCGGGAGATGCATGGAGACAGCGACCTGACGGTTGCCACGAGTCGCGTATCACTGGGCGAGCTGCTCCTGATGAAAAGTGAGAACAAGGAGGCCATCGGGGAATTCCAGCAGGCGCTCGCCATTCGCGAGCGCCAGCTTGGTCCGAGTCACCCGGCCACCGCCGAGGCGATTCGGCGCATGGCGAGAGCTGAGGATGGACTGGGTCGCTACGCGGATGCCGAGCAGCACTATCGACAGGCGCTGGCGATCGACCGAAAAGCGCTGGGGAACGATCATCGTAATGTCACGTCGATCCTGAACGACCTCGGGCAATTGTTGCGCAAGGAGGGCCGCCTGGACGAATCGGAGTCGCTGCTGCGCGAGGCACTCGCCATCGATCGAAGGCTCTTCGGTGAGAACCACGATGCGGTGAGCGCGAACTTGAGCAATCTCGCCGTGGTCGTGCGCGAGCGAGGAGAGTTCGACGAGGCCGAGCGGCTATTGGAGCAGGCGCTGGCGATCGACCGCAAGCTCTATGGCTCCGACCACATAAGCATCGCTTTCTATCTGAACGAGATGGCCGTCGTGCTTCGATTGGAAGGTCGGCCGGACAGTGCAGTAACGTTTCTGCGTCGGGCGCTGGCGATGAACCTGAAGCTGCAAGGTCCCGATGGGCAGGGAACACAGGCGATTTCCATGAATCTCGGGCGCGCGCTGGAAGAGGGTGGACACTACGCCGAGGCGGAGAGGCTCTTGAGTGGAGTGCTGGCGAGGATGGATACGAGCAACGCAGATGCACAGCTGCAAATAATTTCGGGTCGCATCGGCATGGGTCGCGTGCTGCTCGCCACGCATCGCGTGAAAGAGGCGGTGCCGACTATGAAGGGAGCGGTCGACATGAGCGTGAAGAGACTCGGAGCCGAACACTGGCGCACGGCCGAGGCGGAGGTGGTGCTGGCGGAGTGCCTGATGGCGATGGGGGAATACGGAGCGGCAGCACAGCCCCTCAAAGCGGGGAGCGAGGTGCTGGAGAAGAGCGGGAAGTCGCATCCAGGGTTGGTGCGGGAGGCGGAGAATGCGAACGCGGCGCTCGCGCGCGACCGTACTCGGTAGGTACGGAGCTCAAGCGGCTTTCGACGGCGGCTAAGCGCTCAGTAGTCGCGCGGCAATCTCGATCGCGATGCGTCCGATGCGTCCGTCCGAATCGCACTCGGGATCGTAGGCGCTGATCGTGGCGGCGCGGACCCTCGATCGAGCGCCGATCGTGTCCACGCACGCGAGGAGCTCGGATCGCGTGATCCCGCCCGCCACTGCGAACACATTCGCGCTGCCCTCGCTCGCGTCGATCGAATCGAGGTCGAGGTGCAGGTAGGAATCGATCGTCTTTGCCGACGCGACGATCGCGTCGACATCCGCACGAATGTCTGCGGGTCGCCCTGCGATGCGAATCGCCGAGGCTTCCACGAGCTCGCGCTCGAGTGGATCGATGTCGCGTGTGCCGATCATGAGGATCTGCGCCTCCGGGATGGGCACGAATCCCGGCACCTGCGCGATGAGCTCGCGCCAGCACCGGCCGGCGATCATCGAGACCGCCATGCCATCGAGAAAGCCACCGATGGTCGTCTCGGGAGTGTTGAAATCCGCATGCGCGTCGAACCAGCACACGGCCGGGGAGACATGATTCGCTGTTTGCATCCCGGCGAGTACGCCCACGGCAGTATTGCAGTTCCCCGCGAGCACGAGCGGAAACGATTTTCTTTCGAGGGCGCTCGACACCGCAGTCGCGACCGCACGGTGCAGCTCGTGCGCCATTCGGATCTCCGACGGAAATGTGGCTTGCGGAGGCTCCACGTGATGAATCTCGACGTCTGCGCCCAAAGCCTGTAGTCGTTCGCCGAGGCCAAGCTCGAGCAGGCGATTGGGACCGCGTCCCATTCGCGTTTCGCGCAACCCGGAGTCGAAGGGAACGACGATGAGCTCTGCTCTCATCTTTCCCTCGTCTCGTGCGCTGGCGATTTAGGCGGCGCATGAGTGCCGAAACGCGCGACCACGCACGCAAGAACGAGCAACAACGCCATGAAGATCGTGAGCTCGATATCGCTTCGATACGTCTCGCTGTTTGGATAGTCGCTCGGTCTGAGGAACCGCTCCACTTGCGGCGCGAGACCGACGCCGATCGCAAAGAAGACCATGACGAGGCAGGAGCGGAAGAGCTCCGGCGAAGCGGCTCGCATCAGCGCGGACCATCTCGATGCGACATCGTCGCTGGGTGGCGGGGCCGTCAGCGAGTCCACCGCTGCCTTGAGGTCAAGGTGGATCGCGCCATGCAGCGCCGAGGTGTCGGGCGCGCGCGTCACGGGGCGCGGCTTTGTGGCTGGTGCACTGTCGAGCACTCCGCGCTCGGCCTCATTCCAGAACTTGGCGGGAACTGCCGGCGATTGCTGAATCCCTGCTGCCATTGTTCTGACGGTCAGAGCCAGACTCCTGAAGGGTCCGAGTTTGTCGTACGACGAGATCGTTACCGGCAGCAAGTTGAGAAGGAACGTCATGGCGAAGACAAGCAAGACGGCAGTTATCGGATCGCCCACTCGAACGGCGTTCCGCTCCGGGCGCGTCAGCGCGCGCGTGCCGATGCCGATCAGCCCCCACCACGCAAAGAGGGCGATCCACGGTGCGCTTCCGAAGCCGAGTGTCCAGATGAGTCCCGTCACGACGGCGATCGCCGCGCCGATGAAAAATCCGTTGGCAATGAGCTGGATCAGGTTCTCATCCTTCGGTCGCCCGCGGCTCATCGTCCAGCCGATGATTGCGCCCGCCGGGAGCAACGATGCGAAGGAGGCGAGAAACGGACGGAGAAACGCCGTCACCATGTGTGCAACGAGATGCTCGGTCGCGAGGCCGAGAAAGGCGAAGCTGACCGCCCACAGGAGTGCAGCCAGCGGTTGTTTGCGTTGATGCTGCTCGGCACCGTGTCCGTTGCCCTCTCCGCTGCGCTCGCGGATGGCAACGCGGATGTAGTGCTGGATCCAGTGCGCCGCGAGGCCGACCACGGCGCCCACGACAATCGTGACGAGCAAGTGCCAATCCCCCGTCTCGATCGCGAGTATCGCAATCCATGCGGAGGTCGCTCCGATGCTGCCGAGGATCGCGGTTGCCAATGCGACTCGGTAGTTGGTGTAGGGAATGGCCGAGTCACTCTTCGGCTCGATCGGGAGTGCGGGTGCGCTCATCGAGGATCTCCGAGAGGGATCACCACCGAAGCTCCAGAGTCAACTACTCCCTGGAAGATGCGTTTCGGCGGTGACCTCGGTAAGATGCCATAGCTTCGGACTCTGATGACGCGGTGCGCTCGCGCTCGAACCCATGCCCTGTGAGTGATGATGGTATTGCAAAAGGAGCTGTACGTTCAACTCCACGCGGAGATGCACGCAAACCACGAGAGCATCGCGTTGGAGGTTCGTCCTCTCGACGCCGAACAAATCTTGCGCCGCCCTGCCGCTGATGCGTGGAGCGTAGCTGAGGTGCTGGAGCACCTCACCCTAATGGATGCACTCTTCCTCGACGCCACTAAACCGCTCGTTCGCGTCGCGCGACCGGACGCGGGTGCGCCAGGTCGACCTTATCGCGAATCATTCGTCGGAAGCAAGATCGCGGGATCGCTGGTCAAGCCCAAAGCGCTCAAATCGCCGAAGGCTGCGGTTCCAGCGACACCGCGCGCGGGCGTCGCCGAAGCATTTCTCGCGGGAGATGCAAGCTTTCTCGAGTTGATCGAGTCGGCGCGCACGCTGGATTGGAATGAGGTCCGTCTCCGGCCACCACCTGCGCCGTGGGTGCCCCTTCGGCTCAATCTTGGCGACGTTTTTCACATTCACACCGTGCACGTCCGTCGCCATCTGGGCCAGATCAAGCGAGTGAAGGCGACTCTTTGAGTCGGTGAATGCGAGCGGGACTCCACAGGGGGTCCCGCTTTGCATTGAGGTTGTGTCAGGGATGTGTGAGAATCGGCGAGTGACATTGCCTGAAGTTCACGTACGCCAGAGCATCGAGGGAACGTCAACAGATCGCGTGCTCGCAGCCCGTCCGCCCCTCGTCTCTCTCCAGTGATCGCCCATGAATCGAATCGCGCTCATCGTGCTCTCACTCGCGGCCTGTCAGTCCAATAAGCCTGCCGAGTCCTACGGCTACCTCGCCCGGCTCGGCAACGACACTGTCTCCATCGAGCGCGTCACCCGTCGCGGCGACGAGATCCTGAGCGATGAAGTCGACCGCTTCCCGCGCGTGCGCCGTCGGCACACCACGATGCGACTGGCCGCCGACGGAACCATCAAGCATCTCGAGATGGACATCGTCACGCCGAGTGAGCCTTCGAATGAGCGGGAGCGCCATGTCGTCGCTGATGTGACCGGCGACTCGGTACACATCACGAAGCGAGATTCGACCGGCACGAAGAAGATCGCGTTCGCGACGGGCGGCGCACTGACGATGCCGCATCTCCCGATGATGTACAGCCTCACCGATTTGTACTTCGGCGCCGCCCTGCGACATGCCGCCGCTTCGGGCGATAGCGTGGAGCTGCGGCAGTACTACATCGACCGCGAGTTC
>Ga0193716_1001596_pt1 | contig 13102 bp, 11 predicted proteins | sample U2c1metaG_FD_145901 | JGI IMG/M metagenome (GOLD analysis project Ga0193716, IMG submission 145901) | Soil microbial communities from a riparian zone of the East river system, Colorado, United States - U2c1 | ecosystem: Environmental > Terrestrial > Soil > Riparian zone | place: USA: East River...
TATGGGACAGAACGAATTTCTTTACGTCTTCAGCCGGGCCGATAAACTCGCACTTGCTGCCGAAGCCTGCTTCGAAGTCTCGACGAAATGATTTGAAAAGATGGATGTGCTTGGCCTCTTCGCCGGCGAACTGAAGCAGCGCCCGAACTCGATAGTCGTCCCCGGAAAGCTGCAGCCGGGTGTGGTCGACGACGTAGGGAAGAATAAATTCCTCGACCAAACCGAACATCGCCAGATACTCGTGGCCGCGGATCCGATTGAGAGTTCGCTTCTCCTCCGGTGAAAGAAAAGACAATTGGTTCACCCGCGCCAGCGACTCCGGCATAAACGGCTTGCTGAAATCCAGCTGCTTCTCGCCGCCGATGATGTCTTCCACGCGCCAGCCGATCCGTTCTGATGCCGCTAACGCGCCTTGGTAAGTGTAATGATGTTCCATCGTCTCGTTTCTCCCTGGTTTGTTTTGCCGTTTGGCTCCCCGCCATTAAGCAATAGCGGGAAATGTGCCATTTTAAATCTCTCAGGAATACGACAAGAAATAAGCAAGTTAAGAAACAGTGGAGAGACCAGACAGCGCACGAGATTTCGTTGCTTACGAAATCTCGGAGGCAAACACGACGATTTTTCGTGAGACGAAAGCGAGGTCTAGCGTTTGCGCTCGATGCCGAGTGCCTTCATGCGCGAGCTGAGCGTAGTGGGCTTGACGCCTAGGAGCTGGGCCGCGCCGTTTTCGCCGGCGACTTTCCCTTCGGCAGCGTCCAAGGCGGCGATGATATTATTGCGCTCGAGTTCTTCGAGCTCTTTGGCCGTGCGCACGCGCTTGAGGTCTATGGCACCGTTTGCGAGCGCCACGGCGGTTGAGTTTACGCTTTCGGGCAAGGCGCGATCGAGATCCAGTTTGCCGTCGCGTGACGTGATCACGGCGCGCTCAATGATGTTTTGCAATTCGCGCACGTTGCCCGGCCAGCTATAGGCCTGGAGCCGGTGCAGGCAGTCTTCCGAGAGCGGCTCGAGCGTCCGTCCCATTCGTTGAGCGAACTTCTGCGCGAACACGCTGGCTAGTATGCCGATGTCTTCGCGCCGTTCGCGCAGCGGCGGCAACTGAAGCGGAAAAACGTTAAGCCGGTAGTAGAGATCCTCGCGAAACTTGCTGTCACGCACGCAAGCCTGCAAGTCACGATTGGTCGCGGCAATCACGCGCACGTCGACCTTGCGCGTGTGCGAGCTCCCCACCGGCTCGAATTCGCCTTCTTGTAGTACGCGCAGCAGTTTCGACTGCAAATCGAGCGGCAGCTCGCCCACTTCATCGAGAAAAATCGTGCCGCCGTGCGCGAATGCGAAGCGGCCATCGCGCTTTTTGGTCGCTCCGGTAAACGCGCCCTGCTCATGGCCAAAGAACTCGCTCTCGATCAGCGTCGCCGGAATTGCCGCGCAATTCACTTTGATCAGCGGTTTATGCCGGCGCGAGCTGGCGCGATGGATCGCACGCGCGATCAGCTCCTTGCCGGTGCCGGTCTCGCCCAAGATCAGCACCGTAGCATCGGTAACGGCCACGTCTTTGATGTCCGCGAGAACTTTGCGCAGCGGCTTGCTTCGGCCGAGGATCTCGTCGGAACCAACCAGAGAACTGATTTCTTCGCGCAAATATTCTGCTTCAACCGTGAGCGAGCGAATTTTTTGCTCGGATTCCAACCGTTCGTTTATGTTTCTAAGTATGACTGTATAGAAGGGCTCGCGCTCGACATCGAAGCGCGACAGCGTCGCCTCCGCTAGGAAAGTGCCGCTGAGGCTGGCCGTCGCCGTCAGACTGCCTGGAATCCACAGAGAGCGCTGACCATCCGGCCGGGTGTCGAGTTCGATAATCAAACGGGCGAGCTTTTCGCGCGATTCGAGTGTCAAAAAATGGGTAAAGGTCTGCCCGGTTACCTCGGCAGCGGAGCAGCCAAAAGCTTTTTCCGCCGCCGGATTCATCTGCGTCACACGCAGATGCTGGTCGAGCTCAATAATTGCGTCCATCGCGCTACCGACCAAGCGGCCGAGCTTTTGCTCGCGCTCGCGAACTTGCGCCTCGGCGCGCAGACGGCGTAGCTCTGCGCCGGCGCGGGCAGCAAAAATCTGAAACAGCGCCTGGGTGCGCGGCTCATGGGGCATTGGCCGCATGTCGAGAACAGCAAGGTGGCCGAGAATCTTGCCGTCAAGGTCGAGCAGCGGCATGCCCATATAGCTTGCCGCGCCGCTCGCCCGCACGTCGGGGTGGTCGCCGTAGATATCCAGTAGATTATCGGGGATGTGAATCAAACAGCGCTGATCGATAACTCGTTCACAGGGAGTGCCGTCCACGACCATCTCCCAGTCTTCGAGCCAGTGCTCGCCCATCCAAAAAGCCCGCGCTTTGAGCCGGCGCGATTCCGGGAAATATTCCGTCACCCAGGCGCCGTGTGTATTTAGGGCGGCGGCGAGATTTTTGACCAGGGCTTTGAAAAACTGCTCGCCGGTCTCGGTGGCGGTGCCTTCGAGAATCGTCCGCAGAGCGGCATCAACGTCGATTTCGTGCAGTGGCGGGCGATCCATTTGCGTGTCGGTCAAGTGAATTGGCGAAAGGAGCAAAACAGCAAAACAGCTTCCTTCGCAAGCCAACTCCGCTCACAGCACAATTAAAACGGTAGCGGTTAAAGGTACTGCGCCGCTCAGAAAGGAATGTCGTCATCCGTCGGCGGGGGCATGCTGCCGCCCATCTCTTCGCTCGGGCCGGCGTCCATCTGCGGCGCCAATCGGGTACCTCCACCGCCGCCAAGAAACTGAATCCGCTGCGCGACGACCTCGGTAATGTAACGCTTGTTGCCGCTCTTATCATCGTACGACCGCGTGCGAATGCTCCCTTCGACGTAAACTTGCCGTCCCTTAGACAGATACTGACCGCAGCTCTCGGCTTGCTTGCCCCACACCACGATATTGTGCCATTCGGTTCGCTCTTGGCGCTTGCCATCGCGGTCGTTCCACTGCTCCGATGTGGCAATGGAAAAATTCGCCACAGCACTGCCCGTCTGGGTATAACGAACCTCGGGATCTTTACCGAGATTGCCGACCAAAATCACTTTATTAACGGACATGCTGCCTCCAGAGCGCCCAAAAATTGCGCGCGCTAAAAAGTTCACTCAACTTAACCCCGACGTTGCATCGTGTCAATCAACAATGGGTTTCAAAACACGAGCTTTCCTTGCGTTGATTTTTCGCAAGCGGTGCTTTAGAATTAATTAAAGTTTTCGACAGTTTCTCCGGCCCAAACTTACATTTATCTTAATGTTTTATGTGCTTAAGCTGACAGTCTTCGCGGCGGTTACGATACCGTTGGCGCTGCTAACGACCGTGTTCGGCCTGGTCGATCGACATGGCAAGTTGGTTTACCGGATTAATCAGTTTTGGACTTGGATCCTACTGCGCCTAGGCGGAGTCACTGTGCGCGTGCGCGGATTGGAGAATATTGACCCGCAGCTGCCCTATATTTTCATGGTCAATCACCAGAGCAATGTCGATATACCGGTACTGGTACAAAGCTTAATCCCGTTTCAATTGCGCTGGATCGCCAAAAAAGAGCTTTTGCGCGTGCCGTTTTTCGGTTGGGCCATGTGGGCAACGAAACACATTATCGTGGATCGTTCGAATCCCTTGGACGCCGTGCGCAGCTTGGGGCGTGCCAAGGAACGGATCGCCGCGGGTGTTTCGATCGTGGTGTTTCCCGAAGGGACGCGCAGCCGCGACGGCAAACTGCAGCGCTTCAAGAAAGGCGGATTCCTGCTCGCCGTGAAGACCGACACGAGCATCGTCCCGGTAACCATCAATGGCAGCCGCCAAGTGCTTCCCGCCGGAGCATGGCGCTTGCGATCAGGCGCGATCGAGGTGATCGTCGATAAACCGGTATCAACCGAAGGTTTCCGCCCGGGCAACTTGCGCGTCCTTTCTGACCAGGTACATCAAAGGATCGCGGCAAACCTGCGCCAACCGGCAACGCCGGCTACAGCGCCCAATATGCACCCGGGTGGGTTCGACAACCAGAACCTGGAGAAGCAAGGCATCTAAGATGGACCCGTTAAAAATCATTCCGCTTGGCGGCCTCGGTGAGTTCGGCCTCAACATGATGTTGATCGAGTATGGCGATGCGGCGATTGCGGTCGATTGCGGTCTAATGTTTCCCGACGCGCATTTGCTCGGGATCGACCTCGTCATACCGGATGTCACCTACCTGCTGGAAAATCAAGGCAGGCTCAAAGCCATTGTGCTCACACACGCTCACGAGGACCACGTCGGCGCGCTGCCGTTCATTCTGAAGCATCTTGATGTGCCGATCTACGGCACCCGCCTAACCCTCGGGCTATTGGCAAACAAGCTCAAAGAACACGACCTGGAAGATACGGCGGACATCCATGAGATCACTGCCGGCGCGCCGTGGGACATCGCGCCGTTTCGCATTGAGGGCATCCGCGTGACTCACAGCTTGATGGACTGTCTCGCCCTTGCCATCGAAACTCCCGTGGGCACGATCATCCATACCGGCGATTTCAAGATCGACAACACGCCGATGGAAGGCGAGATGTTCGACTTCCAACGCTTCGCCGCCTATGGCGAAAAAGGAGTTTTGTTGCTGTTGTCGGACTCGACCAATGTCGAACGTCCTGGGTACACCCCGTCGGAGCGCGACGTCGGGACCAACCTGGAGCAGATTATCGCGCACAGTACCGGCAAGGTTTTGGTCTCGACTTTTTCATCCAGCATTCCGAGAATCCAGCAGGTGCTCGATATTTCCGAGCGCTGCGGTCGCAGGATCGTGCTCAGCGGACGCAGCATGATCAGAAACAGCCAGGTCGCGGCTGATTTAGGCTACTTGCATCCGCCGCGCAATATGATGACTGAAAATGAGCGGTGGCAAGATCTGGCGAAAGATCGTCTGACTTTTCTCACCACTGGTAGTCAAGGCGAACCCCTTTCAGTGCTGCATCGGGTAGCACTCGACGATCATAAGACGCTCAAGGTCGAGCCCGGCGACACCGTGATTCTGTCGTCGAAATTCATTCCCGGCAACGAAAAAACCATCTCCAATTTGATCAATCACCTTTACCGGCGCGGCGCCGAAGTCCACTACGAAAAAGTTTCCGAAATTCACGTCTCCGGACATGCGAGCCAGGAAGAGCTCAAGACCATGCTCCAGCTCACCCGACCGCGCTATTTCGTGCCGATCCATGGCGAGTACCGCCATTTAGTTCGTCACCGCCGCTTGGCGCAGGACGTGGGCATACCGGAAGAAAATTGCTTTATTCTAGAAGACGGCGACGTCCTGGAATTGACCGCTAAGAGCGCATACAAAACCAAACCGGTCCAAGTCGGCCGGGTATTCGTTGACGGCAAAGGCGTCGGCGATGTCGGCGACATCGTCATACGCGACCGGCGCCATCTCTCAGAAGGCGGCATGGTGCTAGCGGTAATGGCCATCCATCAACAATCGGGAGAGTTAGTCGCCGGACCGGAACTCATGTCACGCGGCTTCATGGGTGCCGAAGAAAGTGACGAGGTGCTCGAAAGCGCCAAGAAAGTGGTGCTCGACAGTTTGGCGAGCATGAGCCGAGAAACGCGCGCCGATCCACTGGAATTGAAAGAAGAGGTGCGTCGGGCGCTGCGCCGTTTTTTTAGAAAGAAGTTCGAGCGCCACCCGGTCGTATTGCCTTATATCATCGAGACTTGAGGAACACCGTTATGCCAGCAGATACGGAAAAAGGACGGCTCAATCGGGAAATTTGGGGTGTTGTCATCGGACTAAGCGCTTTGCTCATTGCTCTTAGTTTGATTTCATACAACGCCAACGATCGGTCTTTTAACACCCCGTCTGGCGCACTAAACACTCACAACTGGGGAGGCTTGGTCGGCGCCTTCTTAGCCGACGTGCTGCTTCAAGGGCTCGGTCTGGCATCCTACCTTTTGCCTGTTTTCCTGGGCATGGTCGCAGTGCAAATGTTCCGGACGACTTATGAACGCATTCGCCTTGGCAGAGCGCTTTCCTACGAGATCTTGCTCGTCAGCATCGGTGTCATCCTCAGCGTCGTCATCGACACTGAAAGCGCCCGCGACGCCGGCGGCATCGTCGGCGGCTTTTTGAAAGAGAGTGTCCTCGTACCGCTCTTTGGCCGTCTCAGCACAATGCTAATCGCATGCTTTACTTTGCTGCTATCCATCATGCTGATGACACAAAATTCCCTCGTCGACATCATTGGCTCGACGAAAAAGAACCTGAGTGAGTTCAAAAAATCGCTGCTGCCGGCGCTACGCAACCGGCTCAAAGAACTCCAAGAAAAAAAGGACAAGCGCAGTGGCGAAAACACCAAGAAGGAGAAAAAAGATTACATCCCGCCGCCGATCGTGGTGAAGAACCAGCCCCAGAATGACCTCGTCGGGAAACAGCCGGCTAAAAAACCGGCACAGCCAGAGGAGCAATACAAACTGCCGGAAGTGGGCGCGGGCTACAAACTACCGCCGTCGGAACTCTTGGACCCTCCGGAAGCCGAACAGTTTAAGATCGACAAAGAGACGCTTCATGCCAACTCGCTCATTTTGCGAAAGAAGCTGGCGGATTTCGGCGTCGAAGGGGAAGTCGTCGCGGTGCGCCCAGGCCCGGTGATCACGATGTACGAATTCAAGCCCGCGCCGGGTGTCAAGGTGCGCCGTATCGTCCTGCTCGCCGATGATCTCGCCATGGCACTACGCGCAGTCAGCGTGAGAATCCTCGCGCCGATCCCAGGCGAATCGGTTGTCGGCATTGAAATTCCCAACCCGCATCGAGAAACCGTCTATTTGCGGCAGGTTATCGAAAGCGACAATTACCGCAGTATCGATTCAAAGGTCACCCTCGCTTTGGGCAAAGACATTGGCGGCACACCCTTCGCGACCGATCTCGCTACTATGCCGCATCTTCTGGTTGCAGGTGCCACGGGCACCGGCAAATCGGTGTCGATCAACGCGATGATTTTAAGCATCCTGTTCAAATCGAGCCCTCAAGACGTCAAATTCATCATGGTCGATCCGAAAATGCTCGAGCTCACCGTCTACGAGGACATCCCGCATCAACTTGTGCCGGTTGTTACTGACCCCAAAAAGGCCGCCTCGGCGCTTTTCTGGGCGATGGACGAAATGGATCGGCGTTATCGTCTAATGAGGGAAAAAGGCGCGCGTAACATCGATGGCTACAATCGCATGTTCGAAAAAGACGCAGGAAGGAAGAAGAGCGTCATCGATCTGATCGAGACGGAGCCGATGGAAGAAGCGCCGGTAATCGGCGGCAGCTTATCTCACGACAAACCGCTGGTTCATGAAAAACTCCCTCGGATCGTAATCATTATCGACGAGTTGGCGGATCTCATGATGACGGTCGGGCGGGATATCGAGGAATATATTACCCGGCTGGCGCAAAAAGCCCGAGCGGCCGGGATTCATCTGATTCTCGCCACGCAGCGGCCGTCTGTCGATGTCATCACCGGTCTGATCAAAGCCAATTTTCCGGCGCGCATCTCTTTTCAAGTCGCCACTCGCATCGATTCGCGGACGATCTTGGATTCCATGGGCAGCGAAAAACTCTTGGGCAACGGCGATTTGCTCTTCTTGCCGCCGGGGACGGCACGCTTGACACGCGTCCACGGCGCCTTCGTATCCGACCAGGAAGTCCGCAGAGTGACGGACTTCCTCAAACAGCAAGGACGCCCCAACTATCGGCCGGAAGTGCTTGAAGCCAAGAAGGAAATCGAGGCCGCTGCCGCAGCCGACGAAGAATACGATGAGATGTACGATCAAGCCGTTGCCATGGTCACTGAAACTCAGCAAGCATCGATCTCTATGATTCAACGTAGATTGCGGGTAGGATATAATCGCGCGGCTCGGATGGTCGAGCAGATGGAAAGAGATGGTGTTGTCGGGCCCGCGGATGGCGCCAGACCCCGGGAAGTTTATGCAAGAAAAATTGATGCCTAGGATTAAATGGGATTTGGCGGTCTGGCTCTTGGCAAGCATCACAGTGCTCGGGGAAATGACGGTGACCGGTGCCGCCGAGAGCACGAACGCCGACGCAATCGTCGACAGCTTGCAAAAAAACTACGACGCTACGACAGACTTTGTCGCTGACTTCCGCCAAGAAACTGAAGTAAAAACGCTCAATCGAAGCCTGAAGGCGTCGGGCAAGCTCTCTTTCAAGCGGCCGGGAAGAATGCTTTGGAGTTACGATGAACCCAAAGGACAGTTTGTGCTCGCCGACGGAAAGCATCTTTATTTCTATCAGCCCGATCAAAATCAGGTGATCAAGAGCCCGCTTAAGAACGCTTTTCGCGGCGATATTCCGTTGTCGTTCTTGCTCGGCCTGGGAAATCTAAAAAAAGACTTCACCGCGACGCGAAAAAGCACCGACCAGAATCAGAACGTTCTGCGCTTGGAGCCCAAGGGCGAAGCCACCGGCTTCAATGAAATTCTTCTCGGCGTGGGCAAGACCTCGTCAGATATTCTTTGGGTCAGCGTGCGTGACGCGGCGAATAATTTGACCACGGTGCGTTTTTCCGGCATGCGCAAAGGTGTTGGGGTCAAGGACAACTTATTTCAGGTGCAGATTCCTAACGGCGCCGACGTGGTGGAATTAGGGCAATGAGCGCTGCCAGACAAAAATTCAGCATCGTCAGCCTCGGCTGCGCTCGCAACCTGGTCGACTCCGAAGTCATGGCCGGCATTCTGCGAGAAAACAAATATGAAATGGTGCAAGAGCCGCACGATGCCGACGTGGTTTTGGTCAACACCTGCGGCTTTATCGGTCCTGCCAAGGAAGAATCCATCGACACCATAGTCGCGATCAGCCGCCTGAAAGAAGCCGGTCGGGTTAAGAAACTCATCGTCGCCGGCTGCCTTTCGCAACGCTACCCGGATGAGCTTGCCAAAGAGCTGCCCGAAGTGGATTTTTTTATCGGCACGGGTGAAGTGCCGCGTATCGCCGAAATCCTGCGCGAACACGAACGCAGCGCAAAGCAGCGACAATACGTCGGTGTTCCGAGCTACATCTACGATCACACCACTCCTCGGCTGCGCACAACGCCGAGCTACACGGCTTTTTTAAAGGTCTCGGAAGGGTGCGATCATAAATGCGCCTTTTGCATTATCCCTCAGCTCCGCGGCCCGCATCGCAGCCGATCCATCGAGTCAGTGATTCAAGAGGCGACGACACTAGCACAAGACGGCGTCAGAGAAATCAATCTCATCGCTCAGGATTTGACCGCCTACGGCAGAGACCGAAAAGACGGGACCACGCTTTACGGTCTTTTGCGCGAAATGGCTCGTGTCCCGAAGCTCGATTGGATTCGCTTGCTTTATGCCTATCCAAACTTCCTCGATAAACCCTTGCTTGAATTGATTCGCGACGAGGAAAAGATTTGCAACTACATCGACATTCCCTTTCAACATATCAACCAATCCATTCTGCGACGAATGCGTCGGGGCAAGAGCGGCAGCGCTGTCCGGGAGACCGTCGACAAACTGCGCGACGCAATCCCGAATTTGACGCTACGCACGTCTTTGATTGTCGGGTTTCCCGGCGAAAGCGATGCAGATTTCAAAGAACTCTTGGATTTTGTCGAAGAAGCACGATTCGAAAGAATGGGCGTGTTTAAATATTCCGACGAAGAAGGCACGACCGCAGCGCCCATGGAAGACAAAGTCTCGGAGGAGGAAAAAGAGTATCGCTGGCAGGAATTGATGGACGTGCAATCGCAAATCTCCCGAAAAAAGAACGAGGCCTTGATTGGCCGCATTCAGCGCGTTATGATTGACGACGGCGAATGGGACTCTGAAAAGCTCGCCGGCCGGACTCAAGCCCATGCACCTGAAGTAGACGGAGTTGTCTATATAGAGTGCGATGAATTTCAGGATCGAAAGATCGAACTTCAAGCTGGAGCGATGGTCGACGTTAAATTTATCGGCGCTTTAGACTACGATCTGATTGGTAGAATCATCCATGGCAACTAAAGTCGACCCGGAAAAAGAAAAAAAACAACGGAAAGAATTTCTCAAGCAAGCGGCCGAGATGCTTGAGGAAATGAAGCGCCAGCTCATGAAAGAAATGCAGGGGCGCGTCAAAGAAGAAACCGAAGGCGTAAAGGACGAAGGCCGGGATACATACGATTTGGCGAGCGACGAGAGAGACAGGGAAATTAACTTTATCCTGAATGATCGCGAGCGCGAGAAATTGGTCGCCATCGACGATGCTTTGCAGCGGATCAGCGAAAAAATCTATGGCATTTGCGAAAGCTGTGAAGGGGAAATTCAGCTCGGCCGTTTAAAGGTTCTGCCTTTCACGCGTCTGTGCGTCCGCTGCCAGGAGGAAAACGAAAAGGAAGCGAAGCGGCAAAAGACCCTAGAAAACGAGCGAAGCTACCGCAAGCTGGACCTTACTGACGTCGAAGACGACAGCTTTTGATCGCTGTACCTCATACCTTAATACTCGAATCGACATAAAAAAGGCGGGAATGAAACTCAGTCATTCCGCCTTTTTAGTTTCAGGCAAAGCTAATTAAGCAGCGGCTATTCACCCTTAGCTGGGGTGAATTCCATCTTACTAAGGAAATTCTTTTCTCCCTTGGTCGTGTATTCGACAACAGCCGAGGAGCCCAGTCCCACCTCGCCCATCTTAACTTTTGTTTCTTTGATTTCCGTCGCCTTGGTCTTGGAATTGAAGTCCAAAGTAACCAGCTTGCCTTCCTTGGTGACGACGATCATGTAATTTTTCTCGGTGTCGAGAAGACCGATATCGCCGGAGACCTTTTCCGCCTTGGCCTTTGCCGGTTCCGCACTCTTTTCATCGGCTTTCTTCTCCGCCTTCTTTTCTTCCTGGGCAATAACCGGTAGAGCCAAAGATGCTGCCAACAACACAGCTAGGCCACTTACAGCGCTCGTATTCGCTTTCATTTCCATGTTCCTCCTGGTCGTAAATGAGACTGTCTAAGCCGCCGGCGCTGTCTTTATTCGCCCTTAGCCGGCACAAACTCGATATTGGTGGCGATGCTCTTCTCGCCTTCTTTGGTGTACTGGACCACCGCCGAGGAGCCTAGGCCGATATCGGCAACCTTAGCCGGTACGGGCTCTTTTTGCGTCGGTTGATACTTGGCATCAAAGTCGAGAGTCACCAGTTTACCTTCCTTAGTTACAAGAATCAGATAGTTCTTTTCCGTGTCCAGAAGGCCAATATCGCCAGCCAGTTTGGTTGCCTTAGCCTTTTCGGCGGTCTTTTCTTCAGATGCCTTTCCTTCCGCTTTCGCCGCCGCGGGGGCTTTGGCTTCGGCCTTGGCGGCCGGTGCAGGGGCCGGCGCGGGTTTCGGAGCCATTTCCTCCTGGCTCGAACACGCGTACAGAGCAAACATTACAGAAACGACTGCTAGACCGTTAACTGATAACAAACTCTTCATTTTACCTCCGTAATAGAGAACTTTCCTTGGGTTAGCGAAGATACTTATCGTGACTGTCCTGTCATCTCAATACGCTTTAGGTATGATTTTCCTGACCGATTGCTCAGGCAATTCTGAAATATTATACGACTATAGTCTTAGGATATCTTTTGACCGCAAATGACGGTTTGCATGCTTAAAAATTTGATGTATTTTCGCTAGAAAGAGGGAATCGTGCCTAAGCCAAAGGCAGGGGAGAAGTTCAGCATGATGCCGATCAAAGTCGTAATCGCTGACGATCATGCGCTGTTTCGGGACGGCCTTAAAAAGATACTGTCTTTGGAGAAGGACATTCTTGTGGTCGGTGAAGCCGCAAATGGCGATGAAATCCCCAAAGCCATCGAACGCACCAAACCGGATATTCTCCTACTCGATCTCAAAATGCCCAAAGGGGACGTTGTGCAGAGTCTTCTTGATGTCGCCGCTCGGAGCCCTCTAAGTCGTGTCATTATCCTTACTGCATTTTCAGACGAAGAAAATGTTTTGAATGCCGCCAAAGGGGGGGCAAAAGGATACGTCCCGAAAGGGGTCCCGTCCGCGACTTTATTGCAAGCCATTAAAGTCGTTCATAACGGCGGAGTTTGGATCGATAAGGAAATCCCGGCCTGGGAAACCTTCGAGGAAATCGTTCAGGGACAAACAAACGCTCGCGAGAGCGCACCGATCATCGATGAAAGCATCAAGGCGCTCACCAAGCGTGAGATGGAAATTCTCCGGCTGGTTGCCGAAGGCCTGACCAACGAGGAGATCGGAAAAAGAATCTTCATCAGCGAGAAGACGGTCAAAACTCATCTCACGAACATTTTTGACAAACTTAAAGTCAACAATCGCTTCAAGGCGGCGTTGATGCTAATGGGGCGTCCCCAGTAGGTCGGGGAATCGCTGTGACCGAATCACAGAGCGTGGCGCGATGCCACCGGTAATATTAGCCCTATGCCAGCCATAGAAAAACCTACTCTCGAAGCCAGCTGGCTTTGGCAACGGGAAAAAGCTGTCGCATGGCTCCGCTTCATTTTCGCTCTCGTGGCTGTCGCCGTTATTCAACTCAACCAGGATCGCATTGAGCGCTTTCCGACGCTTTCGATGACGGTGCTCTGGTCGTTCCTGCTCTATAGCTTCATAGTTCTTCAGTTGACCCGCCGGCATAGCCTTGGCTCGGCCGCCCTCGGAGTCGTCAGTACTTTGCTTGATGTAGTCTGGATCGGTCTCATAGTATTTTCAACCGGTGGGACCCGGACACCGTTCTTTACCTATTATGCGTTTCCGGTCATCACCGCGAGCTTGCGCTGGGGCCTAACAGGAAGCATACCCGTTGCCCTGGTCGGTGTCGTCCTGTACGTCATCATCCGATTAACGCTAGCTGCCGAGGCAGAGCTTATGCCGATCGGAATCGATACGATTTTGGTGCGCAGCTTTTATCTGCTGTTGCTCGCTGGCATTTTCGGCTTTATTAGCGAGTTCGAAAAAAAGCAAAATCAAAGGCTGTTGGCTCTATCTAAAACTGCGGGTCAGGCGGCGACACTACAAGAACGGCGAAGAATCATGTTCGAACTCCACGATGGTATTCTCCAATCCCTCGCCACCGTGATTCTTCG
>Ga0193716_1001597_pt1 | contig 13101 bp, 22 predicted proteins | sample U2c1metaG_FD_145901 | JGI IMG/M metagenome (GOLD analysis project Ga0193716, IMG submission 145901) | Soil microbial communities from a riparian zone of the East river system, Colorado, United States - U2c1 | ecosystem: Environmental > Terrestrial > Soil > Riparian zone | place: USA: East River...
CCATGACTTACTATCTTCAGCAGCAGATCGATCAGCTCCTGCCGCAGCTGCAGGTGAACCTGAACTCAAACCAGCTGGCCGCGCTGGCCTCGATCCGGTACAATGCCGGATCGATCACCACGACACTGCTCAATCTTATCAATTCCGGGGCGGCCACCGATGAGGTGGCCGCCCAGATCCGGGTAACAGAAGTAACCAGCGGGGGCCAGCCGTCTGCAGTAGTGCAGGCGCGGCGGAACCGGGAGGCGGAACTCTACGCCACTAACCCGGCGCTGCCCCTGATCGGGGTGGCCCTGGCTGCCCTGGTCCTGTTTTTTTTGGTGCGGTAAACTACGTGCCTTACCTTCGGGTTTCTACGAATCACGGGCGTTTCCACGCATTGGGGTTAGCAAGTAGAAACCTTAGAGGTGGGCACCAGTGCTCGCCTTTTTTTATTTAAGGTTTTGAAAACTAACTACAATTCATGCACAATCATTACACTCCCCAGCGCCCGCTCCCTACGGATACATCTCCCGCTCACCTGGTCACCAGGTGGAGCGGGATTTTTTATGCCCTTCAATCAGAAAAATGCTAGACAGATACCGTATTTATTTCACCCGGCCAGGCAGTACCCGCACCGCTCAAACGGTCGTGACCGCCGCCACAACAACAGCAGCACATGAGCAATTCAAAAAAATCTTCCCTGCCAGAGGGTACACCGTCCTTACCACTGAGCGCCTTCCCAACGCGTCTCCGGATCCCGGAAGCAGACCTGGAGACGATGCCCTTCTCTTTGCCCTTAGTAACCTCTCAGGATCCTGTCGTGGGGATTTCGCCGGATCACAATATGCAGCTGAAGATATCCGTCGCTGATATCATCAAGGAGTACTGGCTGGAAGAACGGGATTTAGCCAGGGCTTTTAACCGGATAGCGCGCGATCAGCCGCAGCGCGTCAACTCCCTGACCGATCTCCAGGAGCGGTACAATTTCGCTTTTGCCCAGCGGGTGAAGTGGCAGGCTGTCCTGGACAAAATCACGTAAAACTCTGAAACCATGTCCCTATACCTCGCCCTGACCGCTATGCTGGCGATATCAGCCAGCTGTAACCTGTACCTGGTCCTGGTGGCGCTTCCGGAAAGCCACCGCGTTGCCGATTTCTGGCGTAAAGCCTATCACCGTCAAACGAATAAAGATGCCAAATCAGAAGAAGACAGCCTCCAGGAGCCAAAATAAGGCGATTTACGGCCCCCGCATGAAAGCCGGGCAGCAGTGCCGGAAAAGCCGGGGCCCACGAATCTGGCCGCCCCTGGAGGCTGGAGGCCAGCAATTGACCCTTGCCAGCCAAATCGTGTATTACCAGGGCAGTCTTTTCCCGGATCCGGCACCCCCTGGTGAGCCACCCCAATAATGTTATTTACTGAGCTGCAACAATTCAAACTAAGGAAATCGGTTTTTAAAGTATTGATAATCAATAAACTATTTTTTATGACAGTCGGACAACTGGTAACAGAATTGCTGAAATATGACCTGAAAATACCCCTGGTAGAATTATTTGAGGAGGATGAAGTAGAGCCGGTCCGCATTACCCTGGCTAAATGTGAATTCATCTTAGGCCCCGCAGTACTGGTGACCATGGAAGGTGAAACCAACGGCCGCTGATGCTGATTATGGGAATGACCAGGAGTGAATGGTCAAAACACAGGTACCGGAAGCGGGCCTTCAATGTTGCCAACGCAATATTGAATAGCCGTGTGGCCAAACCGGAAACCCGGGTGCCACTGGTAATGGTATCCCATAATGCCGTCTCCAGATCGATCTCCCGAAATGACACAGTGGCCACTATGAATGGCAGTTCCTTAAATCGTCGAATCAGTAAAGAGAGAAAAAATGAACTTGAAGCACTACATCAGGGGCCGGAAAAAAATGCGAAAAAGGGCTGGGGTGAAATTCATGGCCAGGGGCCGGAACTACTGCAGCAGCTGGAGAGGGATCGAAACGCTAAATTGGGAGATAAAGGAAAATTTTCCTTTCCATTATCAGAACGCGGCCTGCGACTATACGTCCCGTCTAAACGAACACGCGGAAACATTAAAGACAGGATCCGGGAATTATTGGGAGCGACCCCTGGTGCAGGGCATTTTGTTACACTGACTTTTATAGATGTAGTTACTGATATTCTGGTGGCCCGGAAGTGTTGGAATAAATTCCGGACCGTTGTAAAGAAGCGTATGCCCGGATGGCAGTATATAAAAATCAAGGAATACCAGGAGAAAAATCACGGATCGATTCACTTTCACCTGGTGACGAACCAGAGGATGGAGGTAGAAGAATGGAATAGTCTATGGGTGCTGCAGCAGTATAATTGCGGGATCACTTATCCAAAATATTCGATGTCCGACATCAACGCGCATCATTTGGAGGGAACCATGCAGAAAATACTTAACCCTTTCCAGATTGAGAAGATACGGGACGGTAGGCTTGTCCGAAAATATTTGAGTAAATATGTATCCAAAAACCTGGACACACCAGGTGAGGGGCAGATATGGCATTGCAGCCGGGGAGTATCCCGAATGTTTAAACGCATCATGGGAGGATTCCCGGAACTGCAGCAGGCCAGGAGTTGGCAAAACGGGACGCTGGATAAAAAAACCGGAGAGATAAAAGAGCCGTACAGTTGCTGTACTCCTTTTTCAGAATGGATCTACAGGCAAAATGAAACATTGTTTGTCGATCACTTAGGAGTACTCGATGAAGTAAACGGCTGGATCCTGGAGGGAATGCAGGAAATTGATGTGCCGGAAATTTTGGCCGATGATGTAGGTAGTCTTTTTCACACTTTAAAAATATAGGTTATGGAAAAATTTGAATTCATTTTCGACGGAACTCCTCACACAGACGGAACGGTCACGGCAGGTATTAAGCTGCTGTCGGGAAAACCGGTCGATATCGGTTTGTGCTTTGGCCATTATGCTAGTGTTAAGCTGAAAGCGCGTGAATCGTCATCGGCTATAATAGTGATCAATGCATATAAAAAATTCAAGGAGATGAATCCGGATATGCCGTTAGATATTGAACGGCAGCTGCAGTTTATCGACGGTGCCCGGATTATTGTGAAACCGAAACACAACAATGATCTACCAAAAAAACGATAATGGAAATAGTAACCTATCAGGTAGACTTGACCGACAAAAACGGTTCTCGTTTAGGGTCATTGGTTTATGGCACAGAGGGTGAAGCGAAGACGGAAGCAAATATCTGGTGTCGCCGCAAGGATATCAGAATGGTTACGATAACGGAGATAAGAAGAATCCCGATTTATATTTACAGTCGTGGCCACCCGCTGGACAAAAAGAAACTCGATAATATTTCTAGTGGCCCCGTGGAATAAAAACTGCCGGGGCGACGCACTAGCTCCAGTGCAACTGGTTCACTACCTGAATGGCGGTTTCCTGCCGGACTCAATGGTTGACGGAAACGATATTATTTCTTTAATGCAACTGCCATGACTCTTGAATTAACAGAATTGGAAGTGCGGGATATAATCTCAGCACTGCAAAACCAGGCACAGCTGGAGTTAAAACAGGGTTTCCGGAAATTGGGTGATGACCTGATGTTGCTGGCAATCAAAATAAAAAATAATCTTAAAAAAGAATCATGACTATAGAGTCAGAATTAACGCTACCGGAGATAAGCGATTTGATCAGATTATGCAATAAAAAAGCAAATAGTTCTAATCAAATATGCGATTTCGCTACAGAAAAAAAGTATAGGGATATCTTTATAAAGCTGAATAAAATTTACGCTAATTATGACAGAAAAAGACTTGATCAACCGGGCGAAGGTGTTCCAGGGTAACCGGGCGCTAGAAGGCGACAAGGTAAAATTTGCCGACTGCTGCAAAATCGTTTTGCTGAGTGATATAGCTGACCAGAAAATTATAGACGGACCTGATCTGGAGAGAATCCTTGCCGGAGTGAGGGCAAAAAATTATCTCCGGTGGTGGTTCTTCTAAACGCAAACCCCGACCAGGGGCCGGGATTGCGGAAAACACAGTCGTGGACCGTATCTCTTTCACGCGTAAAAGTAGCGTAATGAATAAGAACTTAGAGAAATTTTTGGATCACCTGGTCAGCTTCGCCCTGGGCGCTTTTGCGGCAATCTTTCTGCTGCAGGGTCAAAGGGTGGCAGCGGCAGGAACGCTGGTTTTGTTTATTGTGCTGGCCGTCAGCTTAAAAGACAGAGAATGAGAAAGTATAGTAACGCGAAATTCGAATACGGGGAGGATGTTTTGTACCGGGTCATTGCTTTCAATGACCGGAAGGAAGCCAGGCTTTACCGCAGTGTCCGGGTGAAGGATATGCAGAAGCTGGGGGAATTTCTGAAAAAGAATTGGCCAGGGGTTCAATACATGAATTTTTACCTGAAGAAAACGCGGCAATACATGGGAAGATTGTACATTACCTGAAGTGTTTCTCGATCTTTCATTACGAATAAGGGTTAAAATTAGCGAGCCCCCGTTTCCACGGGGGCTTTTTCGTAGGAGGCCTGGTGAAACCCGTTGTAGCTATCCACAAAGCTAACGCTTGTTAGTTTTCTCCTCTGTAGACAATGATTTTCACTGAATTAAAAAAAAGGTACCTTCCTGCGGTCTAAAATTCAATTTATGGATGAGCTGCTCTTGGTCGGTGGTGCGGTCTTGTTGTATTTTTTCTATACCAAAGGGTCCACCCTGGCTAATCTTGTGTTCCAGGTCCAGTCAACAAATTTTGATATCGGCAATCCTCTTTCTCCTAAGGTGCTGGTCGATGTCCTGGTGTCTAATCCCACCTCTGGCAGTCTTACCCTTTCATCTCTCGCTGGTTATTTTTATATCAACGGTGCCCAATCAGGCACCGTTTCTTTTTTCCAGCTGGCCACCATTTTTGCTGATGCCCAGACCCTGATCACGCTCACCCTGTCGATCAACGATTTTGCCCTGGCGGCTGATATCGTCAAGTATGCCACCGGTCAGATGGAGGGTCTCACTATCGAGATAAAAGCGACGGCCAACATCAACAATATCCCGGCTCCGGTCGATATCACTTTTACTCCCGTCGCCGCATGAATTCCCGCGAAACGATATTACGGCAGCTGCCGACCCCTGCAGGGAACTCGATCACCATTTCTGAAAATCAATCGGTCACCGATATCATGGCTGTCATTGCGTATGCCCATAAACGTAATGCTGCTTTTTATGACCGGATAGCGATGAATTTCTGGGGAGGTAACGTTCCGATCACCTGCGAAAACCTGTGGGATTTTTGTAAACAATCGATTCCGTACAAAGTAGAGTCTGAGGATCTGCAGACGGTGAAGACTCCGCAGCGGATCTTGTCAGATGCAAAAAAAGGAGGTGGCCATGACTGCAAACACTATGCGAGTTTTATTGGGGGTGTCCTGGATGCCCTTCGCCGGCAAGGGAAAAAGATTGACTGGTTTTATCGGTTTGCCGGGTACAGCGTTCTGGACCCCTTGCCTGGTCACGTTTTCATTGTTGTGAGTTACCAGGGTGGTGAAATCTGGATCGACCCGGTCCTGGATGAGTACGACTATCACAAAGGGTTTATCAATAAGGTGGACCGGAAAGTCCAGTCTCCTGTCGGGTCCGGTATCAACGGGATCCAGCTGATGAGCCGTGGTGTCAATCTCGGTATGGTGGGAGCCACTACATCAACCGGATCAACTGCCGGGACCGTGCAGGTGATCGGAGGTGTTATCTGCGCCCTGGCTCCAGCGGTGGCGCTGGTCGTGCCGGTGGGGACGGTGATCGCGGCAGCCATGGTGGCAGTGGGAGCCGTGATGACCCTCATTGGAAAAATAATAAAACAGTACGCTACCTCCACGCAGCAGCGGTGGCTGACGGTGGCCTATCAATACTGGATTTTAGGAGACAGCTCCGCGACGAACGATCATAGTGCGGTCAATGAAAAATATACAAACCAGGCACAGGCCTGGTTTGGGGTTGCCTTGGGTGTTCCGGTCTATGACAAACTGAGGCTGCAGGCGTTGCGAGGTACATCGGACACAACGGGCAAACCCATACCAGGCATCACCCTGGACCAGCGAGTGGCGAAGTACCGGGCGTTCGGTACAACGGAAAATGCGGTGCCGCAATCGGCCGTGGTGCTTGCCTGTAATATCGCGGCCACCATGCCGGAAACAGATCCTCCGGGAGCCTGGAGAACCTATGCGCCGGCAAATATTATTCTGACCAAAGGGATCGGCGTGGACCTGGCGGCAAAGCAGGCGCTGGGTGTGTTGACCGATCAGAGTGTGCTGAGCGTGGTACAGAATCCTTCCAGCCTGGTCAGTAAGCTTCCCCTGGTCGGTGAGTTTTTACCGGCAGGCACTACTGACGCCCAGGTCGGCATGTTCTTAGGACTGGCAGCCGGAGCCTATTTGTTATCAACTGAAATTTGATCTATGGCCTATACATCGACGTTAAAAAAAATCAATCGGGAGGCAAAGCGCCTTTACGCGAAAAACGGAGGTTCTTACAAAGCAGCCGTGAAAGCGGCCAGTGCTAATTATCGCGCGGGAAAGCTGGGGGCTGTCGGTGCGGTGAAAAGAAAGGCGAAAAAAAAGACAGCCAGAAAGAGACCGCCAGCACGCAGGATAGTGCCGACCAGTAAAGTTGTGACCATACGTAACGCTTACGCTGTCGGATCAATCGCTGCCACTAAGTCGAGATTAAAAAAGCAGCTGGAAGAAAAACTCTCCTGGCTCCTGATGGGTCATTATAACGCGAAGACAAAAACAAAAAAGCGGCACTACTTAAAATTGATGGTGCCGATCAAACAACAGCTCCGGCAGCTGACAAAATAGTAATTCGATTTTTTTATTTTTTAAATTTCATCAACATGGCAAGAAGAAGAAGGGCCAAAAAGACAAGCCACCGGCGCCGCCGCCGTGTTGGTGCATTTGGTTCAGGCAAGATTGATTTCAAGAAAATGGCCACCCGGCTGATCGGAGTGGCGGGCGGGGCCTTCCTGGCTAGGACCCTAAACAACATGGTGGTTAAGTCCGCCCCTTCCACTGATCAGAAGCTGATCGGCGGGGGGGATATGGTGCTGGGGATCCTTATTCCGAAGTTTATTAAAAACGAACTCGGCCAGGGCATGGGTGACGGGTTGCTGGCCATTGGGTCGCTGACCGCTCTGCAGGCCTTCGGTGCGATATCCGGAATTGGGGCGCTGCCGATGCGGGTGCCGTCCCGGGTGATCGGTGCCGGTGACCGGCCTTTCCTCTCCCGGATGGTGGGGGCTACGTCGCGTCCGATCATGCGGACGATGGTCGGCGCTGCCACGGCGGGACCAAAACCGTTTATGCACAAAGCGATGGGATCAGCGTACGCGGAGATGGAGCGGATGAACCGGGCTGGCATGGGCCGGCTGGGCCGGATCGGTGAGCTGCAGATGCAGGGATAAACTAACGGCAGCGGACAACTGCAATTTTTTTATCAACTGAAAATGTAATTTTTTATGGGTGTAGATACAATGGGGCAGCGGATCATTTACGCGAACGCTGTCGATATGCTAGGGAAAGAGGGGATCCACGTAGATATTGCGATACTGACGCAAGGGTACGTGCGGTTTGAGCAGCCGATGGTAGTAGGGCAGACCAATATTTTGTTTCCGATCCTGGTCAATCAGTCCACCGGTGGTCAGTTCAACACGGAGCAGCGGGTCAACCTGCAGGACGCTTTTGTCACCTCAGAGCTGGCGGTGTTCTTGTATGCGCCATCATCGGCCACCGCGACCAATGTGCCGCTGCTCTCCTATCCCAATACCACGCAGTTTTCTACTGCCGGCAGCGCCGCCGCAGCCGAAACGATTTATCATTCTTACCTGACCTTATCGATCAACAAACAAGTAGTCGTTCCCTTCTGGGATATCTGGCGTTCCCGGCTCACCAAGCAAACGCAGCAGTCGGTGGCCATTGCTGCCGGCACTGCCCAGGATCAGCTCAGTGGCCGCGATGATGTGTTTTATCCGACCGAACCCAACTGGGTGTTTATCGGATCTCGTTCAAATATTTTGCAGCTGGTGATGCCCAATAGTTTTGCTGCTGTCACACCTCTTACCCGGATAGTGGTCTTCGGTCGTGGGGTGCTGGCGCAAAACTGTACGTCGGTGCAGTAAAATCTGTCCGCTGTCGTTTTCGTTTTCCTTCCAGTCACCAGGGAAACCTGGTCGGTCCCTGGTGCTGGTTTTTTTTGAACTGCAAAATTTTTTTTATGTATCCTTCTTTCGACGCAACCGAACGGTTTGAGTTGCTGGAGATCCAGATTCCGGCCAACACAACGCAGACAAGGTTTAATATTCCTGATCAGCCGCAGCTGCGGACTGACCAGGACGCGGATATTATTATCCAGGGGATCGACGTGTACAACGTCCTGGAGATCCCGCTGTCCGCGAACGGGGTGGCGGTGGTCAGTGTGGCTGATATGGCAAAAACTTTCCTTACCCTCTATGTGGACCAGGAGGAATCGATCTACCGGATCCCGCTGGTGCAGATGCACCGCATCCGAAATGCGGGGGCAACTGATTTTTATGCTCCGGAGCTGCAGCGGTTTCGCAATATCCAGGTGGACTGGACCAAGAGTTATTTTTATTCAGGGGTGGCCTGGGCGCAAACCACGTTTTCATTTCTCTTAGGCGTTCATTACATGAAGCTGCCGCCGGGGACCAATGAGAAAGTGAAGGCAGCAGAGTTGAGCAATTATATGAGTGTGGGTATGTAAATTTTTTCTATGGCAGCAAAAGGCGTGCAGTTTCGGGGGATACCGGCCATCGTAACGGCTTATGACAATTGTAAAATAATTGCCTGGTCGGTGATGTATGATAAAAACATCTGTTGCAAGTATTCTGGTGCTAGTGAAAATGAGAGCCGGGAGACCCTGGAGCAATTTTTAAAACTCCTGGCCACCAGCTCGAGCACGGCGGTGTACACGCTCAACCTGTATGAAGATTTGCCTGTGAAGACAAAAATAAAACCCTCCCTGGAGGCAGACTATGCATTCAATTTCACCTGCTATTCGGACCTGGGTCAAGAGTCTCCATTTCATTCGCAGGCCTATGGCCGGATGCAGCAGCTGCAGGACACGGTGACCAGGCTCGAGGCACAAGCGGCCGCCCGGGCGGCGGAGCAGGACCTGGAGGAGGAACCGGCGGAGGTCGGTGGCGTCGAAGGATTGTTGAACGGGATCCTGGGAGACGACCGGGTAAAGGTGTTTATACAAAACAAAATGTTTGAGCTGGCCGATAGCTGGATCAAACCGAAGCCCGCCCCGGCACCAGTCCGCGCGATGCCGATGCCGCAGGCGGCCTCTGTGGGAGCGGTGGATCCGGAAAAGCCTTACGTGATCACCGAGGACCAGAATATAAAAATCACACAGGCCCTGGAGATCCTGGCCAGGGTGGATCCTAACTTAGGGGACAACCTGATCAAGCTGGCCGCCATTGCCCAAAAGGAGCCGAGCAAATATGCTATGCTCGCAAAAATGCTATAACCATGCAGATATTTGTAACGGTAAAGGATGAGAGCGGGAACCTGCTACCAGGGGCTACGATCTCTGTGAACGGGTACGCGGTGGGTGCAACGGGAGATGATGGTATTTATAATCTCACGAGTGCGGTCGAGAGTGATGAGGTAACGGTGACTTATACCGGCTATCAGCCGTCGACGAGCCCTGCCGGCATTTTTGGGAGCGAGGCTTTTGTTACCCTTCAGCCGGCTAGCAGCACCCTGCCTTCGGTGGTGGTGACCCCGCAGAAAAAATTTCCCTGGGCTTTGGTATTGGGTGGTGCCGGTGCTGTGTATCTACTTTCATCCGGAAATAATAACCGGGTTTCGGGTATTGGGAAATTGGATAAGACGGAAAAAACGCTCCTGATCGGCGGCGGCCTGGCGGCCGTGCTGCTCTATGTGATGCAGATGAAAAACACCACTACGTCGGCCACTAGTACCGGATATCAGACCGCTTCGCAGGTCGTCAGCAGTGGATCCAGCTCGAACGGTTTTCTGTCCGTGGCCAGCTCATTGCCTTCGCTGATCAGCTCCTTCTCTAATCTGTTTTCTTCGTTCAGCGGCGGCAGCGGATCCTCCGGTTATTCGACCGCCGGGGACGGCTATGATACCAGTGGATCTAGTTATGAAAACGATTACGGGGATTACTCCAATGTGGCCGGCATTCCCCGTATACTCGGTCGTATCGGTGATGCACAACCGACAAGCCAACTAATGGAGATGCCGGATCCAACCATGGATCCGGAAGGTTATGCCACCTGGGTGAACCAGCAGAACTACGCATCAGCGAACGCCCAGCCGGCAGGTTACAGCTTGACCAGTACACAGGCTTTCGAAAAAAATGTATTGCCGCTGCTCCTGGCCGGGGGTGCAGCGCTGGTTCTTGTGCCGGCGCTGCTGAGTCCTGCCGGCAAAAAAAAATCCGTCGGCAAGGCCAGTGATTGGATCATACCGGCAGCCGTCGTAGTCGGTGGTTACCTGGTGATCAATAAACTGATCCCTTCGCTATCCGGGTCAGCCGACAATGCTGACAACAACGACCAGGTTGATGCAAATAATTCCAGCGCCGTATCCGCTTCCCTGCAGCAGGCCGTCGCTGCCGGCGGATCCCAAACGCTGACCGACGCGAAACTATCAGGTATGGCCAATTCGATCTTTGAGAATTACGACAACCCGGACAATATTCAGAACCTGGTGATCCAGGTCAATACGTCGGTCGATCTGTTTAAGCTCATTCAATTTTTTGGAACCAAAAAAGCCAGTCTCTCCGCCTGGAGTACCTGTGCGTTCTTCGGTTTCAATTGTCAATCGTTCGACATGGACAGCTGGCTGCAGGCTATTCTCACCCCGGTGCAGCTGCAGACGGTCAATATGTATTTGTCTAACCAGGGCATCAATTATTATTTCTGATGGACGAACTTTTTTTATACTTTGACACGTCGGTTGATCAGTATGCATTGCCGATGAAAATCACGCTGGCCGATACCTGCAATGGCATCACGTTTAAAAACCTGGGTACGACCTTGCTGCTGGTCGATGCTGATGTGCTGCAGCCTGGTCAATCGAAATCCTTTGGTGGCAACCGCGGCGAGATCTATCGCGGACGTCATGATATCGCTTTCCAAACGCAAACCGTCGCGCCGCCGGTCGTCACGAACCTGGTGGCGGTGACCCAAAAATATTATGTGAAACCTGGTCCCGGCCAGAAAAAATACTACAGTGAGCTATAGCCAAGGTTCGGTAACGTATGATGGGGGTGAGCAGGCGCAAACGCTCGCCTCGACGGCAGCCAATGATGGGCTGTCGGTATCCCCTGCCGGCATTGTACAGCTGGGGCAAAACGGTGCGAACGGCGGCGTCGATGCGGCGGCCATAACCGAGGACCGGTGGATCCCTTCGCCTGGTGGCAATGCAATCTATATCGGGAAGAACGATGGTATCAGTGCCTCCACGGGCTTGACCCCTGGTGAGATTTTTGTTTCCAATCCGGCCAGTCCAGCGTATGCATTATTTGACGGCGTGAATAATGCGAAGATGGTCATCCTTGCTCTCAACCGGTTTTCCATCGTCGCGGGACCTGATACCTTCCAATATTTTTATGCCTCCCGGCAGTGGAGTTTTTTAACACCAGCCACCGTCCTGATCAACCGATTGTCTCAGCCGGTAAGTTCATTTGTTTTCGCAAGCAGCCCTTTGCTGGTCAATGGAACCATTGCGACGGCCTACCATTTTATAGCGATTGATACCACCGGTGGAAATTTCATAGTGACCTATGACCCGACGGCGCTGATCGGTCAGGAAATAATTTTTCAAAAAATATCCACCGACGTCAATACGGTGACGATCAACTGCACCACTGGTGCCAATATCATTTCCAACGGGATCGGGGTGGCTGCCCTGGTCATAGCGCTCGCCGGCGGCACCTTCGGGCTGATTGCGCAAAACACCGGCAAGGTTTACATCACGCAAAAAAATTAATGATCATGGCTAGCGTAGGAAAGAAAAAAAAGGATCACAAAATTTTATTGTTCGGGCTGCTCGGCGTCGGGGCTTATCTGTATTTCAAAAACAATACGGCTACCGGATCCAGTCTCTTGAGCACCGGAACGGCTGCAAACAGTACGGCTGCTCCGGTCGCCACCCCGGTGCTGAGTTCTATCCAGCGGCAGGCGGTGATCAATTGGGCCAATACAGCACCGGGGGCTGCCGCCTTCAATGCGGTGTACCCTAATTTCACCACCGATGAGTGGTATCAGCTCTATGACCTGGTGTTTAATGTCTTCAATAATCCGGCGAAGCCTGCAGCCACCACGCAGCAGCAGCTGTTCTGGAATAATTGGGTCACCAAATACAAGTTGCCGATAAAGCTCTAAACCTAACGGTCATGCACATTACCTGCAGGACCTGCAAAAGGACCAATTCTCTTTCACCTGTAATAAAAATCTAAAACGTTCATCGTGTCAAAAAGACCAAACAAACCCGGCCCGATCACCACGGACCTGGTGACAGATCCCACCCTGGGCGCACCAGGTGAGGCACAAAAGGAAACAACCCTGCAGGAGGTCCTGGCCAGTGTCTACAAAATTATCCTGGCCTTCGAAACGCTTTTCCAGCATGGCCATTTTAAAAACGTGAAATCGGAGCAACCGGTCGAGCAGGAAGATTTCGATACCGTTAAATCATACTTGGCAGCAAAGCACTAACTAACACACGCAACCGAAAAAGCACGATCGCCTTTTATGTTATCAGCCATCAGCACAGCGGCCGGGTTTGTGGCAGGAGAGGAAAGTTTCTCCCCTGCAGCCTATTGGGACGTGAACGGCTATGCGATTGGCTACGGAAACCACTACTATCAGGACGGCAGTCCGGTGGGGCAATTTGATACAATTGAACACAGTGACGCGGTGGACCTCATGACTTATTATCTGCAGCAGCAGATCGATCAGCTCCTGCCGCAGCTGCAGGTGAACCTGAACTCAAACCAGCTGGCCGCGCTGGCCTCGATCCGGTACAATGCCGGATCGATCACCACGACACTGCTCAATCTTATCAAT
>Ga0193716_1001599_pt1 | contig 13097 bp, 6 predicted proteins | sample U2c1metaG_FD_145901 | JGI IMG/M metagenome (GOLD analysis project Ga0193716, IMG submission 145901) | Soil microbial communities from a riparian zone of the East river system, Colorado, United States - U2c1 | ecosystem: Environmental > Terrestrial > Soil > Riparian zone | place: USA: East River...
GTTCTTCCGAGATCCCCCACTGTTCAGCGCTGGTGGGGCGTTGACGAGCCAGCTGCGCCCGGTAGCGGCGGCCAATCGCCGCAATGTGTACTGGCGGATGTTCGGCCTGGACCTGCCTCATCCGATTCCGGGTATCGGCGGTCAACCATGGAAGCGCGATGTCGGCGCCACCATCAATGTGCGCTTCCTGGAACTCTGGAATGAGTTGCTGCGTCAGGTTTGGCTTGGCTTCGAGAACGACTCCAACAGTTCCGGTGCGAAGGCCACGGACAGCTCGTACATCGCCTACCTGTGCCAAACCCTAAGCGAGATGATGCAATTGCGCCGACGCGGCGGAATGCTGTTCCGCGACGAGTTTGCTTACGTGACCATGCTGAGCTGGTTTCACCTCACCGTCCAATACGACACCGCGCTTGTGGGAGACCTGTCGGCCAATGCGGGCCCCAACGGCAATCCCGCCGACCGCCTGGCTTTGATCGGCCAGCGCGTCGGCATTGCGCCGTCGCGGCAGGCCCGGGAACTGTTCGAGCTCGCCGATAAGGTGTCCCCGCTGATGTGGGCTATCGAACTCGGGGTTTTCAACAATCCCTCTGCAGCCGAGATGCTTTACCGTCACATCGGTCTCCCATCGGGCGTGCCCACCACCATCGCCGATGAGATGAACCGCATCGTCGACCTCTGGCAGTCGGCCACCGGTGAGCGCGTAAAGGATCTCGCGGTGACCCAGCGGCGGGTGCAGGCACCAGCTCGGTCCGCCCAACCCGCGAAGCTGTTGCCCGGCGGGTCGGTGCCGTCCACACCTGCCCCGTCGACCAACGGTCAACCGGTTGCGTCTCGGCGCTGATGCGTCCCTGAGCTCTCGTTAGGGAAGCGACAATCATGACCACCAATGGATCGGTGTTCGTCTCGTCGCCGGCGGCACTGCCGGAAGAAACGGCATGGCCACTGCGGTCGGACGTGTTCGCCGAGAATCCCGACATCGGCACGGAAGACGCGGCCGCCGATGAGTACGAGTGGGAGGCTGACGACGAAACCTCAGTGGCGGGCGAATTCGACTGGTATACCGAGGATTCCTGGTATACCGAGGATTCACCGCAGGCGTGGGCAAGCTATGTAGGCGAGGTAGACCCCGTCGGCGAGGCCTACGTTGACGAAGCCGACTGGGCCACCGAGTATCCGGCCGACGAATGGTCGGATGAGGCTGATGACCTCTCCTCGGAAGGGCAAGCTTTCCCGTCGGGCCTGGAACTGTCCGCGGTGTCCGGGGCCACCGGCGACCAGGAGGAACAGTGGGACCCGAACAACACCGGATTACCGCTCTACGACACCGGACCCGAAGTTCGGAGCAAGAAACTGTCCCCGTCCTTCACCGTCGGCGAGTTGGCGTCCAGCGGTGGCCGTGCCGACGATCGAGCCCGGATCTCGCCGGTGCTCGTTCAGTGTCTGCAGGCAATCCGGGATCGCGCCGGACGGCCGGTCCGGGTCACTTCCGGATACCGCTCGTGGAGCCGCAACGTCGAGGTGTACCGCCGCTCCGGCAAGACCGCAACACGCAGCCGGCACTGCAGTGGACAGGCCGCCGACATCACGATCGCCGGCATGTCGGGCATGCAGATCGCCAAGCTCGCCGTCGACTCATGCGGCGACAAGATCGGACTCGGCGTCGGAAAAACGTTCGCCCATGTCGACGTTCGCGGTAACTGGACGGTGTGGACCTACGACGGGCTCAACCAGGCGCAGGTGCAGGCCGAGCTCGACGCGTATCGAAGGGGCGCCCGACCATCGCCGAGTCCGAAGCCGTCTGGATCGGTGCCGGCACACGTCGTCGACTTCGTCCGGACGTACCGCCCGCACGCGCAGGCGAACGACGCCCGTAGTCGTGTTCCCTGGTTGGTGACCCTCGGCCAGGGTGCCCTCGAATCCGCCTGGGGCAAAAAGATGTGCGGCAACAACATGTTCGGCATCAAGGCGAAACCCAGCATCCCGGAGTCGCAACGGAAACTCTGCACTACCAACGAGGTACACAAGTCGCCGAACGTGAAGTATCCACAGGTGATCTCGGTGACACCGCGCCCGGATGGGCGTTACGACTACGTGGTCCGGGACTGGTTCCGGGCATTCGGCACGCCCGAGGATTCCTTTGACAGCCATGCCAAGGTCCTCCAACACCCCCGCTATGCGAAGGCCTTCACCCACACCGCCGATCCCTACGCCTTCGCCGATGAGGTCGCAGCCGGCGGCTATGCCACGGCCCCGAACTATGCGTCCGTGCTCAAGAGTGTCATGAAGCTCATCGAGAAGGTGCCGTGATGACCCTCCCGAAAGAGACTCTGACCGACGCCGAACGGACGGAATGCAATGCACCGGGCGGCAGGACGATCACGGGGTTCACCCGCTATAGCCAAGCCATTCCGTCGACCGAGTTATCGAAGGTCGACGAGCTTGCGCGACTGATTCAGGCGAGCCACCAGTCCGGCCAACGACCCATCCGCCGAATCCGGTTGGTGGGTCACGCCGATATCGACAATGCACGCGGCCGCGACTTCGAGAATCGCATCAGCGCCGAACGCGCGCGTACCGTCGAACGCGCTTTGCGTGAGCGACTTCCGAAGCCGGTCGCCGATCGACTACGGTTCGAGATCGTCGCCCGAGGGTCCTCTAAGCGATGTGTGCTGAACCCGGTCAACGAGACCGAGCGCATGCGCAACAGGCGCGTCGAGGTGTTCACCGCACTGGGCGGTAAGCCGATCCCCCCGCCGCCCACGCCGTTCTGCGGCGGCATGCCCACCACCGCGCCCCCGGTTGAGCTGCGTGCGCTTCGGGTGTTGGCCCAGACCGTACTGGAGAGCGTGCCTGGGCCGTTGCGGGTGGGTATCAAGCCGCCCACGACATTGCGATTCCTGTTTCATGCCGAACGCACCGAGGCGGAGAAGGTGTTTCGCGGCAGCCTCGATTACAACCGCATTCTGTTGTCCGACGGTCTTGGAATGTCCGGTCGAATGTTCACCATCGCCGTCAGCACCGGCCAGGGACCGTTCGTCATTCTCCTCGTGGGTGATACCGCTAGCTGCTGGGCATCCACACGTCCCGGCGACCTGATTCACGAGCTCACCCACGCATGGCAATCTCAGCACCACCGGGACTCGACCGCTTTCATGGCCAATTCCGTCAAATGCCAAGCCGCGGCCTTAGCTGACGTCCCGATCGCCAAGGCGGCCGCGGCGAAGAACGCCGTCACAGCCGCCGTGCGACGTGGAGAGTTCAACCCGGAGGTTCTAAAGCGCACCGGTATTCAAGCCGCACAGGACGAGAACACCAGCGCTTACGCCTACCTGCCGGGACGCGCGTTCGGCCTGTACGCCGCGGAGCAGATCGCGCAGCAGGTGGAAGACCACTACAAGCGCATCGGGCGACCAACGCCCGGGGTGCTCAGCGTGATCGCCGGGAAGCCTCCGGGAAGGCCCGTCGCCGAGAACACGACGAGCCTCGAAGTCATTAGTTTCCATCGCAAGTCCACACCTGGCGTGATCTTCCGTGGTTGATTCTGCGACAGGCAGTCCGGAAGGGGATCTGATCGCGATGAGGTTTACCGAGTCAGAGATATTCAGCTCGCTTGATGAGGCTGACGATTTCGCGGAGGAGGGCTGGCCGGACAACGAGGACGTGGTGGCCGAATCAGCCTGGGAAACGGAAGAGGCCGCCGACTGGGAGGGCTACCCGGCCGACGAGATCGACGAAGAATTCGCGGACGAGTCGATTGCCATCGAGAATTATGCCGACACCGAATATGACGAACAGACAACCGATTTCGGCGAGATCGATGCCTACCACGCATCCCGTCGCAGGCACCGGCCCCAGCCCCAGCGGGGGACGACCAAGACAGGACCCGCGCTTGCTGCGGCGATTGCCCAGACCGCTGAGCAGGAGTACCGGCGCTGGCAGCCGTCGTTGAAGGAGCGCGATGCAGCGGCCACACCCATCCTGCAGGAGTACTACCGCACCGGTGTTGGAATGAACGTCTCCGCAAGCCAACTGCAGAGTGAATCGTGGCAGAAGGGCCATCCCTGGAGCGCGGTGTTCATCTCGTGGGTGATGAAGAAGGCCGGAGCCGGCAGCGCATTCGCGTACTCGGCTGCCCATCAGAACTACATCCGGGCCGCCCGCCGCAATCGGCTGACGAACAACACGGCCAACCCGTTCTGGGCGTTTCGCGCCACCGAGATCATTCCCCAGGCGGGTGATCTGGTGTGCACCGCTCGCGACAACAGCGGCGCAACATACGACAACATCGCCGACCCACAGTCCAGGAAGACACACTGCGACATCGTCACGGCGGTCCGTCCCGGGAAGCTGCGCGTCGTTGGTGGCAACGTGCGTCAGAACGTTGATGAGAAGGTGATCCTTACCCAACCCGACGGCAGACTCCGACTGGACGGCAAGCAGTCTGGGTATTTCGCGGTGATCCGGTGCAACGACGCTTCGGTGCCGGTGCCGCCCGCTCCCCAGCCCCAGCCGCGGCCGGGGCCTGGGCCGTCGCCGCAGGTGAGTGCGGGTCAGGTTGTCATCGACCGCGAGGCGTTGCTGCGTTCCCACGCCGGTACCCCGCCGGATCTGGTGCTCAAGTGGAACGACATGAGTCGACCGTCGGTGGTCGACGTGGTCGTCCACCTGCATGGCTGGTCTCCGGGTGTGGGTGCCCGGATGAACATAGTCCGGCACAAGCTTCCTGCCAGTGGTCTCGACTTCGCGGACCCGAAGAATCCCGGCAGCGTCGGCCGGACCACGCCGACACTGCTGATTCTGCCGCGGGGACACCATGATCCCGTCGGATCCAAGACCGAGCGGTACACGTTTCCCGCGCTGATCAATCGCGGCGCGCTGCAACGACTCGTCGACGAATCGCTCACGCGATTCGCCGCGCAAACGGGTGCCACGGTCCGTCGGGGCCGGTTGATCCTCACGGCTCATTCCGGCGGCGGCGCGGCGTTGATGAAGATTCTGGGCCACACCGATCCCGACGAGGTGCACACCTTCGACGCGCTCTACACCGATCCGACGCCGCTCATCGCGTGGGCGCAACGCAAAATATCTTCCAGCACAGGCGCATTGCGTGTCGTGTATCGGCCCGGCGAGGGCACTGAGGCACATAGCAAGCGAGTGGCGCGCGCGATCTCGAGTAGTCGCTCACGAAGCTTCCGGGTTGAGCCAACGAACGTTAGTCATGGCGACATTCCGGCTCGTTTTGGGTGGCAGCTGCTCGCCGATCCGTCCTCCGACCTTCCGGGCGTTCGTCTGTCGCGCGAAGCAGGCGACCAACTCGATCAACTCGATTACGACGAAGCAGACTTCGTCAGCGAGGCAGAGGAAGCCGATTTCGCGTGCGCGCAGATCACCGAAGCCCTCGACGAATCCGATTGGGAGGAGGACTATCCCGTCGGGGAATTCACGGATGAGTACCAACTTGGTACCGAACTTCTCGACGAGTTCGATGAGGACCACGCAGAGGACGCAGCGCTTCATGCTGCCATCGCCGACGAATTCCATGACTCCGAAGCCCTCGCCGAGATGATCGACGCGGAGTATGTCGATCGGTGGCACGAGGCACCCAGGTGGCGGCTCAAGGACGATGTGTTCGTCCCCGAGCGCGAAGCGCCTTATGCATACCAAGAATTCGACGACGAAGATGTGGCGGCCGTGACGCCCGGCCAGGCCGACCAATGGGAGTGGGAGGAAGGTGAGCCGTATCACGGCGAAGTAATCGCCGATTTCGAATCGGCCGAAAATGACACCGAGGAAGTCGATCTCGAGGAGTTCGGCGGCGACGAGCACAAGGCGATCGGCGACCGCGCGTCGGGTAACGTCCCGACGGACATCATGTACGGCTCGCCGCCGCGGCCGTTGTCGTTCGGGGACGTCGTCGCGCTGGCGGGCGACTATTTCGACTCGTATTCCGAGCTGGTCGACTGCGCTCGGACGCCCGAGGGACGTATCCAACTCGCTTGGGCACGTTGGAAATGCCTCGGCCTGGACGCCAGCGAAGAACCGCCTGCGGACGCGAAACATCGGAAGGCTGTGCAGGATCGGTACTTCCTGCTGGCGAGCCAGAATCTATCCCACTTCTCTGCTGGCGGCACGGCCCGGGACACCTACAAGAAGCGCCACACCGTTGCTCTTCAAGACGCACTGGAGGCAGGTCAAACCTCGAGCCAGGTGCTGTGGCGGCGCGCGCTTGCGAAAGAAGCCTTCGCCGACCATTTCCTGACCGATATGTTCTCCGCCGGGCACGTTCGCACGCCGCGTGCTTCGATCGAGCAGTGGTACGGCCGCAACATGCCCGGGGCAGACCGCCGGCTCGTCCGGTTCATGGCTCAATTCATCTATGACAAGCTCCTCCAGGGCGGGAAGAACCCCGGCCTGCTGGAGGCCGGCCTGCAGGTCGTTGAGTCGATAAGTGGATATGTGACACGCAGAGTCCGCGAGAAGATCAGGGAACTCGGCGGGGAGGCGATCAACAGCTTCTCGCTCGCGGACATCGTCAGTCTCGCGATCCACGACTACGACAATCGAGGACTCGACGTCGTATCCGATGTCGACGCCAGTGGGCACAAGAGGTCGGGCCCGTATCGATGGCGCGCGCTCGGCGACGGTCACCTGGGCGTCGGTCGGCCCGCCCCACCGCGACAGCGAACCAGCCCGTGCGTCACATCGCCGGCCTACGCGGCCGCCATCCGGTCGCAGCAGCTGGCCCACCCCTGTACACGAGCCGCGTACTCGCCGGCCAGCGGGCTGACGACGAGCATGGCCACCGCCGCGGTGATCGCATCGCTGCGCGATCTGGAACGAGTTCGTGGAATCGGTGTCAGGCTGGGCCGCAAACCGCTCTCGCAGGCCCAGCGGGTGCAGGCGATCATGGAGGGCACCGGTAAATCGGGTTATGCCGCACTGCAATTCGTGCCTCGCGAAGATGTCAACTCGCGGCGGAATGTACCGCTCGTCCAGACCGGGTCGACACCGTCTCGGCTCGATTGGCGCTGGGGACAGCTCGGCGATCTCGCCTACGGCGAGATGGACGGAATCGTTCGGTGCAGGATCGCGGCTGAGCTCGAAGACATGATCGAGGACATCGACGACAAGGTCACATTCACGCTCCCCGGGGGCGCGGCCACGATCACCGTCGTTGGCGTCAAGGGAGCCATGTGCGAGTTCGTGGCACACCTGCGGACCTACGGCATCTGGGCGATCGAGAAGGCCGTCGAAAAGCGTGCCCGCCCGCCGGAGCGGGCGAAGCCCGTCCGCCCCTAACCCGAAAGGACGACCGAAAATGACGGTTTTCGAGGACTTTTCGCCGTCGGTCGAACCGATCTCGGAGGACTACGACGAGTTCACCGAGTGGCAACTCGCGAACGAATACGAAACAGAAGACCAGCTCGACGAACTCGCGGACAAGAACAAGCCGTGTGAATGCGAGAGATGCAGCACGCGTTCCGAACTCGCCGATGAGCAGCACGAGGTCCGCCCGGTCCCGGCCGGTACCCGGCCACCCATCCGGTCCAGCGCCGCGTTGCGAAACGCCTGGCGTGAATACCGTTGTGCGACGAACCGCATGACCCAGCTTCGGCTCTTCGGAAAGTGGAACACCCCGGTCAATCCCAAGACGGTTGATGCATGGCGCGCGCTCGAGTCCACATTGGCGGCGGTCGGCTACGACGTCCACCGGGCATGGGTATACGTATGCCGAAACATCGCGGGCCAGAAGGCAGCGTCTCTGCACGCGTATGGGTTGGCGATAGACATCGACCACGCCGGACCGCGGTGCAACCCGAACAATCCCACGCCCGATCGCCGCAAGGTCCGCTTCTCGACGGCGCCAACCAAATTGGAGCGTTGCCGCGATGTACAGCACGGCAGGGCCGATACCGCGTTCACGCCGGAACAGGTGGCCGCGGTTGAAACGATCCGAACAGTTGACGGCCACCAAGTCTTTGCCTGGGGTGGACGCTGGCCCACCACCAAGGACACCATGCATTTCCAGATCAATGTCACCCCTGACGAATTGGCACGCGGAATCGCACCGGAGACAGTGGGGACGCGTCGTGAGGCGACTACCGGCCAATCGGAGACGAGCGATGCCTGGTTCGAGGACGAGGCGGCAACAGCGGGCGTTGTCACTTTCACCGCGCGGACGCTTCCCATCCGCGTCTCCGTTCTGGCGACGAAGGCCGCGCGCCAAGCGAGCCAGGTGGAAGTGCTGGTCTTCGCGCACGGGCTCGACGTCTGCGAACCGCTTCTGAAGCCGCGCCCGGAGACGTTCGTCACCGAGCGTCCCCTCAACCTCGGTGCGCTGGCGGAAGCGTCGGGACGTCCAATCGTCCTCATCGTTCCGTTCCTCGATTGGGAGAACCTCGGCAAGAACAAGATGGGCTTTGGCCACAAGTGGCACAAGCTCGCCCAGCCGGAGAACCTGAACGGCGTTGTGGCCGAGGCGCTCGAGCGGGTCGGCACGCCGACGATTCAGCGACTAGTCCTCGCTGGGCACTCGCGCGCATTCGGCGTGTTCGATGCCCTGGCTAGGGCGCACGCGAACCCACAGATGACGACTGGCGCCCTCAGCCGTCTCTCGCACGTTTGGGCCCTCGATAGCACCTACACCTCCCCGGTTACCGACTGGATGGCATGGCTTCGCTCACACACTGATCTGCGCATCACGATGATCTACCGCTACGGAAGCTACTTCTCGAAGAAGATCCAAAAGGATGTTTCCTTGTCCACGGGCATAAACGGCGCTCGCTTCCGCGCACAGATGAAGAACAGTGGCGGGAGATTAGCTGCGATCCCAGTTCCCGCAGGGAAAGTCGGCCACTGTGCAATTCCGGGCAAGTATCTTCCCGACCTTCTGTCTTCGCTGCCGTCGGCTTCATCGAGCGTTTCCGCTGAAGAGTCTCCCTTCGACGAGATCGAGGAGAACTTCGATTTCGCAGAGTATGACGTCACTGCCGAAGACGAGGCGTTCGACGGTGAATGGCTGAAGCTCGAGCGCGACGATGAAGTCGAAGATGAAGACACAGAGGACTCCTCACGCGAATGTCCCGAGAGCGAGGCGTCCGACTTCGAGGACGACGAAGAGCCTTCGATGGAGGCATTCGCCGCATTCGCCGATCTCGAAGACGAACAGGAGGAATCCGACGCCTCGTTCGAGCTCGAAGACGAGGAAGCGTTCGACGACGAAGGCGGCGACTTCGCCGAGCTGGACGAAGAATCCCCTCTCGAATCAAACGGACTCACTCCTGCAGAGCTCAAGGCAGTCCAAATCACCAGCACCTTGGAGACGGGCAAACGTGGAGGGTTCTACGGTCTGAGCGGCAACTTCGACGGCTACGGCATCTCGTTCGGGCTGGTCAACTGGAACATCGGCACGGGCAGCCTGCAGCCGTTGCTGCGCGACTTCGCCGCCAGTGAGCCGGCACGTTGGCAGGCGGTCTTCGGACCGGATGCCTCGTCTTTCTTGACGGTCATCACGCCCAAGGGCACGGACGCGGTGAAAGACCAACTGCGCTTCGCAATCCAGCAGATGAACACGTGGCGCATCGTTAAGGGCAGGACCAAGTGGTCGGTCAAGGAGCCTTGGGTCACCTACTTCAAGCGCCTGTCCGAGGAGCCGGCTTTCCAGCGCGTCCAGGTGCGCTATGTGCGTAAGCTGCTGGACCGCGCACGCTACTTCTGTGAGTACTTCGGGCTGAAGAGCGAGATGTCGTTCGCGTTCATGTTCGACGCCGTCTCCAGCCACGGCCCGTGGTGGCTGGAGAAGAAGTGGAAGAACGGCGTCCAGAAGCGGCGCGAACTCCTACGCGCACGCCTAGGCACACTCGAGGCGAAACACGGCAAGGGTGGCGTCCCCGAAAAGGAGTTGCTCCTGGCGATCGCGGACGTACTCGCAGAGACTTCGAGCGAGCGTTGGCGTGACAAGGTGAGGCGGCGCAAGCGCTGGTTCGTGACCGGCCAACATCCACGCGCTGGAGAGCTCGAAGGACTAACGCCGCGGCCGGACGTGCCGTACCAGACTTCCGCCCCGTACGCCGCCGAAACATCCCCAAGCAAATCGACATCCGGACGCGCACCGATGTCCGACGCCGATCGGTCGAAGCTGGTCGCTGCCGCGTACCGGCAGGCGACGACCGCCGGCACAGCAGCGGATCGCCAAGCGATCGCGGCGACCCTCAAAGCCAATGGCACGGATGCGAAGACGTGGTTCAGCGACATGGTGCCGGACGCCACATTTCTGGGGCAGCGCATCCGCGCCAGCGGCGGGAATGCGCCCGGCGTGCATCGCGCGCTGTACGAAGTCCTGAAACGCGCCGAGCGAACCTTGCTGGACGCCAATCCCGGCCGCACGCCCGAACAACTGGGCAAGCAGATCGGGATCTACGACATCGCCGGACTGCGTCCGCCGAAGAAAGCCACCGGCGGATCGCTGCCGAGCTTCCACTGCTTCGGCCTGGCCATCGACATCAACCACGACACCAATCCCTTTGTTGGAAACATGAAGCCGGACAAGAATTCGCCGCGCTACGCGGAGTTCTCGGCGAACCGCTCACCACGCATGATCGGGCGAGCCATGTGGCTGTTGGAGGGCGAGCAGTTCAACGTGGAGGGGAAAGCGTTGGCGAAGCAGCTAGAGAACTTGAACGCAGGCAAGGCCTGGGATATTCATCAACGCGCCTCGCGGGCGCTTGCCGAATACCTGCGGCTGGCCGACGACGTGGACGGTTCGAGGCTGCGGCAGCTGGTGACGAACGCGCAGTTGCGTGGCGAGAAACAGAATCTCGATTGGTGGAAGAACCGCATAGCCACCGACCGCAAGGTGATCAAGCACTGGGACTTCCCGGACCACAAGCATCCACAGAAGACCGGCTACATGGATCTCCCGCGTGAACTCGTCGTCGCCCTGGCCGACGCAGGCCTCCTCTGGGGTGGCATGTATCGCACAGCGAAGGACATCATGCATTTCGATCTGCGAGACGGGCCGATTCGACATCGACCGAAGTGAAGGGAAACACGATGGCCAGTGTCTCGATGACATCCAGTGACGACGAACAACCGCTCTTGCGGCTGATTCAGAAAGGCAGCACCGGCGCGGCCGCATCCATCAGGATCGACGACCCGAACCCCGACATCGAGTTCGTCGAGACGGGTCTCTCACTCCCCGACTCCGAGGCCGGCAAGTTCGAAATCGCCGTACAGGCGGACCGGCTTCAGATCAATGGCCGCAGGGCCGCAGGCAGTCCGGTCAAGGGGTTCGACGTCATCGTCGAGTTTCAGCGACCCGCTGCCGGCGGCAACATCGGCTTCGGCTTCAGAAGGAACATTGATTACGGCGATTTTGGTGGCGGCCAAGGTGCCATCGTGATCGCGAATGCGGCTGCTGCACCGACACACAACGTCGCGGGCGCCGGAGTCCTATACGTCGAAAACGGCGCGCTGATGTTCCGCGGCTCCAACGGGACAGTTACACAGATCGCGCCCGCATAGCAACACGCCCACGAAGGATCCGGCAATGACCAACCCGCCCTTCATCTGGCCCTTGGGTCACGCTTCCACCCCGGACGAGATGAACACGTCCTACGGCCCCCGCATCGACGAAGACATGTGGGACTTCCACGACGGCATCGACTTACCCGCCCCGATCGGCACTGCAGTTCACGCGGTAGCGGACGGCATCATCCATCGGGCAGGACCGGCCAATAGAACCGGACCTGGAATGGGGTTCCGCTCAACGCATATCGTGTTGAAGGTTGTTGACCCCGCCGACGGCGAAGAAGACCTGTTCGTCGTGTACATCCACCTCGACCGCATCGCCGCCGGGATCTTTCAAGGCGCACGCGTCGAGCAAGGTGACATCTTGGGGGCGGTCGGGCGCGAAGATGCCACTTACCCACACCTGCACCTCGAGTTCCGCAAGGGCGCTCTCAGCGAACCCAATAGCCGGCACCCACTCCGCAATCTGCCGTATGTGAACACCGCGAACTTCACTACGCCCGAACTGGATCGATGCAACTTCTCAGGATCTGGGACCGGCCTGCGAACCATCCGCGTGCGATTCGATGCGCCGAAGCGGTGGGAAGGCGATGTTCAACGCGTTGACGTTCAGTTGAGACGCCCGGACACTTCTCATGAAGACAAATTCGTCGACTTCGATGACCGGAACACCATCGAGAGCTCCCAAGGAGACGATCATTCCTTTAACGTCGACGACGTCGCTGTCGAGGGTTATCAGAAGTCCAACCTCAAGGACGACAACCGAATCGACCTGAATTACGGCGTTCTCGTCAGGAACTTCGCATCGGAGTTCACCTCCGCCCGCGTTCAGGTGACAGATACGTTAGGCGTACATTCGGTCGCAAGCGAATTCGCTCTGCCCACCCTTGCGGCCGGTGCATCTGCGATCAACAGTCATGTGTCGTTTGAGGACCCGACCTTCCCGCCGCCGGGATGGACCGTGCGATCCAAGACCGGCAACGTCTGCCAACGTGACAGTGCCGCCAAAATCATTGGTCTGCATGGCCTGCTGTGTCAGGACGTCGTCGGGTCACCCGGTGGGTTGGTCCGCGCGGCCCTGCGGTTCGCCTTGCCCGTGGACCGTTCACCTGTCCCACCGATGTCGTGGCGGCTTGGCGCCAAATTGCGCGCCGCCCAGTTACCGACCGAGCAGGGCAAGTTTGTCTATCCGTTGGCCTTCGTAGCCGGGAACGACTTAGTCGCCGCCATGTGTCTGCGCAGGATCCACTCAGGAAAACTCGTTGCCGGCGTACTGGTTCGCGCAGAGGATGGCTTGTTCAGGGAAAGGGTCAATGTCACTCAGGGTGAGGTCGCGCCCACGGACGCAGACAGCTGGGAGCTGGAGCTGCTGAGGATCGGTACGCGGGAGACCACCGCAGTGCTCCGGCTGAACGATACGGAGGAAGTTGCCCGGGTCAACGGCGACACGTCAGAGGTCGAGCCGAGTCACGCTTACGCGGGAATCCTGCATCGCCACAACTCAACTGCGGCCACGCTCCACCTCGATGAGTTACTCCTGACCGAGGAACCGCGTCCTTAGTAGA
>Ga0193716_1001600_pt1 | contig 13095 bp, 14 predicted proteins | sample U2c1metaG_FD_145901 | JGI IMG/M metagenome (GOLD analysis project Ga0193716, IMG submission 145901) | Soil microbial communities from a riparian zone of the East river system, Colorado, United States - U2c1 | ecosystem: Environmental > Terrestrial > Soil > Riparian zone | place: USA: East River...
AGCGCTGGCAGTTTCAGTTGCTGTCGCCAGAAGGTTCTGATCAGGCACAACCTGCGTGACCAGTCCAAGCTCCGCTGCCCGCGAGGCGCCAAATGGCTTACCCAGCAGGATCAACTCGGCTGCGCGGGTGTATCCGAAACGCAATGGAAGCAAATAGCTGCTTCCAAATTCCGGCACCAGCGCCAGGTTCACGAAAGGCAGTTGAAACTTCGCGCCCTCCCCTGCGTATACGAAGTCACAGTGAGCCAACATGGTCGTGCCGCCCCCAATGGCTACACCTTGCACGGCGGCGACCAGAGGCTTTTCGAAGTTGATCAATGCATGAATCAATTGCGCCTGAGGACTTTCGCCCGGTCCTGGTGGGTTCTTCATAAAGTCTTCGATATCATTGCCCGCACTAAACGAATTGCCCGCAGCATGCCAAAGCACTACGTGTATCTGATCGTCTTTTGCCGCTCCGTTGAGTAATTCCGCCATCGTGATGTACATGCTTGAGGTCATCGCGTTCTTCTTCGCGGGGCGATTCAGTTGGATGCTCAGGATGTTTCCAGAACGCTCGGCAACAATGTCGCTCATCTTCGGTCTCCAGTATGTGAATTTTCATGCATCGTGTCTTTGTCCACTGATCTCTCCAGTGATCTCTCCAATATTTTCTCCCACCCGGGACCGTGCCCAAATGCCTGGGATGAATGCAGGTCTGAAGGTTGGTCTAATTCTGTTTCGAGCCGGTAGCGAACAACTTGCGCTACAGTCACCATCGTGAAGCCATACTCTGAGCAGAACCTTGCCAGATCGGATCCGCGCGCCATGCTGCCATTGCGGTTCATGATTTCGCAGATCACTGCGGCGTGATGGAGCCCTGCCAATCGTGCGAGGTCAACAGACGCTTCTGTTTGGCCGCGCCTTTCGAGAACGCCATTGGGCCGGGATCTCAGGGGAAACACATGACCAGGGCGCGCAAGGTCTTCGGGGCGAGTTCGGGGGTCGACGGCAGCCAGGATGGTTTGCGCACGATCGTGAGACGAGATTCCGGTGGTCACGCCTCTTCCTCGTGCATCGATCGAGACGGTAAACGCCGTGCCAAGGTTCGCGGTGTTGTGGAGCACCATGGGTCCCAACTTCAACAGGTCAAGCCGCTCGCCGGTCATTGCGAGGCAGATCAAACCCCGGGCGTGTGTAGCCATAAAGTTGATCACGTCAGGAGTGACCATCTCTGCCGCGATCACGAGGTCACCTTCGTTCTCACGATCCTCATCATCAGCAATCACGATCATGCGGCCCGATCGCAACTCCCTAAGCGAATTCTCGATCTCGGCGAACTTCACTGCCTGGGCCACAGCGCAGCGCCCATCGCCGCCGGACACAGGCGTAACTAGACTAGACATAGGTGCTCCGTTAAGGCCGATTCCTCCACTCGTTCATGATCAAGCGTCACATGATCGTGAGCGAATGTCCCATCTTTTTCTTTTTGGTCCGCAAGTACGACAATGCATAAGGGCTTGGCGATGCTTCGCAGGCGATCATTTCGGTGACTTCAATTCCGCCCTTTGTCAGTGCTTCAGCTTTTTGCGGATTGTTTGTCATCAGCCGGACATGCCGGACCTTAAGTTCATGCAGGACAGCCACGGCCAGACTGAAATCACGGCAGTCGGCGTCAAAACCCAGGGCTTCGTTCGCTTCGATCGTATCGAGACCTTGGTCCTGCAAAGCGTAGGCTTTAAGCTTCGACATCAGCCCGATGCCACGGCCCTCCTGGTGTAAGTAGATGACCAAACCGGATCCTTGTGTCGCGATGGAGGACATCGCGACTTCCAACTGCCCCCGGCAATCACAGCGCAACGATCCAAGCACTTCTCCGGTGAGGCACTGTGAATGAATGCGTAGCAAAGGCACCCGGTCTTGCAAATCGCCCAGTATCATCACCATGGCAGTTTCGCGTTCTCGTTTGGCCATGTGTGCTCGATCAAAGCCGGCGCGTTCAAAACCGATCAGATCGAAAACGCCAAACACTGTAGGCAGGCGAGTGGAAGCTACCCTACGAATGCCGCGATGCCGTGAGCTCTTATCCATGTTATTTCAGTAAGCCGCAGTTGCTCTTCACATCTCTCAGTGGTGCAATTTCATCTCCATCACTTTTGCAGCCAAACTGTTTTGCGAACGTAAGCAAATAGAACACTTTGCTGATGTCCTCGAAGAGCGTTCCCTGCGTCCGGTGACAGAGTGTCACTCTTTTGACAGCGGCTGCGTATCCGCCTGCCAATGTCAACACTCAGTCCACCTCGATTACAGAACCGGATCAGTGTGGCGACCGGGTTGCTTCCTCATACATGAGAGACAACTCATGACCAGCATCGAGACGGAAGGTTTTCAAGTTTCTGAATCCGAGATCTCAGCGACAGTGGTTTCGTTACGGGAGTGTTTTGAGGCCGTGCGCCACGGTGAAATTCAACGTGTCCGCGGACGCCTCGGCAATTTGAGTCCCGACCAGGAAAACACCATCGATTCGCTCAGCCATGCCCTCATTGAAAAGCTGTTACAGGCGCCAATGGCCATGTTGGAAGACGCGAGCACAGGAAATCTGGCCGCCTCTGTTCTCGCGACGGTGCGCAGAGTTTTCAACCTGCGCACGTAAGGATTTATGCGCCCTGACAAGCCTCAAGAAACAGGTTATTCGGGTGTGCGGCCAGTCGCATTTCGGAGCTCGTCGTTGGCTTGCAAGAAGTCTAGCTGCGACTGCAGCAGGAGCGCTTTGGCATCGTACTGTTGAGCCGTTGCGTTAGCCGCTTGCGAGTTCAGCGCGGCCCCTTGCAACAGTCTCTGTTGCATCACGCGGTTCGACTCGCTGCGCAGAGCCATGACTTCTTCGGAGACCTTCAACATCTGCTTCGTCCGGTCAAGCTTGTTGTAGGCAGTTTGGACTGCAAGTTCGACCTCATCCGTCATCTTCGCCAGGTTCTCTTTTGCCTGAGACAGTTGCGCTTCACGTTCACGCAATGAGGCCTTCTTACGCCCGGAGTCGAACACGTCAAAGCCGAAGTGAATACCGAAAGTGCCAAAGTTACGCGCCAGAAAGGGGACGTTGTTCGCATAGCTATAGCGGGCGAACGCCTCGACATCGGGGACCCACATATCTGTCTTCGCCAAACGCGCTGCAGCCTGCCCCTTCTCCACTTCAGCACGGGCCGCAAGGATTTCTGGATGTGATGCGGTTGCAGCCCTGACGCATTCCGCTCGTAAGCAGGCCGGCTGAACGTCGGCAACCGCAGGATCAAGATCGAGGGCAGTGTTCAGGGGGGTCCCTATCAAGTCGTTGAGCTTTAGTGTGAGGTCTGACAACTGAAGTTCCGTCGTCAACAATTCTTGCTTGGCCTGCAAGAATTGTGCGCGGCTGTCGATCAGGTCTTGTTCCAAGGTACTGCCGAACTTTACCTGCTCGACGCGCTCGTTCTGTAGATCTTCGGAGGCTTTTATTCTCGCCTCCGTGGCGCTACGGTGCGCCTGAGCAATCAGGATCTTGTAGTAGACCTGATGGACCGCAAGTGCTACATCGTTTCCGGTAAGCTGTGCCTTTTCACGCGAGGCTCTGACCTCAGCCTGGGCCACCTCATTGGCTTGCCTGATCTTCAGCAGCGTGGTCAAGGGCTGGGTGATCTGTGTTCCGCTAGTAGTCAGGCTACGCCCTCCCTGATTGAGAACCTGGTTCACAGGAGGAATCGCTGTCCCATCTGCAAGGCCCAGGCTGCCAGCGTTGATCGCGACCAGTTGCGTATCCGTCACATGCATGAAGCCGCTGTCATTCCGTATCGAGGGAAAATATGAACTCTTCGCGACTGCCTTCGCCTGCTCTTTCGCCTGGACGGCATAGTCGGCAATGCGGATGTTGTGGTTGTGCTTAAGCGCCAATTGAACGGCTTCCTGCAGTGTCATATGGCGGGAAGACGACGTATTGCCTGTTTCCTCGGGCTCCGCAACGCAGGGCGAGAAGGCGATCGCCACTGATAGAGCCATTAACAGAAAGAGTGCAGCGTTTCGTTTCATGATGTGGACTCCTTTGCGGAGGCTGGTATCTGCTGTTGCATACTCAGGTCGCCATAGTCCAGCGGGGATTGGCGCAGCAAAGCGACAAGGATCAACGCGAATAGGCAACTCCAGGCGATCAGCAGGAAGCCGTCGAGAATGCTCAAACTGTAGGCCTGTAGACGTAGTCGAGCCGCGATCAGATCGATGGCGCGCGCTCCCGCGGTGGCCATGCCGGACGATTTGGCGTAGAGACCTGCGGTAATGGCGTGAACGTTCTGAGCGGTAATCCAGTCGCCACCGCTGACATGCAGCCCCAGGAGGTTTGAGTGCAGCTTTTCCCTCTGAGCGATGAAATGTCCCATGTAAATGGCGCCTGCGGTGCCGCCGAATATACGGATGGTGTGAAAGTACGCCGACAAGGTGAGGACCCTTTCAGGTTTGGCCAACGCACCGGCGAAGATTGCTTGCAGCACGATGCATCCGACAAGTCCGATGAAAGCAAAGGCCTGCCCGACACCGGTGAGCAACTCGGTGCGGTAAAAGTTCTCAGCTGCCCATGTGCTGCTGTACTGAGAATTCAACCAAGCGGCCAAGGCAGTACAAGTCAGGCCGATGGCGAAAAGAAGACGGGGATCAAATTTGCGCAGCAACAGAAGCGCAGCCGTGAGCGCGAGGGGAATAAGTGGGATAGCGCTCCAGACGATCGCAGGTCCAATCTGATCGGGTTCGAACCCGCGGATGGCCAGTGCCTGCGGGACCAGAATAATAGTTGTGCAAAGGGTGAACCGGAACCAGAAGAGCAGGGTTCCCAACAGCACCGTGTTCCACATCAGCAGATACGGCAGAGCCACCAGAGGATTGGGACCGCGTAGCCTGCGAACCAGCGCGCACAGCAGAAAGAAGGTCCCGGCGGCGAATAATGCGTTGAATACTCCGGAGCGCCACCAGTCCAGCCTTTCACCTTGTTCCAAGGCGGCCAGCAACATAGCGAGGCCCGTGCTGGCATACAGAAATCCTGCGAAGCTCGGGGCTTCCCCGGATTTCTTCGCCGAGCTGGCCTTAGGTATCCCGTAATAGATACAAATCATCATCACCGGCGTTATGAGCGCCGAATTCCAAAACATCCAGTTCGAAGACAGATGGTCTCTGTACCAGCCGTAGAGCGAAGGTGCGATGTTTACCGCACCGTCCACGAAGGTTGCGTACAAGGCAAGTGTGAAAGGAAGGTATCGAAGCGGAAGGTTGCGAAGCGCGAAGGTGAGCGTGAGTGGATAGAACGTACCAGAGGTCAGCCCGCCCAGAAGCACCATCGCAATCACCAGACTGTAGCTGTGTACCAGGGGCAGGAAGAGAAACAGCATTGTGAAGAGCGCGGCGGCAGTGAGCAAGATGCGCCGCGGTCCCATCAGACCTCCGAGATATACCGTGAACGGGCCGATAAACATGAGGCCGATATCGAAGGCAGTGCCAATCCACGCGCTCTCGTCGTACCCAAATCCGTGGAGGCCCCTGAAATCGGCCAAGCCGAGAGAGATCATGCGACTGGTAAGCGTCACGACTCCTGCGCCCATAACTACGCCCAGAATACCGAGCAGTGGCCTGGTCGAAACCTCCGAAGGTATCGCGGCGGCGGCAGCGCGCGCGATCTGTATAGGAGACGGGCGAAGTGTGATGCCTGAAGCTGCCATATTCTCTAGCTCACGGTGTCGTGCGCACAGTTGCAACCACCGAAATTCCGGGACGCAGTTTCGTCGCGAAGGTCGAATCCTCCAGCGCGATCTTGACCGGAATACGCTGCACGACTTTCGTGAAGTTGCCAGTGGCGTTATCGGGCGGCAAGAGAGCGAATTGCGATCCACTGGCGGGTGCGATCTCGACCACTTTGCCGCGAATGACCTGCCCGGGATATTGGTCAATGCGAAGTTCGGCAGGGTCACCGACCTTCACATTGGTCAACTGGGTTTCGCGGAAGTTCGCTAGCACCCATTTTGTGAGAGCAACAAAGGAGATGACCTGCGTGCCGGGAGAAACAAGTTGTCCGGGCCGCACTTGTCGTTCGCCCACGTTTCCGTCGCCCGGTGCGTAGATCTTGGTGTAACCAATGTTCACCGAAGCTACCGCAAGGTTCGCCTGCTTCGCGCGCAGGTCGGCCCGAAGTTGCGTCTTCCCGGACTCGAGGACGGCTTTGCTGCGCCGTTCCGCCTCGGCAGCGATTTCACTGCTGCGCAACATGGTTTGTGCCTGATTGAGATCGGCGTCACGGCTGGCAAATTGGCCCGATAAGTTTCCTTCCGCGGCGACGGCGGCCTCGAGGCTCTGCTGAGTAGTCGAATGAGTCTGATAAAGACCTTCCTGGCGCTTACGTTCAGAGCGAGCACGAATCAACTCAGCCTGTACAGCTTCCTTGCCGGCTTCGGCTGCTGCAACCTGAGCCTTTGCCTGATCGATACCCGCCAGCGCTTTTGCGATGCGTGCATCCTGCAACTGGCGCTGGCGGAGATTTTCTTCGATACCAGCACGCGCAGCTGCAACTGCGGCGTTGGCTTGATCAACCTGCGCCCGATAGTCGTCGTCCTGCAATTCGACGAGGAGATCGCCCTTGTGCACCAGTTGGTAGTCAGCAACATTAATTGTTCGACCTTGCCACCTTCCCACGCATTCCAGTTCCGTGTGATGGTGATCAAAACCGCCAAAGCGAGAACCACCACGAGAATTGGCGTTATGTAGCTTCTCCACCTGGCACCTCGGCGAGGAACGGCGTCATCTGTACTGATCTTTGGCGGCGCCGGTTTCGATGCGGGCGGCGCGGATCCAGCAGACACTGGTGACGTAGACATTAAACTTGCTCCTTGAGCATTAAGAGATCTCGAAGCGATCGAGTTCTCACGATTCAATTGGAGCAACTACAGTTCCACTCACGAAGAGACACTGACCGACACGAATCGCGGAATTCCGTTCGCAACTGGAACAAAATGCTTTCTTTTGATTGAAAAGCCGATGGTCCACTGCATTTCCACAACGCGCCATGTCACATGACACGTGACACTTGACACCTGTGCCACTGGGCTCTGCCCTGCAAGTTGTCTTCTCGGAATTCCGGCTCAGCAGCGGTTAATGCCCACGGCGACAATTCGAGACCTGCTCAGATCGAGAGATACGGATGTCACTCGACGAAGGAACAAGCAGAGATAGGCTCCCAGGATTCTGGCGAAGTTACTTGAAGAACAGTGCTTCCAGCGTGGAATGTTTACTTTCGCTCAGCTACAGTGGGGCCGGCCGCCACATCCGCTGGCATTGGACTCAGCAGCTTTTCAATCGCCCGTTCCATGGTGCGGTTCATCTCAGAAACCACCGCTGGGACATCGCGCTTATTTACGTCTCCCACTTCAGAAACAGCGTTGTTCCACACGGTGGCGCCTGTAGCGAGATCTGTCAACTGGGCGGAGATTGCGACTTCAACCTTGACGCCACCTTCGTAGTCGATTTCCTCGAGCTTCTCCAATCGTCCGCTAAGCACATAGTCGGTGTCGGGGCGTCCGTCGTAGGGCTTGACACGGGCAAAGTCTCCGCTGGCGCGAAGCCGCTCAATTACCGAGTTGGTCACGAACTCACAAGGGTTAGTTGCCCAGCGGTGGTAAGCGTAGAAGCCGATTTGTTCTGGAGATGGTTTGTACACAATGGCTCCCTGCCTCAGGTAGGCGGGTGCGCGGAATTCACGGATTGCCACAGCGGCGTGCACGTTTTCTGCAGGAGGTGGATCCGGTGGCACAGGCAGGTTGAGAGTGTAGTAGTTTGGGTACCTCACCCTTCCTCCGCAGCTAGTCAGGATCACGAGAGCTGTCAGCGTGAAGACAATCGTCGTCAGAATTCTCTTCATATCCATCGGCCGCGCACCGAAATGTGCGAGGACACCCCCCCTTTCATTCGATCGCATCATTTCGGCACCTTCCTGTCTTCGGGCTGTTTGACACGAATCAAACTCCATGGACGCTGTTTCACAGAATCGGTCAACTCGTCCAGGTTTTCCGTTGCAATCCGCAGGTTTTCGATCGTGTCATCAATCTTGTAATCATTCGCCCTGACCAGCACTTGCATGTCAGCCAGCAATTGTTTGGCTTCGAGCAAAGTGTTCTGCAGTTCCGCTAGATCTTTGCGGACGGGCTCGCGGACATCGCTCACAGTGCCATTCACGTTTTGAACGGTCTCATCGGCGTGCTGACTCAGCACGTTCAACTGATCGGTAAGACGATCGATCTTGGGCCGTTCGGTCGCCAGCATTTCGTTGACGTTGTCCAAGACGGATCGAATCCTCTGCTGATTGGGTTGTCCGGTCACGCTATTCAGATTGGCAAGCAGGCTGCGCGCATTTCCGCTGATCCCCTCCAGTTCGCCGCGTGCCTGCGTGATCAAACCGTTCGCGTTGTCCGCCACAACGGCGATTTTGCCGGCAATCTCGTCCAGGCTGGCGGCTTCCTGTGATGAAATAGTTGAGCCGGACAGGAGACGTCTGGCGTCGTTTCCGCCTGTCGTAATCGACAGTGCGGCTCCACTCATAACGCTAACTAGCCCCAATTTGGCCACAGACTTCTCGTTCACCGGGGTGTCTTGTTTCACATTAAGCAGAATTTCAATCTTGGTAGGGTCCGACGGGGCAGGCCGTACCGCCGTTACCTTCCCCACGTTGATACCACCAAACAGCACGGACGCTCCCGGCTCCAGCCCACCGGCGTACCGCAGATATGTGCGGTACGGAACGGTGTGTCCGCTAAACTCCGCATTGACAAGGTAGATGAGCGTAAATGCGAGGATCGAGAAGCATCCAAGGACAAAGGCTCCAACCTTTGCTTCCGTGGTCACTGGTACGTCTCCTGAGACTGCATATACTTTTCGAAGTACGCGGCCACAGCCGGCGTTTTCGCTATGTTTTCCGGAATGCGATCGAGAAACTGGCGCACGCGCGGATTTTGGCTTGCGTTAAGTTCATCTTTCGTGCCGACCGAGCTGAATGAGCCCTGGTACAACATGCCGATGCGGTCGGCAATGCGGAATGCGCTCGGCAGTTCGTGAGTGACGACAATGACTGTCATTTGTAAAACTCCCTTAAGGAGCAGAATCAATTCATCGAGTTCCGCGGCGACGATAGGATCAAGTCCCGCCGACGGCTCATCGAGCACCAGGATTTCAGGGCCGAGCGCAAGCGCCCGTGCCACGGCCGCGCGCTTCTTCATGCCACCCGAAAGTTCGCTGGGAAGTAGCTTGCCAAACTCCGCGAGACCGACCGCGGCGAGCTTCATCCACACCACAAGGTCAATGATTGAGGGTGCAAGCCGTGTGTGTTCACGCAACGGCAAAGCGATGTTATCTTCGACCGTGAGCGAGTTGAACAAAGCCGCGCTTTGGAAGGCGACACCGATTGAGCGGTGAATCTTCTTCAACTCGGACTTTGAGCAGCGCGTGATATCCAGTCCCTTGACGTGGATGCTGCCCGACTTAGGGCGCTCCAGCCCGATAATCTGGCGCAACAGGGTACTCTTTCCTGAGCCACTGCCGCCCAACAACACCATTGTTTCCCCGTGTTGGATGTCGAGATTCAATCCATTCAGCACTCTGCGGCCGTTGTATTCAACCACGAGATCACGGACCGAGATGATGGGCATCAGGGTTTCACCGTGAAATAAAAGATTGCGGTGAAGATCGCATCCGCGACGATGACGAGGAATGTTGATTTCACCACTGCGCTAGTAGTGGAACGACCTACGGAATCGGGGCCTCCGCGGACACGAAACCCTTCCAGGCACCCAACATGAGCAATGATGGTTGCGAATACTACGCTCTTGATCAATCCGGTGATCACATCACGCAAGGTGATGGAATTGAACACATAGTGGACATACAGCAGTGGCGCCAGGCGAGTGCTCAAGAACATGAACAAACCGCCGGCCAAAATGCCGAAGAAATTCGAGATGATGCTGAGGCAGGGGACCGAAATCAAAGCTGCCAGATACTTGGGTGCAAGCACAAACTCCACCGGTTCCAGTGCCATGACGCGAAGGGAATCGAGTTCCTCGGTGACTTTCATGGTCCCGATCTCAGCCGCGAATGCCGAGCCGGATCGTCCACTCACGGCAATCGCGGTGAGCAGCGGGCCGAGTTCGCGCGTAAAGCCGACGGCAACCAAGTCAATGACGTATTGCATAGCTCCAAAGCGGCGCAGTTCAGACGCCCCCTGCATCGCGAGAATGAATCCAGTGCAGATCGCCATCAACGAGACCATTGGCATTGCATCGACGCCGATTTCCAGCATCTGCTTCACGGTAGCCTGCCAACGATATCGATTTCCTATGAAGGGAAGGGCTCGTCCCATGGCCCGCAAGGTGGCCCATAGCTGAATATTCAGGCTTCCGACGTAATCGAGATGTTCGATTGTTTTTTCACCGACGTTTTCGAGAACCTTGGCCATCAAGAGACCTTCTGTCCGCAATCGCTGGCTTCGAACAGGGCCAGAACGCCCGTGACCTCGAATAGCCGGAGCACAGAACCACTGAGTCCCTGCAAGCAAAATATCGCCTGGTGGTGGCGGGCGATTCTAAGAGCTTCGACCAAGGTCGCGATCCCAGACGTCTCAATGTAGGGAACACCCGCTAAATCCACGGTGATCGCACGAGGCAATCGTTCCTCGGACAGGATCGCTAGTAGGCAATCACGAAGGTCGGGCGAGGAATCTACATCGATGCGACCGTCAAGGCGCACGAGGGCATCTGATCCACAGTGATCAACTGTGATCGAGATGCTGCTGCTTGAAGCGAGCGGAATCCGTTTCAACCGACCCTCCCACACACTCTCTCTGGTTCGACCGAACATCCTGAGTCATGCCTGTGTCCTCATGCCAATCGGGGTGTTTGCATGCGACCTTCCACAACAACGCACACGGAGGAAGCTCATCCGTTTTCTACAGCAGTCCAGTAGCCAAATTCGCGCCGACCGATCGTTCTTGCCATTGGCAAGACAAGTGCTTTGCATCGCAGTGGGCATGGGCAATTTTGCCGCCGCCCTCCCAGAATCACCAATGAGTTGGGAACATTTCAAGATGTACATGCGCAAACTGTGGGAGGCTTTATGAAAAACAAACTTGCATTGTGTTCGCATGGGCAGTTGGGCTTAATCACGCACGATAAGCGCCAACCCGTTACGTACGTTGACCATTCGGTCGGCATGGCATACGTGGGTATTCACCTGACCGACGGGCCGGGCCGCAAAATAGGCGACCCGTGGAGCGCACGAAACCCCGTAATAGTTGGGGAATTGTGCGGCAGCCCGGCGGTGATGCCGTAACCGGGTTTGGGTTGGCCCCTGATGTCACCTGCAATGACATTCCTGTCAAGAATGAGTGACACAACTTACGGCCTGTTGCGTGTCACCGCATGATGCTCGGCAGAGGTGGCCGTGGAGTCACCGGTAATGACATGTCTGTCAAAGTGAGTGACATACAGCCTAAATGGCTCTTTGCGAGGCATTGCTGTTGTTAAGAACAACGCGAGTGCGCTGCACAGCTTCAGCGCAGTACGCGATCGGGATCGCGGCAGCGGAATTGCTTGAGGAAATCGAATAGAGGAAGCAGCTCTGGGTTGATGCCACGCTGCGAATCGGAGAACAAATGGATCGTTTTGTTGTTTCATGTAGCCACAGCAAACTTTACCCCCTACGCCGACGCCACGCGTTGTGGCTCTCGATTGTCCTGCTTTGCTGCAGCCTGACTGCGCCAGCGCAGAAAATAACTCAGCCAGGGGACACGAGCGCACCATTCAGCATTCGAGCGACTCATCTGTTGGGATTCGCAAATGCGAGGAATGACAGTACCGGGACACTGTCCGTTCAGGACGATTCGCTGCAATTTGAGCAAAATGGGAAGCCTGCCGCAAAAGTGAAGATCGCATCGGTTCAGGATGTTTTTCTGGGCGGCGAGAGCAAGCAGGTCGGTGGTTTGCCCATGACGCTGGGCGAGGCTGCGGCCCCGTTCGGCGGTGGCCGAGTCGTCAGTCTCTTTGCCCACAAGAAGTACGACACCCTGAGTCTTGAATATGTGGACGCTGATAAAGGAATTCACGGTGCGATCTTCCAGCTAAGGAAGGGACAAGCTGAGATTGTAAAGAATGAACTGATGGCTCACGGCGTAAGTATCAGTTCCCTCCAAGATCAATCGACAAAAGAAAGCGCTACGGAGACCAAGCATGAAAACAAGTAAATGCAATTTATCGATCGCTTGTGGGGTCGCACTAGTGGCGATCATGTTCGCACTTCCTAGTCGCCTGCCCGGCCAGACTACGGCTGCGAAGTCCTCTGGTGGCGGTGGAGCTTCCGGTACGCTCTGGAGCGTTCAAGTCGGCCAGGTTGATTCTGGGAGCCTGGACCTCGCCTATTCGTTCCAACTTGCGATCTACGAGAACCTTCTGGAGGAAGTGAATAAGACAAAGCAATTCCAGCGGGTGTTACGCAATGGTGACATCAGGGCCGGCGATTTTCCGAATCTACTGGTGCTGAAAACGACCGTTGAGAAATACACGCCGGGCAGCGAGACGCGGCGTGCGGTGACCACTGTAAGTGGCGCCACGAAGTTGACCGTGCGGTGTCAACTCCTCACCCGCGAGGGTAAAGTCGTTCTTGAGCGCACCGTGAATGGCGATGTTCGCTTCTTCGGCAGTAATTTAAGGGCTACGCACAACCTGGCGCGCAACATCGCGAAAACGATCAAGCACTCATCCTGGCCAGGTCCCGGGGAACCAACCGTGATACTCACCGGCCAACTGGGAGTCAGGAGGAAAACATAGTGAGGCGGGCAAAGGAGAAAATCATGCTGAAACGAGTGGGTCTGTTTCTTATCTCTTTGACGATAGCTCCGGCTTTTGGCCAGTCCACTTCTAAGTATCAAGTGGGCACGATCACTGAAGTTAAGGCTCACCAGACTGCCGGAAGTGGCGCCGCTGACGTGGCGACCTACGACGTTTCCGTCAAAGTAGGCGACACCATCTACGTGGTGCTGTATACCCCACCACTGGGCGAAATCATGGTCAAGTATGC
>Ga0193716_1001601_pt1 | contig 13093 bp, 12 predicted proteins | sample U2c1metaG_FD_145901 | JGI IMG/M metagenome (GOLD analysis project Ga0193716, IMG submission 145901) | Soil microbial communities from a riparian zone of the East river system, Colorado, United States - U2c1 | ecosystem: Environmental > Terrestrial > Soil > Riparian zone | place: USA: East River...
CCAAGTGGCTTCGCGGCTTCAACGAGTTGCCGTCGCTGCTGCTGATCGCCATCGTGATTCTTGCCGTGGTCAAGCCTGGCTAGAGGCGCCCTGAATCTCCGGCCACCATTCCGGATACGGCGGCAACCCGTCGGGAAATATGTACTTGCCGAGATCCTGCAGTGCGCGCACGTAGACTCGCCGTTTGAAATACACGACCTCGCGCACCGGCGTCCAATAGTCGGTCCAGCGCCAACGATCGAATTCCGGCTGGCTGGTGAAGTCGAAGTGCAGTTTTGATTCCTCGCTCACGAGCTTCAACAGAAACCAGCGCTGCTTCTGGCCGATGCACCGGTCGCGCACATATTGGCGCGGCAGGCGGTAGCGCAGCCAGCCCTCGGTCGATCCCAGCATCTGGACATCCTCGGATCCCAAGCCGATCTCTTCTTTGAGCTCCCGGTACAGCGCGTCCTCGACCCGCTCACCGCGATTGACGCCGCCTTGCGGGAACTGCCAACCGCGCCCACCGACTCGTCCGCCCAAGAATACTTCCCCCGAACCGCGCGTCAGAACGATGCCCACATTGGCGCGAAATCCGTCTTTGTCGATGTAATCGGTGGCTGGCTGGGTGGGCATTCGGCTCAATTGTTCCATATCGCCGGGGGAATGTGGGACACCCGGGACGCCTCGCGAGCCTATAATTTGTCCACAAAGTCGACCAATTGTTTCTTTTGCGTCTCGTCCAAAGTTCCGAACTTGAGGATGAGATCAGCGAGGGCGTCATCCTCGCAGTAAAAATAGGGGACAGGCGTCTTCAGACCGGCGGCTATGAGCATCATCGTCGGCAGTTTGGGCTCGTTCTTGCCCTTGAAGTAATGATTCATTCGAGGGCTGACACCGGATACATTCAATCTCGCCAGGAGGCCAACTTTCGCCTGGGATGATATACCAGCCCGCTTGCGCGCCTGCTGTAGGCGCTTCGCGATAATCGACATCCGGCCCATCTCTGTCCCATGTCCTTAAGGGCTAAGAGAGTCTTAGTTTTGGCGTTGACGTGATACTAAGAAATTCTTAGTATCAAACGTGGGGAGGTGCTGACCAACAACAGCGTAAGGTGCGTTGTTGCGTGAAATGCCCAGATCCGCCCCGGCTGTTTTGTCACCAAAATGGGAACCGAGCGCCGATGAACGCAAGGACGAAGGATCTGGGGAACGGACTCTTAGGGCAGCTGGCCGCCCTGCGGCGCCGCCTGATTCAGCGTGGACGTTCGCGCGGCGGGGACCTGGATGACTTGATTCAGGAAGGCTGTCTGCGACTCTGCCTCTATGAACGGGAGCAGAAGGCGCCCGTCCGAGATCCGGTCGCATTTCTCGTTGATGTAGTCGAGAAAGTGCACATCGACCGCATGCGTCGCGCCACGCTTACCCGGCGCATTTTCTCGGATCGGCCCTTCGAGGAGGTTGACTGCGTGGACACGGCAAGTTTGCCTGAGCAGGAGGCCGAAGCGCACGAATTGATCGAGCGCGTCGAGCGAAGCCTGGCCGCAGCCAATCCCCGCACGCGCGAAGCATTTTTGATGCACCGCTTCGATGGAATGAGCTGCGCGGAAATCGCACAACGGTTTAACATCTCCACCCGGGCGGTCACGAACCATATCGCGAAGGCCCTGATTCTCATCGACAACGAGTTGTTACGCGAGTGAGCCTGACCCGGCAGAACGATTCCGTAATGTCCGAAGAGGTGCGTGTCGAAGCGGCCACCTGGATAGCACGGCTGCGCGACGAGCAGCGTGGCCCCGATGTAGAGGCGGAGCTCCAGCAGTGGCTTGGCGAGAGCGCCGAACATCAGCGCGCGTTCAAGCGCATGGCGCAGGTGTGGGAGCAGGCGGGCAACATTCGGATGCGCGCGCGAGCCGATGCTTCGGCTACCCACAGGGCACGCTCGCGGTTTTCCCCTTGGGCGGCCGCGGCGGCCGCTGCACTCCTGGCGGCCATAACTATCACCACGGTCTACTGGCGCGACAACGTCTTTACAACCGCTGTCGGGCAGCAACGCGTCCGGGTCTTGCAGGACGGTACGCAGGTAGTGCTGAACACGGACACACGTATCGAAGTGAACTACGACGAGCATTTTCGCCGGGTACGGCTGGTACGCGGAGAGGCCCGGTTCGACGTCTCAAAACGGCCGGCCTGGCCCTTCCTCGTCAGCGTAGGCGATCAAGAGATCCGCGCGCTGGGCACCTCTTTTATCGTGCGCCATGACAACGACCAGGATCTCTCGGTCACGCTGGTCGACGGACGGATCAGTGTCGCCCCTGTCGCCGGGAACGGTGAGGCGCCGCCGCAAGCCCCGCAAGTCCTGGTTCCGGGTCAACGGCTGGTCTTTTCGCGACATCATGCGCCGGCGATGGATCGGCCGGAACTGAGTCGCCTCACCGCATGGGAGCGCGGGCGGGTGGAATTCGACGCAACGCCGCTCGAGGCTGCAACTACGGAGATGAATCGGTACACCACTACCCGCGTAATTGTTCCCGATCCAGAGGTTGCTCAATTGCGCATCGGCGGAGTATTTCGTGCCGGCGACTCTGACGAATTCGTGAGGATTGTGACGTCGGTCCTCGGACTGCAGGCCGATAGAAATGGCGCCGACATCGTGCTATCTCGAACGAAGACTCAGCCTCCGCCGTCAACGGTCCGATGACGGTTGGTCTATAGCTCTTCTAGTGAGCCGAGCAGCCGTCTTTTTTGCGCCTTCCCCAAAGCTGAGAACTTGAGAATGAAGTCAGCGAGTTCCTCATCCTCGCAATAAAAGTAAGGGGCAGGCACACGCATGACCGCGGCCAAACGCGTCAGCGTCTGCAGATCCGGCATGTGCTTCCCGCGCTCGTACTGGTTGATTCGCGCACTGGCGGAGAACTCATCGATCCCCGCCTTGATGCCGAGCTGCTTCTGCGATAAGCCGGCGCGCAGCCGCGCCTCCTTCAAATGCTTCGCAACAATCGAAATCCCAGCCATCTGCGCCCCATTTGCCGATGGGCTCAGAGACTCTTAGCTTTGGCGTTGACGCGATACTCAGACTTCCTTAGTATCGAATAGCTATGCCGGCGACTGCCGGCTGAAGGGACATGCTTCCGTGAATGTCCCGATTCTCACGGTCTGAATTCTCCGTTCCCTAACAGCGCTAAGGACCAGCCATGCTGATACTGACGAGAAGAGTGGGTGAGACGGTGGTGATCGGCGACAACGTCACCGTTGCGATCATCGGCGTGAAGGGTAACCAGATACGCATCGGCATCAACGCACCGAAAGATGTCATTGTTCATCGCGAAGAAATCTACGAGCGCATTCGACACGAGCAGCTTTCAGCACGTTTGACGTAACGCCTCGGCGTGGATCGTCGGCGGGCGGGCGTCTACGATTCGCTGAAGCTCTGCTGCCGGCGGCGCCAGTCCCCAATCAAATTTTTCGGAGCGCTGCGTCGAGCGCCGGCAGCCCAATGCGAGATGAAGTCGAAACCGCGCGCGCAAGAAAATGATCTACATAAGTTCTCATAGATTTTCCTAAATCGTCCTCTTCGCGTAGGGAAGCATCCGCATAAGCGCAACGGATGCGAAAACAACAGGAGGCCTCGATGAATGGAATTTCCAGTCGCGTTCGCTTTTATTCGACGTCGTTTCTTCTCTTGATCGCACTCTGGAGCGAAGCTGCTGACGCCCAGATGCTCGTGCACTTTGACTTGCCGGCGCAGCCCCTCGCACAGTCGCTCAACGCGATTGGAACGGCGACTAATACGGATGTCGGATACAGAGCGAGCCAAGTAGCGGGGCTTCTTGCGCCGCCACTCAAGGCAGATCTCACCGTGGACGGTGCGCTGACGCGCGTGCTTGTCGGAACCGGATTGCGGCCGAAGCACCTTGACGACCATACGATCGTAATTGCCGCTGTGGAAGCGTCAGCGGGTTCGCTGCATGTCCTGAAGGTCGCCGATAGCTCCACGCAAGCGATGCTGGCCCAGACCGATGCGTCCGTTACGCGCGAAGTGACGAATTCGGAGAGCAAGGTCAGTTCAAGTCCGACCGACGACCTGGACGAGGTGATCGTTACCGGTACGCATATTCGGGGCATCGATAACAAGACCAATCCCATAATCGTCATTGACCGAGATCAGATCGACCGCAGCGGGTACTCATCAACGCAGGACCTGTTCCGCGCACTCCCGCAAAACTTCACCAGCGGCGATGCGAGCGAAGACGGCATTTTCAGCGGAAATGCCCATGCCGCCGGAAATCAGGACTTCGCGTCGGGTATTAACCTCCGAGGTCTTGGAGTCTCATCGACCCTGGTGTTGCTTAACGGGCATCGCCTGGCGCCGTCCTCCTTTGGGTCGTTTGTCGACGTATCCCTCATTCCTCTTTCTGCCATCGACCGGGTAGAGATCTTGACGGACGGTTCCTCAGCCATTTACGGCTCCGATGCCGTTGGGGGCGTCGTCAACATCATCTTGAAAAATGACTATAAGGGCGCCGACACAACTGCACGATTCGGCAGCGTCACGAACGGGTCCCGACACGAGGAGTTGCTTGCTCAGACACTGGGTACGAACTGGACCACCGGCAATATTGTGGGGACATTGCAATATCAGCAGCAAAGCGCGCTCCCTGCGATCGACCGCGACTTCGCATCTGCGCTTCCGAGCCCCAATGACCTTCTGCCGCAGAACCGCACCTATGGCGCGACATTGAACGGTCGCCAAATCCTTGTAGATGGCCTGGCGTTCTATGGCGACGCGCTCCTGTCGAAGCGAGATTTCAACAGAAGTACCAGCGTCTTCGAAGGCCCGGCCGCGTCGGATATAATTTTTGGCACGCACGCAAAGGGCGCCGCACAAACCATCGACTTCACACCCGGCCTTCGCTACCAGTTATCTGACCGTTGGTCAGTCGAGATGAACGGGCTATACGGGCGCCAGAAAACGACAGATTCCCAAGTCTTCGGCATTGTTGGTACGCCATTGTCGACTCAGTACGACAACTTTCTATTCACTGAGAAGTCTGTCGACTTCTTAGTCAACGGCCGCGTCGCCGGCATGCCCGCCGGCGATATCGGAGTCGCGGCAGGTGCGTCCTATCGAACCGAAGACCTCGATGCGATCGACGTGCAGAACCCCGGTGATCGCGTGACGCCCACGATCCAAAATCGGCATATCGCCGCCACATTTGCCGAACTCTATGTCCCGATTGTCGGCAAAGAGAACCGCATTCCCATGGTGGAAGCGCTCGAATTCTCAGCAGCGGTACGCCGAGACCGCTATTCCGACTTCGGATCCACCACAAACCCACGAATCGGTCTGCATTGGACGCCGTGGACGGATATTTCCTTTAGAGCTTCCTATGGCAAATCATTTCGCGCGCCGAGCGCGTCCGAGGAACATTCCGAAAGTCCCTTATTCCAAACTATCGTTTCTTTTCCACCAACTCTCCTTGCGAGCCCGACCGGAGGCTTTGCGTCAGCACTGCTGGAGGAAGGCAGCAAGGTGCTGACCGCCGAACGCGCACGCACCGAGGATTTCTCAATTGAATATCGGCCATCCGGCATCGAAGGATTTTTCGTGGATGTCGGTTACTACGACATCAGGTATACGGATCGGATTATCACTCCCACTTTCAACGCTAACGCGCTCGTCGAGCCCAATGTATATGGGTCTCTGGTTACGCCGGTGCCAAGCGACGCCGCAGCTCAGGCGATCATTGATGCCGCCGTGGCGGCCGGCAGTCAATTCAACAATTTTTCCGGTACTGGGGCAACGGGGATCCGCTACCTCATTGATCTTCGTCAACAGAACGCCTCGTTGGTCAGGCAATCCGGATTTGATATTAATTCCCGGTATACGAGACCAATTGCCTCGCACACCCTAATTGCGCAACTGAATGTCAGTTTCATCGACAAGATAGAGACACAACTTTCTCCGGGCGCGGCATTCGACAATCTGGTCAACACCTTGGCGAACCCTGCGAAGTGGCGGGGGCGCCTGGATCTTTCCTGGGCGAGCAATCGCTGGTCGGTCGGCGGCGCATTTAACGCCGTGGGCAGCTACGTCAACACGGCGACTGTGGGCGATCCGTCCGTTGCTTCTTGGACGACTGTGGACCTGAATGCAACGATCAATGCGGACGCTTATTTGCAAGGGGCCGGCTGGAAAGGGGTTTCCCTGTCGTTGATTGCGCTGAACGCGCTAAACCGAAACCCGCCCTTCGTGGACGCCGCGTCGCTGTTTCACGTGAATTATGACCCGTCGAATGCCAGTCCTTTGGGCCGGTTTGTCGCACTAACGTTGAAAAAGAAATGGTAGCCCATCTCGCCCACCGATCAGCACGCGGATCGATTTGGACGATGTTTGCCATCGCGTCGGTCATATTTGGCTGCGGAACAACGGCCACCGCTCTCGGCGGCCAGCGAACATTTGCAATTAAGGACGAGATAGAGACCGCGCGATTCAAGATCAACGAACGCAAGGAATCCGTGTTTGTTTCTCCCGATGGCACGGGTTATGTATCGATGTTGATTCGGGGTGATGTGGCCGGCGACGGTGTTTGGGGGGAAATTGTCTACGGGAGACTCGACTCGCTCGAAAGCGCGAAACCCCAAAGGGTCGCCCGGTTGTTTACCAAGGGCTTGGGATCGAGCGAGGGATTCGGTTCCGCTTGGGGCTCGAGTGGACTGCTCCCACAGGGCAAGAATTTCCCCGTGTGGATCGACAATGAACGGGTTGCCATTTTGTGGGAGAGCCCCGGCCACGGAATTCAGATCTTTTCCGTCAACGTCGTTACTCATGAGATAGCGCAGCTCACGAATGAAACGGGCGATATCGTTGCATTTCTCGCTGGTCCCAATGGTTCGTTCGCATATGACGTTTCGCTGAAATACCCGCGGGAAGCATCGAATCGAATGCTTGAGAATGGATTTCGGGTCACTAGTACCGACGCATTGACGTTAATTGGCGGAATCGTTGATGGAGGAACGGCCTTTGACTTAGGAAAGGACAGGCGCGTTGTTTTCACCCTGCATGGAACAGATATTTCATCGCATCCGGTATCAGCCGGCAGCATCTACGGGGGTCTGTCCTTTCTTCAGTTGGCGAGTCAATCGGGCGGTAACCTGTTCTCTCCCGACGGTAGGCAGGTCATTTTGGACGCTGGTGTCGCCGAGGTGCCGAAGGAGTGGAGTGTCTACCAGGGTTTCGTCGCGGAATCATTGCGCGCATACGCCCGCAATCCGCACGGAATGCGCGCACAGTGGGTAAACCAGCTGATGCTGGTGGATATCGCTACGGGTCAAGCGCGCTCCCTATGGGACGCCCCTGGCCCGACCTTCAATCCTATGTCGAGAATCGCGTGGTCGCCTGATGGCGCCGAGATTCTGATCGCACCGACGCTTTTGCCGCCGGACAGCAGTGATGAGGACGGGCGATCCGGCAGGGCGGCAGCAGTCGTGGACGCAGCAACCGGAAAGTACACCAAAATGCCGATTGAACAGGGGGACGCCGAACACATACTGTCCGCCGCATGGCTATCTTCCAAGGTCATCGAGTTTCGTCTCATGGGCGGAGGATCGATCCGCTACGAGATGAAAGACAACCTTTGGCGAAAGGTTGCATCGGACAAACGGAAGAATCCCCATGCATCAGCTGCCGAACGACCGAACCATGTTCGCATTGAGTTGCGACAGGGATTGAACGATCCACCTGTGCTTTACGCCGTAGATTCACGTACGGGGCGAAACCGCATGGTGCTCGATCCCAATCCCAACCTTTGTGCTCAGTCTGCCCTGGGAAATGTGGATTTTGTAGAATGGACCAATACGGATGGCCGAAAGTGGGAGGGACGACTGTACTATCCCGCCAACTATGAGCACGGCCGGCGCTACCCGCTGGTTATACAAACTCATGGTTACGCCGATAAGAGCGAGTATTCGCTAACGGGCCAGGGTGGGCTCGATGGCGTGCCATTGGGCCCGGTTTGGTCGGCATTTCTCGCGCAACCCCTCGCCAGTATTGGCGTTGCGGTATTGCAAATCGGCGGTCCCGAGGGTGGGCCAAAACCCTTCGAGGCGTTAACCGATATTGAAAGAATAAAATCGGTCGGGGCGGCGATGCAGACGGCAGCGGAGCATTTGGTAAGCGTGGGACTCGTCGACGGGTCCAGAGTGGGAATAATGGGGCACAGTGCACTGGGCAGGGTGATAGAACACGCCCTCATCGACTCTGAGTTCCCCTACGCCGCTGCTATCGCAGGCGATTATGCCGATAACAACTACATGCAAGAGAGCTTGATTGGTTGGGACCACGATTTCGGGCAGTTCTTCCCCTTCGGCGACGGCCTGAAAACATGGCTGGATGAATCGCCGGCGTTCAATGTCGAACGTATTCGAACCCCCCTACAACTGTTGCTCTATAGCTCGAGCGAAGGCAATACATCATTTCTTTGGCATTGGGAAATGTTCAGCCGGCTGCGGTTTCTCCATAAGCCGGTCGAGCTCTACGTGATCCCGGACATCGAGCATGGAAGTCATGAGATTCAGAATCCGAGGCAGCAATTGGCGCTGCAGGGGCGCGCACTGGATTGGTGGCGGTACTGGTTGCTGAACGAAGAAGACGCGGACGCCGGTAAGCGCGAGCAATATGCGGAGTGGCGCGCCCTCCGAGAGCAACATGCAGTCGACCTCAGCCACCCCCGTTCACTGCGGCGAACCTGGACCTCTACAGCGCACTGAACCGGCACACCCCATTCCGCACGGCTTTAGCAATGGCGCGTTCGCCCTGCGACCCGCTGATCGCGAGACGCGTGGAAGTGCCTCGACCACAATTCCAGGTCCATGAACGTGTAGAGCTCACCGACGAAGAAGCTCTTGTCTCTGCCGGCACCGCCAAGTAATTCGTCTACGGCGTCGCTATTTATTAAACCCTTTGCGGCTAGGTTGCCGCCTCCCAATGTTTCGCGGATAAATTCTCTATTGCCCAATGTCATGTCTTCGAACGAGCCCGGCACCCGATCCTTCCAGAGGCGCCGGCAAATCGCCGCGGGTATGTCGTCGGCGAATGCCCGACGTGCGAGTCCACGTTCATAGCCATGGAGAAAATGAACATAGAGAGGGATACTCAAGGCGAGTTCGACAACGGGTTGTGCATATAGCGGCGCAACACGTTGGGGATACATTTCGCACGGGTCGCGAAACGGATCGTAAAATGATGGCGTGTTCAGCAGATTCCCCATTCGCCAGATGGTGCGCCAAGAGACGTGATCGAGATCTCGAAACCAGGCGTGCGGGTACTGGGTTTCATTCCGCACCGAATCACGGAAGGCTTTAGCGCCAAGGCCAGTTGACATCAGCAATCTTTCGCGAAAATCACACATCCTGGGCCCAAAACACCAGCGGCGCAGCCCGTCGAGGAGGATCTTCCAGACCAAGGAGTCCTTGTACAAGGCAACTTGCGCGGCGAGAGGGATTATCCGCCATGTCAAATGCTTGCGACTTAAGAAATCGTCTATAACCAAGCCGATGGCCTCTCCGCCAAATATCGAATCTCCTCCATCACCAGAGAAGATCGCCGTGTGCCCTCGCGCCTCCGCGGCGCGGATTTCGTTCACGCTGCCTCCCAGATACGCCATCAAAGGCACCGGCGCCGCGAGGGGCCGCATCCCCAATATTCCGTCGACCCGAAAATGCTTCGTCTCGACTCCATGTTCGATATGCTCGGCAAAACCCACGTGCTCCGCGGCGAGACGAGCCCATCTTCGTTCATCCGAGTTTCCGTGTGACACATAGTAGGTAAAAGCCGTAACAGTGGGGCCGGTGGGAGCTTGCCGCAAACAACTGGCAACGATTGATGAATCGAGTCCGCCGGACAAGCGGAGCAATATCCCCTTATGGCGACTCGCCAAAGTGTGAGTGACGGAACGTATCGTGGCGCGCAATGCCGTCGCTGCGAGTCGCTCGTCATCGAGTACCGTGCCGCCTTCGGCGAACTCAACAGGATTCCAGTACAGCAGTCGCTGCCGACTGTTTGTCCCGCGCGAGTCCAGTTGCAGGCATTCCCCCCGGCTGACTTGAGAGACTTCGTTCAGGCAATTTATGTCCGTGTCGAAGCACCCACCGCCGATTCGGCGCGCGACGAATGACCAATTGACCGAGAACTGAAGCTGAAGGTCCAAGCAATCTGTGATCGACGAAAATACAATTGTGACGCCGCGCCAGGTAGTGCAAAAACAGGGCAGATTGCCGGTAGGATCTTTGATTACGCGTATGAGATTTGGCGTGGTTTCATCCAGCAATATTGCTACATAGTCGCCCCAATAATCGGATATCAAGCGTCGGCCCCGTGAACACCGAATTGCTCGTGATTGCTCGCGCCCTAGATTCGCAGCACGTGCCGGGGAAGCATCTTCAAGCCGGTCATTGCGGCAATACAGAAACCCCAGCACGACGCCGGACTCGTCTGGCATTACCCGAGCGTCGTACGAGTTTGGATTAGGATCGGCATAAGTTACGTACAACGCATTCAGATTGAGCGCGACATGAAAACCCCGCAACTTGGAATTCGCACGGAGCGTGAGCTCCTTGGCAGCCTCCACTTGGGAGGGATCGCCAGAATTCCAAGTAAATGCGAGGTATCGAAACATTTGGCTGGTGCGGTATCAAGTCGCCAGTATTGCGGTGAAGCCACAGACCTTTTCCGGATTGGTATCGAGTAGAAAATTACCGTGTTGTACCCAACTGTGGGCACCCCACGGATCAACTTTCACCCCTAATACCATCTGAGGAAATTCGTTGTAGTGCGCCAAGAATCGTACGAGGGTGAGTGCGTGCAAGAGGCAATGCCCGCCCGCGACAAATGCATACGGTCGTATTCGACGAAATATCGAAACGAACTCGCTCGCCCGCCGCCAGTCAAAGTCATTGCCATTGCGTATCGCGGCGGCGCGACGTGCATGAACTCTTTGTATGACCGACGCTACGGACTGAAATCGCAGCGCGAGATAGCTTGCAATGAGCGCGTAAAAGAAAATGAGAACATGGCTTATATAAACGCTCGCGGCGGAATCGATTTCATCTCCGATAGCGACGAGTTCGCCATCAAGGCGAACGGAGGTTTGCGGAATTGCGCGCGGCTCGTGCGGGCCAAAACTGATAATTCCTCGATTCAAAAAGGAATCAATCACTTGCTTCTCCGCAATACGTCGTGATGGCATGAAAAAATCTGATGATCGCGTCGGCCAGTCCTCGATCACGCATTCCAACGCCTGGGTCTCTGCCAGACCGACACCTAGGTATCGATTGCGATTCAGATCCAGAAGAATGGCGCCGTGGCGGGTCAGCGCGACGAACACGAGATTTGCGAGCCAGTAGCGAGAACCGTTGGACGCTTCGCCACGCATGCCGCGAGACGTAGACTCAAAACACTCCTTCGCTCGCGACGTCTCGGAATCCGCGGACGGGGTGCAGGTTCTGGCGTTGCGTTCCACGGGTTACAGTGTGTTCCCTAAGGAATCTAGTGCCTATGCGAAATCGGGTGTGCGTTTGCCGCGCACACCCGCGCACGGATTGGTGCGATTAGGTCTCAGCTTCCAAATGTGCCTATGGTGTTAAGGCTGTCCATCGCGACGGGAGCGCCATCGTGCTTTGTTTCGTTCGTGACCGTTCCCAGGTCCACGACGAATGAAGCCTGATCGCGCTGCGAGTCGGCTGAATCCGCCTGCTCTGTTGTCTTCCCTATTCCGTAATTTCTGGTGTTCATAACGAAGTCCCTCTGATTGCGTGGTGACAAATGAACCATCGGAGATGGCATGTTTGACGTCATAGCGTTGCCCATGCTTTGTCAATGAGTGATTCTGTTTCGCGAGACAGGCGCAACTTTTGATTAGCAAAGCGCGAGGGGAACGTCGTAGAAGGCGATGAGGGAATGCCTCAGCATCTACGGCTGACGAATCCATTGAGATGGCATCAGCAAACTCGATGGCACGGATTTGTTATCGGTCAATCACAGACTTAGAAGTTGTCCCCGCCGCCGAGCGGCAGCAAAACTCAGATAGCGTAACGACCGTGGTGTACAGCTCGTGACCACCTGTAGAACGCGTTCGCATTCTTACTTGCTGAATATGCTGTCCGACACCGCAGCGATGAAACAAGTTATCAGGCCATGCATCGACACAACATGAAAGAGGTTCTACCCGACACTGCAATGGTTGCATAACTACTGGGTATTGCCGCCGCTGTTCACCAGCATTTATAGTCGAACACGCTGCAAGGAGATGCAGAATCGCGTGCCGGATAAGTGGGTGCGGCGACGAGATGGCATCACTGTCGTGAGAGAGATTCACGCAGGTTACACAAGGAGGATTGGCCATGCCCCGGCTCAGACGACTGCCGCCTATTCCATTCGGGTCGTATTACATCGCGCTTCACGCCGAGCGCGGACGTAGCCTTGTCACAAGCGCTGCGGATGTCAAGATGTTCTTGGAGGTTATGCGCGAGACGCTTCGTAAGAAGGGTGCGGACTTGAACGCCGCATACGTTGCGAAGAATGAAGTTCATCTCGCGATTCGAAGCGGCAATGCGCCTGTCAGTGCAATTATGCGCAGCCTCTGTCATGAGTACGCGCGACGATTCAACCGTGAGCACCTCGAGAGCGGCGGCCTGTTTCGATCGCATGCTCATATCCTACTGATTCAACCACGACGGTGGCTCGTGCCTCTGGTTCACTTCATCCATTGGATTCCACGGCTTCGACCGCTTCAGTCAGGCGACAGCGAGTACTCGTGGAGTAGCGACGCGGTATACCGTGGACACGCGCGCCGGCGAGGACTCACCACTCACGTTGTGCTTCACATTTTGTCTCGCGGTGCTCGGCGCCGCGAAGTGCAAGAGCAGGCTTATCGCGCGCGCTTTGATAGATCTCCGGATCCTGAACTTGTATGGCTGTTCGCGCACGGATTGCAGGATTTCCCAGTTGGGGACCGCCTGATTTCCTAAGTTGGGTACCACCGTGAAGGGGTTACCGGCGGAGCCGAAGGCGACGATTCTTACGCGTCTTTTTTCTTGCTGGCAAGTTTTTGAGCTTT
>Ga0193716_1001602_pt1 | contig 13088 bp, 10 predicted proteins | sample U2c1metaG_FD_145901 | JGI IMG/M metagenome (GOLD analysis project Ga0193716, IMG submission 145901) | Soil microbial communities from a riparian zone of the East river system, Colorado, United States - U2c1 | ecosystem: Environmental > Terrestrial > Soil > Riparian zone | place: USA: East River...
GGTACGGACAGGCCGGTTTATCGTTTCGTCTTCGCTTGCAGCTGAGCCAACAATCCCTTTTGGAAGACAGGATCGAGCTCTGACGAGTGGAGTGCCGCAGAGTACTCAGCCCGCGCTGCTGTCGTATCACCTGCTGCCGCGAACGTGTCACCCAGAATCGCGTGCGCCTCTGGATTGTTCGGGTCAAGCCTCTCCGCGATACGAGCTTCGCGCACAGTCCCGGAGGCGTCATGCTTCGCTGAGAAGTCCTGGGCGGCATGGATGTGTTCGAGCGCCGCTGCTGGCCCCAGGTTGAATGGACCGTGGTAGACATAGACGCCACGGTCGATCACCGCGGCCGGGCGCAACGAAGCGAATCGGGCATAAGGATTACCGTTGCCTGGAATATCGGCGCCTGCCACTACTCCATCGCTTATCAAGAGTGTGCCCGAAACGTTCGGGTTATCACCGAATCGCATCGTATCGAGTCCCGTCCAAAGGGCTGAGCCTGTCGGTAATACGCGGCAGCTGATTCCATAGTCCCTGAAGTCGACAGGGCCCTGCGCAAAGTATGCGAAGTAGCATGGTTGGGATGGATGCGTTTCCAAATACCGCTTTACGGCCTTCAGTTGCTGGCCCCAATCCACATTCGAGTCGGAGAGGTACAGATGCGTCTTCGATGGTCCTCCCCACGCCTCATTTGCGTACGCCAATCGACCCGGCCGTGCTTCTATGGTCGTAATCACCTGCCACAGCAACAGAGCCGCAAATCCGTAGGCGTACTTCGTATTCTTGGAAACGAGATACGTCGCGCCGCCCGCGACCAAAATGTACAGCATCGGGAACATCGGAAGCAGGTGCCTGTATCCGATACCGAGGTCAGAGGACGACGACAGCGCGAAGAGGAAGGCCGGAGGAATCGCCAGGAAGACGATCTCCCGGCGAGCGCTCCATCCGCCACGAAACGCAACAGCAATCGTTACACCGAGCAGAATCAGGAATGGAAGCGTGCTCTTGATGAGGAGGGCAGCTGGAAAATACCAGTGCGACGCGCCTGAGTAGGTTTTTCCGAAGAAGTAGCTTGGCAGATCGCCCGCTGAGATCTTTGTGTCTGCCAACCCGTAGATGTAGGCCTCCGGTAACACGTGGAGGCTACTCAACGTCGTCATTACGGAGCGACTCAAAGGCGACGTGAGCTTCTGGAGATACTGCTCGCTGGTTGGATTCAGTTGCAGGGGCGCTGGTCTAGCCGCATAGCGGAAGTGGTAAATCGCCCAGACGCATCCCAGCCCGATGACCGAAGCTGCTGCGAGTGCCACTCCCATCTGCCGAGCCGACGCGGACTCGGAGCTTCGTCCCGCCCGCTTAGATTGCCAGAGATCGGTCACAGCAATCAGGCATAGCAATGGCAGGATGAATATCCCTGTAAACTTGGCCGTCATAGTCAGGCCGACCGCAAGGCCAACGGCGATCATTCTGGGAACAGACGGCAGCCTCACGTATCGGTAGAACGCATAGATGGCGGCAAGCATCGTGAGAGACGCCCCGATGTCTGTTGTGACGAACGCCCCGTGAGCCAGAAAATTCGGATCGAAGCAGAACAAGAGCAGGGCAAAAAGAGCTGCGTGCCTGCCGAACATCTCCCCGGCGCAGAAAAAGATCGTGATGGCAAGGAGGACGGTGAGCAAGGAGGCCATGATGCGTGCGGGCATCAGGGTTCGGTCGATGCCGTTCGCAGCCAGGAAGCGCTGCCCAAGAACGAAACCCTCCTTCTTGAACGGATCGCCCGTATACGCCGGTATCTTGATGTCCCTGCGCAACAGCGGGATAGCGTCCCACATCTTGATCAGCGGAGGGACCTCCGGGTTGTACCCGAAGTCCCCGCGCTCCCAGGACAACCAGCCCGAATAAAGATGTTGTGATTCATCCCAACTCACCGAATCACTGTTCGCGGTGCGTATGCAACTGGCGAAAAGGAAAAGAATGACCGCAGCTGCGAAAAGCGCAATGATCCATGTTGCAGCGCGTCCGCTTGCACTCCGATTGGTTGAGGAAATCTCCATGGCTCTATGTTCCTGAGGCGAGAAACTTAACCATAACGAAGCGGCCGTCTGGGCCTTTTAAGAGTAGCAATGCTGCCTTAGAGCTTCGCAAGGATCACGTCCGGTCCAGCTTCGTAAAGGGTAGAGAGAATTTGTGCCGGTGTGTTGTGCTCGAGCACCACATGATGGAGAGCCGCAAGAGCGGCGACTCGAAATGGAGCTCGGGTTTCGAGCTTATCTATAGTGATCAGCGCTGCGACACGTTCGCTTCTTTCGATGAGTGTGCGTTTGAATTCAGCATCCGCTAACTGAAACGCGCCGAGTCCTAAAGACACCGAAGCTGCGCACGCGCCTAGAAAGCTCAAATCGAAGTTGAACCGTTCTACTTCGCGAATGGCAGATGGTCCGATTGCCGCTCCGGTATCCGCATCGATCTCCCCACCAATGATGATGACTTTAAGAACTTTTCGTTCAAGAAGAGCGGCTGCAATTGAGATCGAATTTGTGACAACCGTCAGAGGACGGTCGAGCGGAATCTCGCGAGCGAGTGCCAGATTCGTGCTTCCACTGTCGAGGAACACCATGGAAGCCTCAGAAAGCAACGACAGCGCAGCCAAAGATAACGCTCGCTTCTCGTGAACATCGTTTAGGATTCTTTGCTCAAGTGGGCCTCCTTCTGGCGAAAGAGGCATTGCGCCGCCATAGACCCGCTTGCATTTTCCTTCAGCCGCTAACGCCCGTAGATCTCGCCGGACAGCGTCCTCTGATACCAGAAACTCTTCCGCAAGAGCGGTAGCGTTCACTGGCAGCCCCCGTTTTAGCCTGTTTTTAATCTCGTTTCGACGAATTTCTGCAGCTGGACCGTGCATGAACAAGACTTACCATGCATAATCAAGAAATACAAGGCGTGGATATCTAGCCTCACCCCTAATTCAGAAAGGGCCTTACGAATCATGCATGCTGGCAGACTTTTTGTTCTGTTTGGCGCGGCGGCTGTGGTCGCGATCCACTCCAGTTCCTTCTTGCTTCATGCGTATCAGGCTACTGCACCTAAGCCGAACTACGACCCTCCGGAGAATCTTGTGCGGACTGACTTCCCCTCATGGCCATATCCTCGCGGCATTCGCGACACGCGAAAGGATGACGGAACGCTGCTTCACCTTCCTGGAAGTACCCAGGAGTTTACGCTTACGCAAATCAACGGAAATCACGCAACCATTGACTGGTTTCCGGACCGGCATCCGGTGCCTCCACCGCCCATAATCGACGGCAGGCCTGGCGCATATAACGCGTGCGGTCAATGCCACCTGATCGATGGCAGCGGCAAGCCGGATACGGCTGATCTTCGCGGTCTTGCTGTCGACTACATCGTGCAGCAGATCGTGGATATGAAGGATGACAAGCGCCACGCCTCCATTCTGCATGCTCCACTCGCGGAGATGGTCGCCGTTTCCAAGGGTATGACTCCGGACGAGACACGGCAGGCCGCAGAGTATTTTCACTCTATTAAGCCGGTGAAGAGACTGCGAATCGTGGAGACAGATACCGTGCCCGTTACCCATCCCGGGCCGCATGCGGTGCAACAGGTCGATCCGAGCAGGGCCACAGAGCCGATTGGAACGCGCATTATTGAAGTTCCCGAAGACTTTGAACGAACCGAGTTACGCGATCCCAGTTCCGGGTTTGTCGCATACGTGCCAAAGGGCAGCATTAAAAGGGGCGAGGCCCTGGCGAAAACTGGCGGTGATGGAAAGACATTGCCATGCGCCACGTGCCATGGCGAAGGCCTGAAGGGTATGGCAGATGCGTTCCCGGACATCGCGGGGCACTCACCCACCGCGACTGCCCGCCAGCTCTACGATTTCAAGAGCGGGACGCGTGATGGAAAGAACGCGATTACGATGAAGCCGGTCGTGATGAAGCTTACGGATGAGGACATTGTGGATCTGTCCGCGTACGTCGCCTCATTGCAGCCATAGACAATTCGGACGCGTGCGCTTTAGGAACAGCGCTCCGCGTCTGTGCCGATCTCTTGGAATAGGTGCGGGACTCAAGCTCGTTGCGATCATGCAGCGCCCACGCTCTGGACTTTCAGCAACGATAAATCGCTTGTGGTGATTGATCGACATCACATTAGAATTTCGACTGGCGATATCACCAATGCGCTCATCGAGCCGTTCCGCCGCCTTCCCCGAGTTCCGGTCTGTTTGTGGCCAACACGTACATTACCACTCAGTAAAGTACGGTTGGCCGGTTAGCCGTCCAGAACCCTGTCGATGAGCGACTTGGCGATTTGTCGACTGACTCAGCGCCGGAGTACCACGCGGTCTATGCAACTTTTAACCTAGTTTTCCGCAACACCGTTTTTCGTGAATGAGGTCTTGACTATCATCTTCACATTGACTGGGGACCACACATCGTGAACACATCTGCTCCTCCCATCCACACGCGGCATCGCGGCTTCGATCTCTTGCGCGTCATCGCCATTTACATGGTCATGCAGATCCACACCGGCGAGTTCGAGTACATAGCTCCAGACGGAACCGTACTGCACACGGCGGGAGCCTGGGCAGTGGGATGGACAAACTCGCTCCTGCGCGTCTGCGTGCCGCTTTTCGTGATGATTACCGGATTCTTCCTTTTCCCCGTCGGGAATGAACGCGAATTCTTCCGGAAGCGCTTTACCCGCGTGCTAATTCCCTTTGTGATCTGGTGCGCGGTTTACGCTTTCTATTACTACGCGCAGGGGGCAATCTCCCTTCAGACCGCTCTGCTCAACATCGCCAGAATCCCCGTCAACTACGGCACTGAAGTCGGCCATCTGTGGTTTGTATATATGCTGATGGCGATTTACCTTATCGCGCCTGTGTTCTCACCGTGGATCGTTTCGGCAAGCCGGAAGAGCATGGAGCTCTTCCTGGTGCTGTGGGCCATCACACTGTTGCTGCCCTTCATTCACCTCTTCGTCTCAGAGGTATGGGGCGAGTGTTATTGGAATGCAACGCCAACCCTCTACTACTTCTCAGGCTTCATCGGCTATGCCGTACTCGCCGCTTACATCAAGCGATTCTGGATGGCGCCTTCGTTGCGTCTCGATTGGGTCGCAATCGGCATGGTTGTTGCAGGCTACTCCGTTACCCTCGCAGGATTCCTATACAGACTTCGTCACGAGCACGAAGTAAAAAGCCTCGAGTTGACGTGGAACTTCACCACGCTGAACGTTGCGGTCATGACAGCGGGAATTTTCCTGCTCTTCCGAAACCTTCGTGCAGACCGCGGAAACAGTCTCCTATGGCGGATCATCGACGATCTTTCGCGCATGAGCTATGGCATGTATCTGGCGCACATCATCGTACTCAACGCGATTCACTCCCTCGTGGCGCCGCTAATTGAAAATCCGTTTCTGCGCATACCTACGATCGCATTCACAGCCTTCGTGATTACCTATCTCGCGGTCAAGCTGCTCTCTCTGTTGCCGTGGAGCAAATACCTCGTCGGATAAGCCTCCGAGCACCGGATGCACAGCCGTATTGTTCAGTAGCGCACCTTTTCAGAAACTTCGATCTTGACTGGTGATAACAGCCAAATGTGCTCATTGATGCACGATTCCAACTGAAGGCGATGTCCATTCCTGCTCCGACCTCAGACCGGAACGGCACCGCCGTCTACGAACAACTCGATACCAGCTACATAGCTGCTTTCGTCAGAAGCCAAAAAAACAGCAGCGTTGGCAATCTCTTCTGAATAAGCCCACCGACCGAGCGGTATTGTTTTAGTAATGCCCGCCTTTATCTCTTCGAACTGCTCCTTAGTCCAGTCCAGCGTCTCGAAGATCGACGTTTCGGTATAACCCGGGCTAATGGTATTGACCCGAATACCGCGATCTTTCAGATCTGTTGTCCAGGAACGCGCAAGCGAACGAACAGCGGCTTTGCTCGCTGCATATACGCTTAATGATCCAATTCCCTTGATAGATGATCTGGACGCATTGAGGATGATTGAAGCACCCTCATGCATCAACGGAAGAGCCTTCTGAACAGTAAATATAAGACCGCGCACATTGACATTGAATGTTCGATCAATGTGCTCTTCCGTTATAGAGCCAAAAGGAGCCACCTGGTTCCCTATGCCTGCATTGGCAAAGACAACGTCAACGCGCCCCTTCTCCTCTGCGATCTTCGCGTAGAGCCGGTCAAGGTCCTCCAGGTTGGAAAACATCCCCCTGGATGGCCGCGATATTCTTTCCAATTTTCGCAACGGCAGCATTGAGCTCTTTCTCTCGCCTCCCGGTGATGCATACGCACGCCCCCTCGCTCACGAACTTTTCTGCTGTGGCGAATCCCATTCCGCTGCTGCCGCCTGTGATGACGGCAACTTTCCCTTGAAGTCTGTTCAATTGTTGCTCCTTCTGGCCCACGAGTTGTTTGTCTCCCAGATCGCCACCCCCGACTCGTCGACTAATTGAAATGCTCGTTCGAGTACATCGGCCGCCCGATCCAGCCCACGGGTCACGGCAATCGTTCTCTGGAACCGGCGCGCTGCGTCCCTGTAGCTTGGATTTCTTAGAACTTCTTGAATCGCTTCAGATAGATCTTCCTTGTTTATCGAGGCGACCGGTACCGATTTACCCACACCATGGTAGACAATTCTGGCAGCAATGCCCGGCTGGTCGAAGCCGACCGGAATCGCTACCATCGGCACACCGAGCGCGAGCGATTCGAGCGTTGTGTTGATGCCGGCATGCGTAATGCACAGCTCGGCTCGTTTGAGCAGTTCTATCTGGGGAGCCTTGGAAACCACGATGGCGGTTGCCGGGATCGGGCCAATCTCATCCATCTGAATATTGCTGCCTACAGAGAGGATAAGCTGTCGCCCAGGAATAACGGCCGCCGCCTTCAGAATGATGCGGAAAACGTCTGTTAAGCCATTCACCAGCGTGCCCATAGAGGCATAGATCAGCGGTTCGCCGGTAAGCCTTTCCCAGGGAAAGGGCACTCTCTCTTGCCCATAATCGTCATGAAAGGGACCAGCATAGTGAAATGCCGGGCCCTGGGGGACGTCTGGGAAGTCGAACTCTTTCGGTGTCTGGGTAATAACCGCCAGTTTCGAAATGGTTGCATTTGGAGTGTCCCAATCAATTTGCAACCCATGGTTTTCTGCCCAGGACCGTGCCACCCGCTGAATCGGTTGAAACACAGAACTCATCTTCTTGACGGCTTCCATGTTCCTGGCCCTCGCCACGGGCGTGTCTTCGTAGTCCCAGCCAAACAAGCAGGGCGGCGTCGCTCCGGAGCTGTCGATATGCAGCACATTCCAGATATGCGCATAGGGAATACCCATGTTCATCGGAACAAGCTCGGCAAAGAAATGAATCGTATCAAGGACGAGAGCCTCTACGCCTCTGTGAACAAGCATTTCCGGCAGTTGCTCCAGCGTTATCCTGGTTCGTTGCGGATGCATCTCCTGGAAGGAGTAGCGGACGACATCCTCTCCCTTGAGCATTGCCAGACGCGCATACATTGCAGGCGTGCTCCCGACGGGGTACTCCTCTTCCCCGAACGGGACAAAGTCCAAACCGGCGCTATGGACGATGCCCGCAGCATCCGGAAGACCGAAAAATACTACCTCGTGCCCGCGCGCCTGCATCTTGCGGCCCAAAGCCGTCATTGGATGTAAGTGCCCGGTTAGCGGCATGCTGAGAAAGCCAATCTTCATTATCTACAACTCCCGCAAGACCGTTGCGACATTAGGTTTTTGACCGTCACTGATACATCAACACTTCGTCCCCATTTTTATTCCACTATCGACGAAGGCAGCAGGCCCGGAACAGGCAACGCATAGCAGGAAAGCATCTTGCGATCAGACGTGGTGTCCTCACAGGCGGCCCTCAATATCAATTCACTATTTTCTAGAAGGTAAGGTATGAGGGAGTAGCTCGCGTGCAGCAATCGGATTGCCCCATTTGTGGTTGCGATTCCGACGTTCTGTTCACCGTCGAGTCCCTGCAGAGCAGTTGGCCCCCAGACTGCCTCTAGCTTGAGCTTCCCGAATTCGGATTCATATGGCATCTGCCCGAGATTTGAAACCATTAGATCTCTAGCGAACGCCACAGCGGCAATCTGGGCCGCTGTCTCAACGTCCATATCTTTGGTCATGATTGCTTCCAGGCCATGCAACGACGTAGAGAGCGATTGAAAAGTCTGAGATGGAGAGAGCTCCTTCTTTGCAAAGCGCGCCAGCTCCCAAAAGGCCCTTGAATCACCAGGCGGAAAAGGAACCATACCCCCGACCAGATAAAGGCCGCATGCCTCTCCCGCTCCTAGATGTGCCCGCACGTCTATCGGCGATATCACGCGGACTGACTGTTTACGCCATATACTTGAAGTCTTTCGACCTGCAAGAACTAACGCGGCGCAGAGCGCCCCTTGGACTGTAGTCCCTTCGCGTCGTGCTCGCTCCTTGAGGGCTGCAGTAAGATCTTCATCTAACTTTCGCGCGGCGACCCTCGGTGCCAAACCGTCGCCTTCTCGGTACAGTGCAGGTTCAGCTTGAGGAGCATCGCCTTGCGATGCCTCTGCCTTGCCAATCTTCTCCTCTTTTGGCAGCTTGCTTAGCAACGCTTCGGCTGAGCTACTGAATGAGAGAGCCTCAATTTGTCCACCAGAGAGCACCTGAAGAAGATCGCGGATCAGAAAGACGAGCGCCATTCCGTCAGCGATAGCATGATGAGCGATCATGATGAGAAGGGCAGACTGCGGCTTATGGATTAGCACGCTCCTGATAAGAGGTGCCTGCTCCGGAGTAAAAGGAACCGCCATCTCGCGGTCCAATTCCAACTCCCAGCGTCCCTGGACACTTCCATCGACAACTCGAAGTGGTATTGGCGCTGCATCTACTTCATACAGAGCCGGTTGACCCTCCGCGTTTCTCTTGATTGAGGTGGAGAGGACGGGATGACGTCTCTGCACTGCATCAAGCGCGGCCCTCCAGTTCTGCACCTTTGTAAAGCCTTTGACCTCGGCAGTCACCGTGAGGTGAGCCGGATGTTCCTGATCCATGAGCCAGAACAAGCGCTCCATAGCGCCCAGCGCTCGGACTTCTGTCTTCGATTTGGTAGCCGGCACTATCGATGCAACCTGCAACATAGTCTTTCCTCCTGATTCAACTTGAACTTCATCCGCATCTAACGAATCTTGCTTACATTTCGTCGCGATTGCTGGACTGGCCAATCGTCCTGAAAACATCAGAATCAATCTGGCGGTCTCCCGTGTTCGCTTTTCTCTGTTACGTTTCAATTCATCTGGAAATTTCTGCGGCCGGCGACCCCCGTCGATAGAGCCTCCCTTTCGAATTTGTGGACTCCCGTATTTGACCGTGGCAAGTGCAGACCAGTAACGCAGTTCAAATGCGCGCCTCGCCTGCTTGAGATCCGTATCAGCAAGCTCGTGCAATTGCAGGCTGTCACCCGCGGTGAAAACCAGGTGATCAAAGGTGCCAAGGTTCGTGAAAAAGCTTTCCACAGCTTTTTCGTCGGAGACGTCAACCGCCTCTCCACGTACATTTCCTCCGATGGATTGGATGGCTTCCTGAACTCGTTCTGGTTTACTGGAGGCGATCACAACGTCGGCTCCCTGCGATGCCACCTCTTCGGCGACTGCCAAACCGATCCCTGACGACCCACCTATGATGACCACCCGCTTATTCTCGAAACCGTTTTCTCGTGGCATTGAATCCTCCTTTTGTGCACTTCTGTCGACTACAGAGCTACAGATGAACAGACAACGCATGCGAATCATGCATAATGAACATGACGTCCATGCGTCTAGAGAAATTACGTCAAGCCGATTTAAATCTGCTGATTATGTTGCTGCCATTGCCGAGAGAAAAGCATCACCGTAGCAGTATCCCGCCTGTTCCTCAGCCAGCCTGCCGTGAGCCGGGCCCTTCAGCGCGCACGCGCAATGTTTCAGGATGATCTTCTGATTCGATCGCCGAACGGCTTCGAACCCACTTTGGGAGGTCGAAAGATTCTCGATGAGCTTGAGGAACTTCTGCCCAGGATGGAGAATCTCGTTGCGCCGGCTCTGTTTGATCCGAAATTCGATCTGCTCTTCTTGGCCCCAATGTATACCTTGATCAAGACTAAAGTTGAGTGCGATACACGGAAGGCGGGACGCCCACAGAGTTTCTGAAGACTGTTGCGAAATGCTGTTGATTGCGGAACCCCACTTCCAATCCGACATCGAGAACGGAGAGGCGGGAATCTGTAAGCAGTTCCTTGCTTCGCTCGATGCGGAGCCGAAGCATGTATTGGTGGGGACTCTGGTTTGTGCTTGCGCGAAATTGAAATGAGAAATGGGATAAACTCAGGCCCGCACAGTCAGCGAGATCTTTCAAGCCGATTTGCTTGTCCATGTTTGCGTGCATGAACTCAACAACGCGTCGAAGGACATGAGGAGCCATGCCCCCTTTGCCGGAAATCGATCTCGGAGCGAAGGTGTTGAAAGAGGTTAAGAGTATGTTGGCCAGGGCACTTTCAATGCAATCAACAAACAGTTTTCCTGCCGAATACCCTCTGGCCCGTTCCGCATCTAGGGCAAACAACAAATGGGTCAGCCGGTCGTCTGTAACCACCTGCCTCGGCACGATTTCGAGTGATCTCTCCGTCAGACGTTCCCGGGCCGCTTCCATTAATGAGGAGTCCGGTATTCTGATCGAAAGTACACTGATCCCCTTGTCCCAGCTGATGTTGTGCCATTCTTTTCGAGGACAAAACACGGCTTGGCCAGGGGTTACGGGAATCTTGGCAATGGCTGCCTCTTTCAACGAAAAGCCAATCAGGGCGGGCTTCATAAAGAAATGGAGCAGCTGGTCTTCAAGAAGATGCGATTGCCAATTTGTCGGTTCGAGGTCGCGGCGCTCTACAAGCAGGGATGATGAGGGAGATAAGGGCCCAATAGGGACCGCATCGAACATCGGCTGAACACCACCCTCTCGATGAGAGAGGATGCGGAATGCGCTTTCTTTCTCAGTCTTCATCTTTTGCTACGCAGTTATTTGATGGTCACCCCCTCGGTAAGGATTCGCTTGGGTTGTCAAACAGCCGACCTGCACAGTGCGAGGAACGATGTTCGGTGCGCAATCAGTAGGATGTAAGTAGCGAGTACGCCGCTTTTTGGGCCAAGACAAGATTCGTTGCCACCGTCCCAGCCAAACTATTGAGAACATTACATCGATTCTCTGCACCGTACATACGATTCCGTTATTGAGGTGTCCCCAACTTCATTTGAATCAAACAGTCGCATGTGTGATTTATTCCAGGGACAAGCTGGTTCTGCGACTGCGGAACCAGCTTTTTTCGCCTATCGTCTGTTCGCAATGACCTGCACATTGCAGAATTCTTTGAGTCCATCTTCGCTGAATTCAATGCCAATCCCTGAATTCTTATGACCGCTGAATGGAATGTTGGGATGGACATTGAGGTGTTGATTGATCCAAACCGTTCCGGCATCAAGCCGACGCGCAACGGCGTCCAGTGACTCAGGATCTGTACCCCATGCGGAGGCTCCAAGGCCATATGGGTCCCGTTGGTCAGCCGGACGGCTTCGTCGAGGTCCTGATACTTGAAAACCGCCCGCAATGGTCCAAAGTTTTCTCGGATTACGTAAGCTGCTTCCGCAGGCGGATTGTCCAGGAGGGTGACGGGAAAAAACAGGCCGGCACCCTCTGATGGAACTTCCCCTTGATAGAGGATCGGAGCCTTCGCCGCTTGATCTCTTCCCATGTTGTTTGCGTGCGGGCGAACTGGGGGCGGTTCTGTATAGGGCCTAGTGCGGTCTCGGGATCAAACCCATCGCCGAGTTTCTGATGTTCAGCACAGGATATGAGTGCTTCCGTAAGAGCTTGATAGATGCTCTGGTGCACGAAAAGGCGTTTGAGGGTGACACACCCCTGGCCACTGAGTAGGAACATGCTTCGAAACAGGTACTCGGCGATTGCCTGAGGATCGGCATCCGGAAGGACAATACCGGGATCGTTCCCGCCTAGCTCAAGGGTCAGGCGTTTCAGGGTTGGAGCAGCGGACGCGAAGACCTTGCGTCCGGTTTCCGAAGATACTGTGAAGGAGACCTTCTGGAAGTCCGGGTGGGACGTCATCCAGGGGCCAAGATCATCCCCTCCACTGATCACATTCAAAACGCCGGGCGGAAGGATCTCACGAATGTAGTCGGCGGCTCGAAGTACCGTAAGAGGAGTAAAGACCGCAGGCTTCAGGACAACGGTGTTGCCGGCCAGCAGAGATGGGAGCACTTTTGTGAATGACAGCCAGAACGGAAGATTCCACGGACTGATCGCGGCGACAACACCCAGTGGAACATAACGTTTCAATGCTTTCCTGTATATGCCTTTATGAGAAACCCTATATCTAGCCTGTAGTAAGATTTGGTCGAAAAGTGGAAATCTGCCTCGAGAGCGACCGACAACTTTGCCCCGGATTTCCAAGAACCTCCGCCCCTTGAGGGGAAAAGAGAAGGTCATTACGTGATTGGTGCCTTGGGAACGTGGGTCACGGACGGCTGGATCAGCACGCCGGCTCTCTGAATCTCAATCCTCAACTGCGGATAGACTGCTTTCACTCGCCGGAGTGCCTCAATCGCATTTCCGCGAAATCGGGATCTTCCTTGAGGCGTCTCAGCGTAGCCGGCCCCAAAGCTCAACTGGAAGGACTCCCACGATATTCGTGGATGCGCTTACGGCAGCGTTCACCGGTGTCGCTGGCGTGTTCGTAATGGTTCCCCCAAACTTCGTGCCGGCACCGGGCTTCTCCGAGACCAGCAAGGATCGCCGGCGGCTCTTCGGCAGGGCGCTAACAGTCTGCAGAGGCTCCTCTGATAGCGAGATCTCAGGCGCGGCGGGTGCCGCCGCTCGCTCCAATCGGTCCATCTCTGGTTCGGAAGGGGCCGCCCTGGCAGCGTGACCGTAGTGAGCATTCTCTACTTCGACCGGCTCTACGAATCGATAGCCGTGCCCATGAAACGTAGCGATATATCGCTTGCCATACGTGGCCTC
>Ga0193716_1001603_pt1 | contig 13087 bp, 12 predicted proteins | sample U2c1metaG_FD_145901 | JGI IMG/M metagenome (GOLD analysis project Ga0193716, IMG submission 145901) | Soil microbial communities from a riparian zone of the East river system, Colorado, United States - U2c1 | ecosystem: Environmental > Terrestrial > Soil > Riparian zone | place: USA: East River...
TCGACGAGGTCATCGAAGAGGTCGTGCGCGACGCCAATTTTGAAGGAGCGATGAAGAATTGCCGGGTCAACCTGCAGGGCGCGACGAATGAGGCGGTGCTCGGCAACCGCGAACTGCTGCGCAGCGCGATCGAGAATGTGCTGCGCAACGCGGTGCGCTACAGTCCGAACGACACGCCGGTAGATGTGCGCGTGGCGAGGGCCCGCTCCGGTTTGGAAATTCTGATCCGCGATCGCGGACCGGGGGTGCCGGCGGCCGATCTGGAGCGCATCTTTGAGCCGTTTTACCGGGTCGCCGAGTCGCGCGATCGCGATAGCGGCGGCGAGGGCATCGGTCTCGCCATCACGTCTCAGGTCATGAAGGCTCACGGAGGCTGCGCCAAGGCCGTGAATGCGCCGGGCGGCGGCTTCGAAGTTCGACTTAGCTTGCCCGAGACCGCCATCGCTGTTTAGAGTGGTCGGCTATGAGCCTGTTTCAAGAAGCCTGCAAGTACATTCCGGGCGGCGTCAACTCGCCTGTTCGCGCTTTTCGCGGCGTCGGCGGCGAGCCGATTTTCTTCAAGAAAGCCAAGGGCTCGGCCGTGATTGCCGCGGACGATCGGCGCTACATCGACTACGTCGGCTCCTGGGGACCCATGATCTTGGGTCACGCCCATCCCCAGGTCATCCAAGCCGTGCAAGAAGTCGCCGCCGACGGCTTGAGCTTTGGCGCGCCGACGGCGCTTGAAACGCGGCTTGCGCGCCGCGTGGTCGAGCTCATGCCCTCCATCGAGTTGGTGCGATTCGTGAGTTCCGGAACTGAAGCGACCATGAGCGCGATCCGGCTGGCCCGCGGCTTCACCGGGCGCGACACCATCGTGAAATTCGAAGGCTGCTATCACGGACATTCCGATTCGCTGCTGATCAAAGCGGGCTCCGGTGCATTGACCCTCGGCGTGCCCACCTCCCCGGGCGTGCCCAAGGCGCTTGCGAGCCATACGGTGACGCTCAACTACAACGATGCCGATCAAGTTCAGCGCGTGTTCCGGCAAATCGGCGGGCAAGTCGCCTGCATCATCGTCGAGCCCGTGGCCGGCAACATGAATTGCGTGCCGCCGGCGCCGGATTTTTTGCAGACTCTGCGCCGCGAATGCGATCGGGTCGGTGCGCTGTTGATTTTCGATGAGGTGATGACGGGCTTTCGCGTCGCCTTGGGGGGCGCGCAGGCGCTCTACGGAGTGCGGCCGGACTTGACCACGCTCGGCAAAATCATCGGCGGCGGCATGCCGGTCGGCGCGTTCGGCGGGCGGCGCGACGTCATGGAACAGCTCGCACCCTTGGGTCCCGTTTATCAAGCAGGCACGCTGTCCGGAAATCCGGTGGCAATGATCGCCGGCATCACCACGCTCGAGCTGATCAGCGCACCCGGATTCCACCAACGTTTGGGAGCCATGACCGACGTATTGGTGGAGCAGCTGGCCACGGCGGCGGCCGGGGCCGGCGTTGCGCTCGCCACGAATCACGTTTGCGGTATGTTCGGATTTTTCTTCACGACCGAACGCGATGTCGATCGGTACGACAAGGTGATGGCCTGCGATGTCGAGCGCTTCAAGCAATTTTTTCACGGCATGCTCAAGGAAGGGATCTACCTCGCACCCTCCGCCTTCGAGGCGGGATTTTTGTCGGCGGCACATTCGGCCGCGGACATCGAAGCCACCGTCGCCGCCGCCTCGCGCGTTTTCGCAGCGATGAGCTGAGGGGAAAATGCGCGCCTTCGCCTGGTTCGTGGGTGCGATATTGCTCGCGGGATTCGTCGGCGCGCTGATCGCGTACCCGATCTATGAACTGACCTCGACCTTTGCCGAGTGGCAGTTTCACCGCGTTGCCGGCCGCGTTGCCATGTTGTTGTTGGCCGTGGAGCTGGTCTGGTTGTGCCGGCACTTGAATCTCAAAACAAGGCGCGACTATGGGTACGGCCTGCCCTGGCGCCGGTTCCTGACCATCAGTTTGGCGTGGGGAGCCATCGGCTTCGCCACTGCCGGCGTGGGCGCATGGTTCTTGGTATCGACGCATCTGCGCATCATCAGCCCGGGTTTCGCGCCGACGGCGTGGAATTTTGCGCGCATTTTCCTGATCGGCGTAAGTTCAGGCATCGCCGTCGCACTCATCGAGGAAACCGTGTTCCGAGGTGCGATGCACACGGCCATCCAACGCGAATCGGGACCATGGACGGCCACTCTGCTCACCGCACCGCTATTCGCCGTGCTGCATTTTACTGCGAAGGCGAGGATCGCCCCGCAGGACATCGGTTGGGGCAGCGGCTTCGATCTGCTGCTGCGCTCGTTCTCGCCTTTGGCCCAGCCGTCGCTGGTCTTCGATTCATTTTTATCGTGGTTGATCGTGGGTCTGATTTTGAGCCTCACACGAGTACTCACCGGCAATATTGCCGTGGCGATCGGACTGCACGCCGGCTGGGTGGTCGTGCTGCGCATGCTGCAGGAGGGAACGACCACTGGCCAGGCGGCGGCGACCTCCATGTGGGTCGGCCGGTTCGACGGCTTGCTGGGTTACTGGCTCCTGCCCTGGGGTGCGGCAATCGCCGCCGCGCTGTGGCTCACGCGCGCGAACTGGGTCCCTGCCGCGCGCTCCAACGTCCCCGCATCGCCGGCCTAGTTCGCCGCCCCTTGCGCCAACGGGCTCAAGACGTCGAGGCGTTCGATCGGATCCTCGAGCTCGAGGCAGAATTGTTTTTCCGTCGCGGCAATCGGCAGAATTTCCGCGAGCCGGTGTCCCACCCACGCGGCGTCGTCCAAATGCATTTCGATGCCCGCGTACACCTCGCCGAGCTCCGGCAGCACGGTTTTCAACAGCTCGGCCAGGCGTGCGTGGCGCTCCGGCACGGCTATTTTGGGTTCCGCGGCCATCGAGTCGATCTGCGCCAAGTTCAGGCCGTCGGCCTGACGGCTGCGGCCGACAATGCGAAATCGCTGCTCGCCGATGCACGAGAGGCCGAGAAAACCATCCGACAATTGATGAAAGTCGATGATTTTCGCCATGGTCCCGACGTCGAAGGTCTCGGCGGGACCGACCTCGCCGCCTTCGCGAATCAACGCCACGCCGAAGCGCTGATCGCCGCGCATGCAGCTACGCACCATGTCGACGTAGCGCGTTTCAAAAATTCGCAAAGGCAACGGACCGCCTGGAAACAGCACGATGTTGAGCGGGAACAGCGCAATCGATGGCGGCATCGACGGCGGCATCAACGCGCTCGCAGCGCCGCGAGCAACTTGTCGTGCAGTCCGCCGAAGCCGCCGTTGCTCATCACCAGCACATGATCGCCTGCGCGGGCTTGCGCGGCCAGTCCCTGCACCAGCGCATCGACACTTGCCGCCAGATTCGCCCGATCGCCCATGCTCGAAACGGCGCCGGCCAAATCCCAACCCAGATCCGGTGAATTCAGCAACCAGGTCTGGTCGGCTGCGGCAAGCGAGGGCGCCAACTGTTGGCGGTGCACGCCCATTTTCATGGTGTTGGAGCGCGCTTCCAGCACCGCGATGATGCGTGCCGCGCCCACCCTCGCGCGCAAGCCCTTGAGCGTGGTTTCAATGGCCGTTGGGTGATGCGCGAAGTCGTCGTACACCGTCACGCCCGCAACCTCGCCGCGAACTTCCATGCGCCGCTTGACGCCGCGAAATGCGTTCAGCGCTTGCGCGGCGCGCTCCGGAGTCACTCCGGCATGCCGGGCGGCGCCGATGGCCGCCAAGGCGTTCATGACGTTGTGCTCTCCGATCAGAGTCCACGCGACTTCCGCGACCTCGCGGCCTTGGAAATGCACGGCGAAGCGGCTCGCAGCGGAATTCCCGGCGATATGCGCCGTCCAGTCAGCGCTCAGGCCCGCGCCGCCTTTCGCCAATCCGCCGCCGCTCGCCAACCCAAAGGTTTCCCGCGGCGTCCAGCAGCCCTCGCTCAACGTGGCGGCAAGTTCGGCATCTTGAGCGTTCACGATGAGCCGTCCCGCACCGGGCACGGTGCGCAGCAATTGGTTGAACTGGCGCCGGATCGAAGCCACATCCGGATAAATATCCGCGTGATCGTATTCCAAATTATTGAGGATCGCGGTGCGCGGACGGTAATGCACGAACTTGGCGCGTTTATCGAAAAACGCCGTGTCGTATTCATCCGCTTCGATGACGAAGAACGGCGGTCGGCCCAAGCGGGCGCTGGATTCGAAATTGCCCGGCACGCCGCCGACCAAGAATCCGGGCGCAAGACCTGCGTGCTCGAGGATCCATGTGAGCATGGCGGTGGTGGTGGTCTTGCCGTGCGTACCGGTCACCGCGATCACATGCCGGTCGTGCAGCACCTGTTCGGCGAGCCACAGCGGCCCCGAGGTGTACGCCATGCCGCGATCGAGCATAGCTTCGATGACCGGACTGCCGCGGCTCAACGCATTCCCGACGACGACCATGTCGGGCTTCAGATCGAGCTGCTCGGCGCCGTAGCCTTGAACGAACTCGATGCCGAGCGCCTGCAGTTGCGTGCTCATCGGCGGATATACATTGAGATCCGATCCGGTGACGCGAAAACCGGCGGCCTTGGCGATCGCGGCCACGCCGCCCATGAATGTACCGGCGATGCCTAAGATATGGATATGGGTCATGTATGCGGCAGTAATTGTTGTTCGAGTGCGATCGATACTATCAAGTAGCCCACGCTGATGACGCCGCCCACGATCAAGCCGGAATCCAACGCCGCGCGCCAGATGTGCGCGCAGGCCAGCAAGTACCAAATAAACCCCACGAACAGCAGCAGCCCGACCGGGATCGACGCGATTCGATCATCTCCCATGGCGCTGCGCAGGGCGGCCAGCGGATAGAGCACAATTCCCGCAAGCACGCCGACGCCGAGCAGTGCGGTCGCGGTCTGCAAAAATCGCGCGCGCTGCCGGCCCAGGGTCAGCACCACCCAGGCGAAAGCCAGCGGCAAACCCACTTCCAGCGCGACGCGCATCATGATCCGGTCCTGGGGTCCCGGTGAGAGGAAGACGTCCAGCACTTCCATCAGCGCGGCGGCACAGCCGGTCAGGGCCAGCAGGAACCGCGACGCGGGCAAATGCGCCGGCGTCTGGCGCCACAGTGCAATATCTAAAAATGCTTTTGCGAGTCGCAGCATACTGATTGAGTCATACTTCATCGCAAATTGTACACGTGGTAACGACATGCCTGACGCGATTTGGATCGATCGAAGCGCTGAGCTTGACGCGCTTGCGCGCACCCTGGAACAGCAGCCATCGATCGGTGTCGACACTGAATTCCTGCGCGAGCGCACTTTTTTCCCCAAGCTGTGCCTGCTGCAGCTGAGCGCTGCCGGGCAGATCTGGTGCGTCGACACCTTGCGGGTCGGCAGCCTCGACGTCTTGATGCCTGCGTTGACCGCGCCTGGTTCGCGCAAACTCATCCATGCTGCGCGCCAGGATCTCGAGGCGGTGTATCTGACCAGCAAACAGGTCCTGTCGCCGGTTTTCGACACGCAGATCGCGGCGGCCTGCATCGGCCTCAAGCCGCAGGTCGGTTATGCCGAACTGGTCAAGACGCTGCTCAATGTCACCATCCCGAAGGGCCAGACCCGCACCGACTGGTCGAAGCGCCCGCTGACGCGCGAGCAGCTGGAATATGCCGCGGACGATGTTTTGTATCTTGGCGCCCTCGCCGAGGAGCTCACGCGGCGCTTGGCGGAACTCGAGCGAGAGCACTGGGTGCGCGAAGATTGTTTGGAACTCGAGGAGCGGCGCCTCTATGAACCGGATCCGGCTCAGGCGTGGGTGCGCCTGCGCGGAATCGGGCAGCTGGCACCGGAGCCCCGCGCGCGCGCCAAGGTCATTGCCGTCTGGCGTGAAAAGCTGGCGCGCGAGCGCGATCTGCCGCGTGCGTGGATCCTGTCCGACGCCGCCATTTTTTCAATCGCGCACGCCGACCCGAAAACGCCCGCCGCGCTCGAGTCCGTGGAGCCCCTGAACGAAAAATTTGCCGCCACGTTGCTCGCCGCCCTCGATGCCTCATCGGGCGCGGCACTCGAGGATTTGGAACCGGTGCAGGATTCGCGGCCCACGCCGGAACAAAAAGCGTTGCTGGAACGCCTGATGAAAATCGTCGATGCGCGTGCCGCGGAACTGCAGGTGAGCGCCGAGGTGCTGGCGCCGCGCGGCGAGTTGAAGGCACTCGCCATGGGCAAGCGCGACACCGCTGCGCTCAAGGGGTGGCGCGAGCATGAGATCGGGACCCGCCTGCGCGCGGCGGTCGGCTAGGCGCTCGGCGGTCGGCTAGGCGCTCGGCGGTCGGCTAGGCGCTCGGCGATCGGCCAGGCGCTTGTGCCGCCGCGCCGATCGCGTTCCGAATATTTCCAAACACCGCGTTCACATCGGCATCGGCGTCCACGACTCGCAGCAATCCTGCCGCCGTGTAGAAGCTGATCAGCGGCTTGGTCTGCGCCTCGTAGACATCGAGCCGCTTGCCGATGACTTCTTCCTTGTCGTCCGGCCGCTGAATGAGCCGGTGCTCCGCGCCGCACTTGTCGCAATGTTCCAGCGCCGCAGGCGCCGCGGTGTAGATGTTGAACACCCGCCCGCAGCTTTCGCAGATTCTGCGGCCGGAGAGCCGCTTGAACAAAATCCCCAAATCGAGATTCAGCAGCACCACGGCCTGGAGCGGCGCTCCCATCTCGGCGAGCATTTTCGAAAGCGCCTCCGCCTGAGGAATGTTGCGGGGAAAACCATCCAAAATGAAGCCTTTGGCGGCATCGGGCCGGCTGAGGCGCTCGCGCATCATGCCCAGCACCGTCGCGTCATCGACCAGCTTGCCGGCGTCCATGGCGGACTTGGCCTTCAGTCCCAGTTCGGTGCGCTTGGCGACCGCGTCGCGCAGCAAGTCACCGGTCGATATCTGCGGTATTCCAAAGGCTTTGACCAGCAGTTGCGACTGCGTGCCTTTGCCGGAACCGGGGGCGCCCAATAAGACTATTCTCATGTTTCTTTTGGTAGTAAAAGCGCGCTACCGTACCAGAGGACGCGCCGATCGGCTATTCTGCGCGACCTGTCATCGGGGGGCATTGTGGCCAAGAAGAACGCGTTTTATGCACAATCCGGCGGGGTTACCGCCGTCATCAATGCATCGGCTTGCGGCTTGATCGAAACCGCGCGCCGTCATCCCGACAAGATCGGGCGGGTTTACGCCGGCCGGCACGGCATTATCGGCGCGCTGACCGAGGACATGATCGACGTCAGCAAGGAAAGCCGGGCGGCCATCAGCGCGCTGCGCCATACGCCGGGGGGCGCTTTCGGATCGGCGCGCTACAAGCTGGCGGGCATCGACAAGAACCGCGCGCAGTACGAACGCTTGATCGACATTTTCCGCGCGCACGATATCGGCTATTTCTTTTACAACGGCGGCAACGACTCCATGGACACGGCGCAGAAGGTGTCGGAGATCGCCGTACAGATGGACTACCCCATCGTTTGCGTCGGGATACCCAAGACCGTCGACAATGACCTGCCCCTCACCGATTGCTGCCCGGGCTTCGGCTCCGCCGCCAAGTACATCGCCGTATCGACGCGCGAGGCGGCGCTCGATGTCGCCTCGATGGCGCGCACCTCGACCAAGGTATTCGTGTTGGAAGTCATGGGACGCCATGCGGGCTGGATTGCGGCCGCGGGCGGCTTGGCCGGCGAAAAAACCGGCGATGCACCGCATATCATTCTGTTTCCCGAAATTGCGTTCGATCGCGAGGCTTTTTTGCGCAAGGTCAAAGCCACGGTGGAGAAGCGCGGTTATTGCGTCGTGGTGGTCTCTGAGGGCGTGAAAGACGCCGATGGAAAATTCCTGGCCGAAGCCGGCACCAAGGACGCCTTCGGTCATGCGCAGTTGGGCGGCGTCGGCCCGGTGGTCGCGCAAATGACGCAGCAAGCCTTCGGCTACAAATTCCATTGGGCCGTCGCGGACTACCTGCAGCGTTCGGCACGCCACATTGCATCCAAGGTGGATGTGGACCAGGCCTACGCCGTGGGCAAGGCGGCGGTGCAGTTTGCCCTGCAAGGCAAAAACGCCGTCATGCCCATCATCGTCAGAAAGTCCTCGAAACCGTATCGCTGGGCCATCGGCGAGGCGCCGTTGTCGGCCGTCGCCAATCAAGAAAAAAAGGTACCCCGCCACTACATCACGCCGGATGGATTCGGAATCACCGCCGCGTGCCGGCGTTATCTATTGCCCCTCATCGGCGGCGAAGGTTACCCTCCCTACCGCAAGGGCTTACCGGCTTATGTCACATTGAAAGGCGCCGCTGTTGCGAAGCGCCTGCGCAAACCGTTTGTGATATAGTCGCGTAAACTCTTAGTTTTCAATAACATAAGTCCAAACGGAGACTCTTCATGACTCTAGATTGTGCGCTATGGTTGGCTATTGCAGCAGGCGTTGTTGCAATCCTCTACGGCGTCATCTCGGTGCGCTGGGTTTTAAAGCAGCCCGCCGGCAACCCGCGGATGCAGGAGATCGCCGCCGCCATTCAAGCCGGCGCGCGTGCCTACCTGAATCGCCAGTATTCCACCATCGCGATCGTCGGAGTGATCCTGTTCTTCGTGCTGGGCTTCGCGCTCGGATGGCCCACCGCGGGCGGCTTCGCTGTCGGCGCCATTCTCTCCGGGTTGGCGGGCTATATCGGCATGTTCATCTCGGTGCGCGCCAATGTTCGCACCGCGCAGGCAGCGCACCATGGCATCAACGCCGCGCTGAAAGTAGCATTCCGCGGCGGCGCCATCACCGGCATGCTGGTCGTGGGCCTGGGGTTGCTCGGTGTCGCCGGATACTACTTCGGCATGCTGCACTCGCTGGGGGATCCTGAAGCCGCGCTGCGCTCGCTCGTGGGACTTGCCTTCGGCGGCTCGCTGATTTCGATTTTCGCACGCTTGGGCGGCGGCATTTTCACCAAGGGCGCGGATGTGGGCGCAGACCTGGTGGGCAAGGTGGAAGCCGGCATTCCGGAGGATGACCCGCGCAATCCCGCCGTCATTGCGGATAACGTCGGCGACAATGTCGGCGACTGCGCCGGCATGGCGGCCGATCTGTTTGAAACCTACGCCGTGACCCTGGTCGCCACCATGTTGTTGGGCGGCTTGGTGATGGTGGACATGGGCGTGCGGGCGATATTGTTTCCCTTGGTGCTCGGTGCGATTTCCATCATCTCCTCCATCGTCGGCACCTTCTTCGTGTCCACCCGTGAAGGCGGCAAGATCATGAACGCCCTGTACAAAGGCGTCATCGTGTCGGCAGTGATCTCAGCCATCGCGTTTTACTTCGTCTCGCAGCAAATCATGGGCGAACACGCCATGCGGATTTGGCTGTGCACCCTGGTCGGATTGGCCCTCACCGCGGCGATGATCGTCATCACGGAGTATTACACCGCAACGGAGTACGGGCCCGTGCAGCACGTGGCCGCAGCCTCGCAAACCGGCCACGCCACCAACATCATTGCCGGACTCGGCGTGTCGATGAAGGCCTGCGCCCTGCCCGTCATAGCCGTGGCATTGAGCATCTGGGCGTCATTCCAACTCCAGGGACTCTACGGCATTGCCATCGCGGCCACCGCGATGCTCTCCATGACCGGCATGATCGTGGCGCTCGATGCCTACGGTCCGATCACCGACAACGCCGGCGGCATTGCCGAGATGGCGCACCTCGACAAAAAAGTGCGCGATGTCACCGACCCGCTGGATGCCGTGGGCAACACCACCAAGGCAGTCACCAAGGGTTACGCCATCGGCTCGGCGGGACTGGCTGCGCTCGTGCTCTTCGCCGACTACACCCACAAATTAGGTGAGGTGCTCGGCCACCCCACGACGTTCGACCTGTCGAACCCGTCAGTGATCATCGGCTTGTTTATCGGCGGCCTCGTGCCGTACCTGTTTGCCGCCATGGCCATGGAAGCCGTGGGCCGTGCTGCGGGCGCCGTGGTCAACGAAGTGCGCCGTCAATTCAAGGAAATCGCCGGCATCATGGAAGGCACCGCGAAACCCGATTATTCGCGCGCCGTCGATATGCTCACCAAGGCGGCCATCAAGGAAATGATCATCCCCTCGCTGCTGCCCATCCTCGTCCCCATCGTGCTGGTGTTCATCGTGAACTTCTTGATGGGTCCGGGCTCCGGCGTTCAAGCGCTGGGCGGGTTGCTCATCGGCACCATCGTCACCGGCTTGTTCGTCGCCATTTCCATGACCACCGGCGGCGGCGCCTGGGACAACGCCAAGAAGTACATCGAAGAAGGCCATTTCGGCGGCAAGGGATCCGACGCGCACAAGGCGGCGGTGACCGGCGATACGGTCGGCGATCCCTACAAGGACACTGCCGGACCCGCGATCAACCCGTTGATCAAAATCATCAATATCGTCGCGCTGCTGTTGGTACCCGTGCTCGGTAAGATGATGTAAACACACTGGCGATGAGCGCGGCGGCGGCAAGTGCCATGACCACGATGCCGAAAACCTGCGCCGTCGCCAGTAGGTTCCCGTGCCGCACCGTAGCACCGGCGATGATCGCCGGTACGCCCAGCGCGATGTAGCTGACGATGAACACAATTGACAAGGTGCCGGCCCGCTCGTGGGGCGCGGCAACGCTGACGACGGTGCGCACGGCGCCTTGAAATCCCGTGCCGAAACCCACTCCTGCGACGGCGGTTCCCAAAAAGAATAGCGCGACCTCGCTGCGGGTCAGTGCCAGGACTACGAGCCCCAGGCCCCAAGCCGGCATATAGCCCGCCGAGCGCCCACACGGCAATCAGCACCGGCAGTGCCAGGAGCAGCGGCCCACGTGCGGCGGACGGCAAAGCGACTTGCGGCTTGAGCGAGTTCCATGCGCCGGGTATGGGCGCAATGGGCTCCTTCATGAAACTTGAGGCCTACGGTAAATGTGAAGTCTCCTACCAGACAGACCTGTCTGGTAGAGTCAACCCATGGAAAGCCAAACCACGACCGCACGCCGGACATCAGCCAGAGAGAGGCTGCTGGCGGCTGCGGACGAACTGTTCTACGAGAACGGCATCAACCTGGTCGGAATCGACCGCGTGATCGAGCACGCCGGCGTGGCGAAGGCATCGCTGTACGATTGCTTCGGCAGCAAAGAGGAACTGATTCGTGCCTACCTCAAGCGGCGCGCCGACAGGCGCGAAGCCAGGATCGTCCAGCGACTCGCAGGCCTTCCGACGCCGCAGGAAAAGATCTTGGGCGTATTCGACGCATTGGCCGCGGTCGTGAACCGGACCGACTATCGAGGCTGCGTGTTCCAGCGCGCCAGCGCCGAAGCCGGTATGAGCAGCGTCATCAAGGGAACCTGCGACGAGCCGCGCGCCTGGCTGCGATCGCTATTCACCGACCTCGCGCAGCAGGCGAAGGCCGCCGATCCTGAACTGCTCGGCCGGCAACTCGTGTTTCTCTACGATGGCGCCGCGCTCGCCGCGTCTGTCGACGGCGACCGCAATGCGCCGCAGGCAGCCAGGGTCTTGGCTGCGCAAATGATTCCAGCAAGCATCTAGATAACAAGCACCTAGATATCGAAATAAATCGCGTCGGGCTCCGCGGCGCCGTCTCGCGTCAGCACGCGCAGCTCCGGCTCTTTCAAGGAGACGCGGGAGCGCGGCGGCACACTGCGCGTCAGAAACACCGAGCCGCCGACTACGCTGTCCGTACCCACCACGGTCTGACCGCCCAACACAGTGGCATTCGCGTACAGCGTCGAGCCGCTCTCCACCGTCGGATGGCGCTTTTTGCCGCGGATGAGATGCCCGCTGGCATCCCGCGGCAGCGACAGCGCACCCAAAGTGACGCCCTGGTAAATCTTGACGCCATCGCCGATGTGCGTGGTCTCGCCGATCACCACACCGGTGGCGTGATCGATGAAAAAGGCGGCGCCGATGGTCGCGCCCGGATGAATGTCGCAGCCGGTCTTGGAATGCGCCCACTCCGTCATGATGCGCGCCATCATCGGCACCCCTAAGTCGTATAGCGCATGCGCGATTCGGTACACGCTGACCGCGAGCACGCCGGGGTAGGCGAGAATGATTTCGTCCAGATTCAGCGCCGCAGGATCGCCGTCGAAAGCCGCCTGCACGTCGCGTATCAACAGACCGCGGATCTGCGGCAAGCGCAGCAAAAAGATCTCCGCCAGCTCATGCGCACGCGGCGCACACTCGCCTAATTCCGGGGGCGCCGTTTCACGCTCCCGGCCGTAGCACAGACAATGCTCCATTTCGCGCTCGAGCTTCGGCAGCAAGGCCGCAGCCATTTGCTCGACATGCTGGCTCAAGTTGCCGGCATTCAAGTCCTGCCGGCCGAAGTAGCCGGGGTACATCAGGTCGAGCACCGACTCCAGGATTTCAACGATCGCCTCGCGCGACGGCAGATAGCGCTGCGAAATGCGGCGCGCGCGCTCATCGCCAAGATAGCTGTCGAGCAACTCGCCGGCGACTTGCTCGAGTGCCGTCGTTTGCGACTTCTTTGAGGCCGTGGCGTTCATGCGATTCCTTAAGTGACCGCCTGCATCTTCTCGACTTCTTCGAACAGCCCTTCGAACAGCGCGCCCGACAAGTAGCGCTCGCCGGCATCCGGCAGAATCACCACAATGACCTTGCCTTTGTTATTGGGATCTTGCGCCAAACGCACCGCCACCGTCATGGCCGCGCCGCACGAGATGCCCGATAGGATCCCCTCTTCGCGCGCCAGGCGACGCGCCATGGCAATGGCTTCCTCGTTGGTCACTTGCTCGACGCGATCGACCAGGGACATGTCCAGATTATGAGGAATGAATCCCGCACCGATGCCTTGAATCTTGTGCGGCGTCGGCGTCAACGCTTCACCGGCACGCGTTTGGGTAATGACCGGCGAGGCGGTCGGCTCCACCGCGACGGTCACGATTTTTTTGCCGCGCGTGTTTTTGATGTACCGCGATACGCCCGTCAGCGTGCCGCCGGTGCCCACACCGCTGACGAAAATATCCACCTTGCCGTCGGTATCATCCCAAATTTCCGGGCCTGTGGTCTTCTCGTGAATCCCCGGATTGGCGGGATTTTCAAAC
>Ga0193716_1001604_pt1 | contig 13084 bp, 11 predicted proteins | sample U2c1metaG_FD_145901 | JGI IMG/M metagenome (GOLD analysis project Ga0193716, IMG submission 145901) | Soil microbial communities from a riparian zone of the East river system, Colorado, United States - U2c1 | ecosystem: Environmental > Terrestrial > Soil > Riparian zone | place: USA: East River...
CGTCTGGGCGCTGGCGGCCGATATCGACGATGGCACGCTCGCGGCTCTTGAACTGGTGCAGCGCTTCTTCTTCGGTATCGGCCGCCAGCGCCCAGACGCAAATCGTGGCGATCGACTTGGGGTTGTTTTCGCCGGGGCGAAAGTTCTTACGGTAAAGATCCAGAGCTTGTTCCACACCGGTGCCCTCGCTAAAAAAATATGCGAACGCGTAGGGCAAGCCAAAATAGGCGGCGAGTTGAGCGCCGTAGTCAGAGCTACCGAGAATCCACATTTCCGGGCTGCTCGGTCCCGTCGGCTGGGCAACAACTGTTTTGAAGGGATGGCCCTCAGGCAGCGGAGTGCCCGACACCCAGTGTTGCAGCTCCTGCACTTGGCGGGGAAATTGATCGAGGACATTCTGCGGATTCGGATTGAGAGCGTACGATGTCATCTGATCGGATCCAGGCGCGCGTCCGACTCCCAGATCAATGCGGCCCGGGGCGATGGCCTCCAAGACGCGGAACTGCTCGGCAACTTTCAGCGCCGAATAGTGCGGTAGCATGACGCCCGCGCTGCCGATACGGATACGCGGCGTCGTGGCCGCGATCGCGGCCATGAGCACTTCGGGCGCAGTGCCCACGATGCTGCCGGAGTTATGGTGCTCCGACACCCAGTAGCGATGATAACCCAGCGTGTCGCAATGCCGCGCGAGTTCAAGCGTCTCACGGATGGCGGTGTCCTGGGTTCTGCCCTTAGACGCCGTCGATTGATCGAGTACTGACAATCTCATGAGTGGAATGCTTTCGGATTATTTATTTCGGTTATTTTGGTTTACGAGGAAATAGTAATCACGACGAAGGACACCAAGGGTTTGATTTGCGTACAGCGCGCGTTGTCGGTCGCTGGCGAGCCGACCCAAGGTCAGCCAAGTCGATCTCCGACTTTCAAATCAGCTTGTTTCGCGAAGTCCGTGGCCGAGATCTTTCCGCCTTCGCCGCGCATTTTCTTGACGATCAACGTACCACCGGCCAAGGCAATGCCGATCTCCTCTTTGTCGATACTGGTTACCTCGCCGGGCGCGGCTGCATCATTTCCCAGCTGAAGATGGGTATCGAAAAGGCGCACCATTTTGCCGTTCGAGGTTGTGTGCGCGCCCGGCTGCGGATCACAGCCGCGGATTAGATTGTAAACTTCTTGGGCGGGTTTTGACCAGTCGACTTTCGCGTGCTGGTCGCCGCAGATCGGGTCGTAGTTCGCCTTTGATTCATCTTGGACGATGCGCGGCGGGTTACCGGCCTTGATCAAGTCGACGGCTTCGCCGATCGCTTCGACGCCGAGCGGAAATATTTTGTTGAAGTAAAGCGATCCGGTGGTGTCGTCGGGTTCGACCTTTACCTCTTTTTGCAGCAGAATCGGTCCGGTGTCGATCCCCTGATCGACCCAAAAGAGCGTGAGACCGGTGACCGATTCGCCTTTGATGAGCGCCCAATTGATCGCGCTGGCGCCGCGGTATTTGGGCAGCAGCGATGGATGAAAACAGATGCTGCCTAGCTTGGGGACGCTAAATACCCGCGGCGGCACGATTTGGGTGACGAAGGCCAGGATCGCCAAGTCGGCGTTGAGCGCGATAAATTCTTCGCGCACCTCCGGCGCTTTCATCGTGTTGTGCTGACGCACGGGGATGCCAAGTTGCAGAGCTTTCTGTTTGGCCGGATCGAATTTTCCATTGGGCGGATCCGGCGGGCAGTAGACAGCGACGATCTCGTCACCTTTCCCGACGAGCTTATCCAAAGTTTTTTCCGCGAATGGCGCTTGGCCGATCAGAATGATGCGCACGGTTGTTTCCTCCGAGCGACCTTATCCAATGACTTTGTAATCGCCGTCCCTATAGCTGCGGCATAGATTTACGTAGGTCGTCGAGCCCATCTTGATCCAATGCAAGGCTTCGCCGGCGATCTCCTTTTTGACTTTGGCGGGAGTGCCGGCGGCGAGCGTGCGCGCGGGAATCTTGGTGTGAGGCACCACGACGCTGCCGGCGGCGATGAGCGCTTCTTCGCCGATCTCGGAGTTGTCCAGCAGGGTGGAGTTCATGCCGATAATCGCGCCGCGTCGAATCACGCAGCCTTCCATGATCGCGCCGTGGCCGACGGTGCAGTCGTCTTCAATAATCGTCGGCGCTTCGCCGGAATGGATCACGCAGTTGTCCTGGATGCTCGTGCGCGCGCCGACAACGATCGGATTGGCATTCTCATCGGACCGCAACACGGCGCCCCACCAGATGCTCGCTTCGTCGCCGACGCTGACATCGCCGATCAAAACCGCGGTAGGTGCGATGAACGCAGTGGAAGAAATGTTCGGTCTTTTGCCTTTGTACTCTATGATCATGCGCACGAGCCTCCGCCAACAATAATAGATCACTATATTTTAATAGATCACGATATTTGACGCCACCACGGAAATCAACTTACGACCTAAAATCGTTGACAGCGGAGTTAGAAGCCGTTAATTGGTGTCGCAGCCGTCAGACCTTTAACTGTTTCCTCGCCCAGCGAGTGGGCAAGGCAAGAATGGAGTCTCGTATGAGTCGTTGGTTACTATGGATTGTTGGTTTAGCTGTGGCCGTGACGCCTGCTATTTCGCCCGCGCAGAATCGCGAGTCGACCTTGGCGGCCCTGACCAAGTTAGCCCCAGCGGAGCGGCAAACGCGGATCGTCGAAGGCGCCAAAAAGGAGAGCGGTCTGGTTTGGTATTCGAGCACGACGGCGGAAGACGCGCTGGCGTTGAGCAAAAAATTTCACGAGCAGCATCCGACGATTCAGATCAATCATTTCCGTTCGTCGAGCGAGAAGCTGCTCGAACGGATTCTCGCTGAGTCGCGCGCCAATGCGTTCAAAGCCGACATCGTCAGCCTGCCCGAGTTGGAGTTGTCGGTCATGATCAAACGTAAACTCCTGGCCCGCTATGAAGGTGTAGAGAATACTTTGTTTCCGGCGGAGAGCAAAGATCCGCATGGCTTTTGGACCGGGTTGTACACTTCGGCCTGGGTGCCGGCTTACAACACCAAATTGGTTGCCAAAGACGCGGCGCCGAAGTCCTACAAGGACCTGCTCAATCCCAAGTGGAAAGGCGGCATCGCCATGGATAACGAGCCGTACAATTGGTACATCGTCTCGCTCCGCTATTTGGAAAAACGCGACGGTAAAGAGGCGGCGGCCGATTACATGAAAAAATTGGCGGCGCAACAAATGCAATGGCGCAAAGGGCATTCGTTGATCGGCCAACTGATGTCCGCCGGAGAATTTCCACTCGCTGCCGAACTGCAAGTCCATACGGTGGAGCGCGCCAAAGCCCAGGGCGCGCCGGTCGATTGGTCGGTGCTCGACGGGGTGATTCCCATTTCGAAAGTCGCGGCCGCGATCACCAGCACCGGCGCCAATATTTATACCTCCGCGTTGTTCTACGATTTTCTACTGTCGCGGCCGGGCATGGAAACCATTCGCGCGAGCCGGCGGATTCCGACTCGGCCCGACGTGACGGCTCCTTACTTGAAGCCGTACAAGTTACTGCCGTTCGAGCAGCAGGTGATGGACGATTTCGACAAATATGTCGCGCTCTTTAGAGACACGTTCAAGCCGGGCCAGTGAAAACTTGGATTGATGGTAGGGCCCCGCGCGCTGCGCGCGGTCGCGATAAATTCGATCAGCTCTTCAGCGCGAAATTCTTTTCGGCCATCGCGCAGATCTGCTGGCCAATGGCGAGGGATGCGGTGGCGCCGGGCGAGGGGGCATTGAGGACGTGGATGGTATGGCGGCTTTGCTTGATGATGAAATCGTCGACCAAGGCGCCGCTTGCCGACACGGCTTGGGCGCGCACCCCGGCGCCGCCGGGCACCAGATCGCTCTCGCGAATTTCCGGCAATAACTTTTGCAGCGCGCGGACGAAGGCCGATTTGCTGAGCGAGCGGTAAAGTTCGCCGAAGCCGGTCTGCCAATACTTTCCTGTGATGGCCCAAAATCCCTTGAATGAAACGGTGCGCCACAGGTCTGCCAAATTGATATCGGTGTGGCGGTAGCCCTCGCGCGCATAGGCGAATACGGCGTTGGGGCCGGCTTCGACGCCGCCTTTGGCCATGCGCGTGAAGTGCACTCCGAGAAAGGGGAAGGTCGGGTCGGGAACGGGGTAGATTAGGTTTTTCACGAGGAACTGGCGCGCCGGCGCGATTTTGTAATACTCGCCGCGAAACGGAATGATGCGGTGTTCTTCCGTGCCGTCGCTGTGGCCGTTTCCCATCATGTTGGCGACGATGTCCGACTGGAGGCCGCAGCAGTTGATTAGATATTTAGTCCGATAGTCGCCGCCGCTGGTTTGCAAGATGATTTCGTCCGGCCGATCGAGGATACCGACGACTCGTTGTGACAAACGGATATCGCCGTTGGCGTCGCGGATCTTTTCCGCATACGCCAGCGCGACTTTTTTGTAATCGACGATGCCGGTTTCCGGCACGTACAGGGCTTTGATGCCGGTGGCGTGGGGTTCAATTTCTTTTAGCCTCGCCGGTCCGATGATTTCCAAACCTTGCAGTCCGTTGGCGACGCCGCGGTCGTGGAGGTGTTGGAGACGCTGCACTTCCTCCGGGCTCGTCGCCACGACGACTTTGCCGCAAATTTCGTAGGGCACGGAGTTTTCGTCGCAAAAATCGATCAGCGTCTTGCGCCCGGTGACGCAGCTCTGGGCTTTGAGCGAACCCGGACGGTAATACAGCCCCGAATGAATTACGCCGCTGTTATTGCCGGTTTGATGGCGCGCTAACTCGGCTTCTTTTTCCAAGAGCAACAGCCGCACGCTTGGGTGCGCCGCGGTGATTTTCAGCGCGGTGGCAAGGCCAAGAATACCACCGCCGATGATTGTCAAGTCGTACTGGGAGGCCATAACGGAATGAGCTTGTTCAAGTTGTTCAAAACGTTCAAGCCGTTCGCAGAGAACTAAAGATGCAGTAGCTGCCGCGAGTTCTTTTCCATGAAATTCTTAACCCGGTCGGGATTTGCCTGAGCGTTAAGCGCGTTGAAGCCCTTGCTTAGCGGGCCGAGGCCGCCGCAGTAGTCGGAGCCGAAGACCATATTGTTCTCGCCCATCTTGTCGACCAAGAATGCCAGCGTGGTGGCGTCGGAACTGGCGCAGTCGATCAAAAAATGTTCGAGGAAGATTTCCGAATAGCGCCGCTCGCCCTCGGGCCCTTTGTGTTTCCAGAAAAAACGATGAAGTAAAAGTGGCAGGCCGCCGCCGGAACTGCGGATGACGATCTTCAGGTTCGGGTAACGGTCGAAAACTCCGCTGGCGATCATTCTGAGACAACACTCAGCGACTTCCCCGTCGGAGAGGACGGCGTAGGCCACTCCGGCGCCGCCGTCTTCGAGGCGAGCGAGGCTCGGGTCCTGCGCCGTTCCGGCGCCGTGCAAAAATATCGGTAAATTAAACTCGGTGATTTTTGCGAACACCGGTTCCATGACCGGCGTGTCCACCAGCATTTTGCCGTCGACGTGGGGATACATGAGCACGGCGCGAAAACCCTGGGCCGCGGTGCGCTCGATCTCCTTGACCGAAGCTTCGATATTTTTTAGCGACAGCGCGGTCACGCCCAGTAGACGATCTTTGTGCGGCGCGACGCGCTGCGCAAGAATGTCGTTGGACTGGCGCACAATCTCCAGCGCTTGATCCGCGGGCAATTGATCGGCGTAAACGCCCGCGCCCTGGCAAATGAGTTGGAGATCCAAGCCGGCTTCATCCATCTCTTTGATCCGTTTAGCCAGATCGGGCGAGTCATAGGCGTCGATGTGGGGACGCTTCCCCGTCAACTCGTTGATCCGCTCGGCGATTTCCGGCGCCGTGTGGTGCGCATGCCAATCGATCATGGTCGTCATAATTTGCTCCTTCGATCCGGTCTACGTTCCGCATACTGCGGATCGGTTGCGTGAGTCAAGCCGAGTGGTTATGCGCGGTCACCGATCCATGCGGCGCCGCACGAAGATTCACGGCGAAGTCTTTATTGAAAGGAAGGGGAATGGGTTGCCTAGAATGAATCGGCCGTGCCGTTGCTTACTTTTTCGGTGCGCCGGCGAATTGGCTTTTGTCCTTCAACCGGCGCACCAGTTCTTCGTAGGAGGCGTTGGAGATCACCCGATTGAATTGCGCGCGATAGTTGTTTACCAGGCTGATGTTTTCCGCGATCACGTCGTAGACCTTCCATTCACTACCGACGAAGTGGGCCTTATAATTGATCGAATATTCTTCCCCTTTGGCGGTGGTAATCTTACTGTTGACGTCGGCAAAACCGCCGTCGATGCGTTCGTTTAGGTAAATAATTTTCTCATCGCTGTAGGACTCGATAATATCCGCATAGGCGCGCTCGAGCACGTCCGTAAACAGGCGGACGAACTCATCTTGTTCCTGCGGCGAGCGCCGGCGCCAGTTGGCGCCCAAGGATCGCTTGGCCATTTCGGTGAAATCGAAGCGAGCGAAGAGAATTTGTTTCAGCTGGTCGCGGCGTTCCCTCAGTTTGGCCAGCGGCTTTAACTGGGGGTCTTTAAGGACCACCAAAGCTTTATCGACGGTGGTCTTGATTTGTTCGGTAGCTAAACCGGCGTGCGCTCGTTCCGGCCGGAGCGCCATCGTCAATAACAAACATCCCGCCAAGGCTAAAGTCGACTTATTTCTGAGGCTCATCTTTCGTGTCACTCTTGCTCGTCCCTTTTGACGTCAAATCGCCGCCGACAATTTTCCCGATCAAATCCGGAATATCCGGGGGAGAATCGGTTTCGCGGATTCTTCCGCCCGGCGCAATGATCTTTTCGGAGGCGCCGGGCGTGATCAAGACGAATTTGTCGCCGATCAAACCACGCGCGCGCACCGAGGCAATCACGTCTTCTTGCAGTTTGACCCCGTCAGTCAACCGCAGCACCAAGCGGGCGCGATCCTCGGTCAGGCCCATGGAGTCCACCCGCCCGATCTTCACTCCGGCAATCTCTACTGGATCGCCGACCTTGAGGCCGGCCACTGAAGGAAAATCAGCGTAAACAGTATAACCGCTTGCGCCGAAAACTTCGAGCTTGCCGAGTTTGATCGCCAAATAGCCTAGGCAGGCAACGCCGATGAGAACAAAAAGGCCGACGATCATTTCTGTCCGTGTGTGGTTCACTGTCTGCTCTCCTATAAGACCGCCAGAGGTCCCTCGGTGTCCGCCTGCAAGAACTGGCGCACCAGCGGGTCTTGCGAAGCCATGAACTCCTCCGTCGTGCCGGCTTCGACAATCACGCCGTTGGCAAGCATTGCGATGCGATCGGAAATCTTAAAGACCTCGGGAATGTCATGGCTGACGATTACGCCGGTAAATTTAAACTCATTGTGTAGCTTGCGAATCAATTGATGAATACTTTTGCCCAAGAGCGGGTCCAGCCCGGTGGTCGGCTCGTCGAAGAGAATAATTTCCGGCTCGGTGACCAGGGCGCGAGCCAGCCCTGCGCGCTTTTTCATGCCGCCGCTGACTTCCGCGGGATATTTATAGCCCATACCACTGAGATCCACCTGAGCGAGCGAGCTTTCGACCTTTTTTTCGATCTCCGGCTCTTTGAGGCGAGTTTTTTCGCGGAGCGGAAACGCCACGTTTTCATAAAGCGTCATCGAGTCGAGCAGCGCGGCGCCCTGAAACAGCACGCCGAATTTGCGCCGGATTTCATTCAGCGCCCGTTCACCGAGCTTGACGATATCCGTGCCATCAACCCATACACTACCCCGGTCGGGTCGCAGCAACGCATTCAAATGCTTCAATAATACGGTTTTGCCGGAGCCGCTACCGCCGATGATTGTCGTAATCTTGCCGGTTTCAAGCTCGAGATTGATCCCTTTGAGAACCTGCTGGCCGCCGAAGGATTTTTGCAAGTCGACAACGCGAATCATGGCTTAGAGCATCACCGAGGTCATGAAATAGTTCCACACCAAGATCATAACAAAGCAAAGCACGACGGACTCGGTGGTGGCTTGGCCGACGCCGGTGGCCATGGGCTGAGCGTTGAAGCCTTTGTAGCAGCAGATCCAGGTAATGATCAGTCCGAAGCTGACGGATTTTAAGAAGCCACTCAAAACGTCTTTGAAGACAACGCTCAGTTCCATGCCAGCAAAGTAGCTGCCGGAGCTGACGCCAAGGAGCTGAACACCGACGACATAGGCGCCGTAAATCGCCACGACGTCGAAGATCGCGGTGAGCAGCGGCATGGAGATCAAGCCGGCGATGACCCGCGGCGACACCAAATATTGAATTGGATTGATCGCCATGGAATAGAGCGCATCGATTTGCTCGGTCACTTTCATGCTGGCGAGTTCCGCCGCCATGGCCGAACCGGTACGGCCGGTCACCATAAAGGCCGATAACACCGGCCCGAGCTCGCGCAGGATGCCGAGCGCGACCGCCGATCCGAGAAAATTCTCCGCGTTAAATTTCCGCAGGCTGTAATAGCCTTGCAGGCCCATCACCATGCCGGTAAAAACCCCGGACAGGATGACTACCGAGAGCGACTCGACGCCGATAGTACGGATGTGATGGACAATCAGCCGAAATCTCGTCGGTGGCCGACAAGCCCAGACAAATGCGGACAACAGAAATAAAAACGTCTGTCCCAAGGCCGCAGTTTGCAGGATTGCATAGCGGCCGATCTGGCCGATGAAAGAGGACATATATTTGCGATGGGATAAAAATCCGGTACTAGCTCAGGCTATTACCGAATAGTGGCGGTTTTTTCAAGGAGCCCCAACGGTTAATACAACAAAGCACCATCTTTGAAGCGGGCCATGGATCGGCTATTTCGGAGTTAGAACTTTGTCGTTGGGCTGATGTAAAATGCCGGCGAGGAAGATGCGTGAATAAGCACGAAAAGCACGAAACTTTAGACGCGATTTTCGGCGGACGAATCAAAATCTTTCAGAGCCGCACCGGCTATCGGTTTTCGCTCGACAGCTTGCTGCTCGCTGATTTTACCCGACTTAAGAGCAGTGAGACGGTCGTCGACCTAGGGACGGGCAACGGTGTTGTGCCGCTAATTCTCGCCGAGAGGTTTCCGACTTGCCATTTTCTTGGCCTGGAACTGCAAGACGGCATGATTGAGCGCGCGCGCAAAAATGTTCACCTCAATGATCTGCAAGATCGAGTCGAAATTGTCAAAGGCACCGTACGCGCCATCGCACGCGCCGCGCAGCGCGAAGTTTTTGACGTAGTCGTTGCGAACCCACCGTTTCGTAAAGCGACCAGCGGCCGCATTAGCGCCGGCGAGGAAAAACGCATCGCGCGCCATGAAACGGAAGGCGATCTGCGGGATTTTTTGCGCGCGGCTGCGTACCTGTTGCGCGGCAAGGGGCGCTTAACGATCGTCTATCCCGCGCTTCGTTCGATCGATGTATTAACGGTGATGCGCGAGCTGGGCATTGAGCCCAAGCGCGTCCGCCTGGTGCATTCCTTTGTTGGTACCGAGGCCACGATGATTCTCGCCGAGGGCATAAAAGGCGGTCGCAGTGGCGTTACCATTTTGCCGCCCTTGATTGTTTATTCACGCGCGAAGGATTACACCGACGAGGTGGCATCGATCATCGCGGGATCGAGAGATCGACAACCAAGATAGCATCGTCTTCGCCGATGATTACAATCGCCACGCAACAGTTTATGACTTGATTTTCCGCCGGGAATAGCTTTTTAAAAGCTTCTTGAAAGCGGCGCGGATTGCCGGGTCGCCGATCGATTCCAAAAATTCTTCGTTGACATCGATCTCGGCACTTTCTGGGTTTTGGCTTTGCTGGGGCTCGGTCGGTGAATCCAACTCAACGGTGTCGATATGGCCGACCATAAAGAACAAGTTTTTGACCGCGGCGGATTTGAGCCGCAGATTAATCTTGTCGACGATCATCTCTTTCATAAATTGGAGCTGCTGCATCCACACTGGGCTGGTGACTTTGACGAACAACGTGCCATTGCGAATCTTCTCCGGTTGGGCGTTGCGCGCAATGGTTTTGCCGACGACCTCGTTCCAAATCGGCCAGACGCCGTACTCATCGAGGCGCTGGCTGAGATCGAATCGTTTGAGCGAATGATCGAGGACCGCGCCGAGAGTTTCCATCTGCTCAGTTTTCTTAACCATTTTGCACGCTTGGAGCGAATCTAACAGATCTTTTGCCAGCCTGCTACCCACTGGAGCTTTTCTCTAAATTCTTTAAAATATCCGAAGGTGGTGAAAAGTCAGAGTAAATTGATTGCCGCAAAAATATTTGTTGACAAGACATTGGTAGATTTGTAGAACATACAAAATCTAGTAACATTTCTAGTCGTTCCACACTACATATTGCGAAACCGAGGGGAAGGGAGACCACGACAATGGCAATAGTTTCGTCTCAGGCGACCGATTTGGCGCCGAATCAGGGGGTAACCGGGGAAAAATCCGGCCTCAAAATCAATCGCTATTTCACCCGAGCGGGAATCAGCCCGTATGACGAAGTGGAATGGGAGCGCCGCACGGCGACCATAACCAACGAGAAAGGTAAGATCGTTTTCGAGCAAGCCAATGTCGATATTCCGAAAGCTTGGTCGTTGATGGCGACTCAGGTGGTGGTCTCCAAATATTTTCGCGGTCCGCTTGGCACCCCGCAGCGCGAAACCAGCGTACGTCAAATGATTACCCGAGTGGTCGAGACCATTGCCAATTGGGGCCGCAAAGACAGCTATTTCGCCGCCGAAGAAGATGCCCAGGCATTTGCCGATGAGCTAACCCACATTCTTTTGCATCAGAAGGCCTGCTTTAACAGCCCGGTCTGGTTCAATTGCGGCATCGAAGAAAAGCCCCAATGCTCCGCGTGTTTCATTCTTTCCGTCGATGACACAATGGATTCGATTCTCGATTGGTATCGCAAGGAAGGTGTGATTTTCAAAGGGGGTTCCGGTTCGGGGGTGAATCTCTCGAAGATCCGTTCCTCGAAAGAACAATTGGCCGGAGGTGGCACGGCGTCCGGACCGGTATCATTCATGAAGGCGGCCGATGCCTCGGCGGGGGTGATCAAATCCGGTGGCAAGACGCGCCGCGCCGCCAAGATGGTGGTCTTGAATATCGATCATCCCGACATCGAAGAGTTCGTCAAGTGCAAAGTCGAAGAGGAGAAAAAGGCCTGGGCACTGATCGGCGCGGGTTACGACGCTAGTTTAGACGGTCCTGCCTACGGCAGCGTGTTTTTCCAAAACGCCAACAACTCGGTGCGTGTCACCGACGAGTTCATGCAGGCCATCCAGGAAGACCGGGAGTGGCAGACGAAATACGTTAAGTCCGGTGAACCGTGCGACACTTTCAAGGCACGCGACCTTTTGCGCATGATCGCCGAGAGCACCTATTTCTGCGGCGATCCCGGCATGCAGTACGACACGACCATCAACGACTGGCATACCTGCGCCAATACGGCGCGCATCAACGCCTCAAATCCATGCTCCGAGTACATGCATCTGGACAATTCGGCGTGTAATCTGGCATCGCTCAACCTGCTTAAGTATCTGCGCGAAGACGGCGTTTTTGATACCGAAGCGTTTCGCCGCGCGGTCGATATCGTGGTCCTGGCGCAGGACATTCTGGTCGACAACTCTTCCTATCCGACCGCGGAGATCACCGCCAACGCTCATGCTTTTCGCGAACTCGGCCTGGGCTACGCGAACCTGGGTGCTCTGTTGATGACGCTGGGCCTGCCGTACGACTCGGATGCGGGCCGGGCATACGCTAGCGCCGTGACCGCTCTGATGTCGGGCCAAGGCTACTTGCAGTCGACGCGCAACGCGGCAGCGACCGGGTCCTTTGCCGGTTTCCAAGTCAACCGCCAGCCGATGTTGCGCGTGCTCAACAAACATCGCAGCCACGCGTACAAAATCTCGCCGGCGCATGTGCCGCTCGATCTCCTTACGGCGGCGCGCGAGGCGTGGGACGGGACTTGCGCCGAGGTGGAAAAAAACGGCATCAAGAATTCCCAAATCTCGGTCTTGGCGCCGACCGGAACCATCGCGTTCATGATGGACTGCGATACCACCGGCGTCGAGCCCGATATCGCGTTGATCAAATACAAAAAGCTGGTTGGCGGCGGCATGTTGAAAATCATCAACAACACGGTGCCGCGCGCGTTGAAGCGATTGGGATACGACGTCAAGCAGAGCCAAGAGATCGTTGAATATATCGAAGAGAACGGCACCATCGAAGGCGCGCCGCACGTTAAGGATGAAGATCTCGCGGTATTCGATTGCGCTTTTAAGGCCGAAAAGGGCAGCCGCACGATCCATTACATGGGCCACGTGAAGATGATGGGAGCGGTGCAACCGTTTATCTCCGGCGCGATCTCCAAGACCATCAACATGCCCACCGATGCCACTGTGGAAGAGATCATGCATGCCTACACGGAATCCTGGAAACTGGGGCTCAAGGCGATCGCGATTTACCGCGATGGTTCGAAGCGCACGCAGCCGCTCAACACATCGAAGGATAAGGACGAGCAGACGATGGGTTCAGTGGACAGCAAAGAGGCGCGGGTGCTGCGCCATAAGCTACCCGATGAGCGGCGCTCGATCACCCACAAGTTCGATATCGCCGGCCATGAGGGTTACATCATCGCCGGCATGTACGAAGACGGTCAGCCCGGGGAAATCTTTATCACCATGTCGAAGGAGGGCTCGACGATCTCCGGTCTGATGGACTCCTTTGCAACGGCGATTTCCATTGCCCTGCAGTACGGCGTGCCGTTAAAAGGACTGGTCGATAAGTTTAGCCACATGCGTTTTGAGCCCTCCGGGTTCACCAAAAACCCGGATATTCCGATGGCCAAATCGATCATGGATTACATTTTTCGCTGGCTCGCCAGCAAGTTCCTCGACGGCGAAGCGCAGCAGGAAGCCGGGATCGTAAAGCGCGATCCGGTTGAGGATGTTCAGCAGAAAAAAGTTGTTTCGATCGCTGCCCATGCCACGCCGCGCGGCGGCGCACCAGTTAGCATTAGCAGCGTAACCAGCTTGTATCAGCAGGATGCGCCACCTTGTCCCGACTGCGGCGCG
>Ga0193716_1001605_pt1 | contig 13084 bp, 12 predicted proteins | sample U2c1metaG_FD_145901 | JGI IMG/M metagenome (GOLD analysis project Ga0193716, IMG submission 145901) | Soil microbial communities from a riparian zone of the East river system, Colorado, United States - U2c1 | ecosystem: Environmental > Terrestrial > Soil > Riparian zone | place: USA: East River...
ACGCTCTGCGCGAGCACTCCCGGCGCCATGAACGCGAGATAGCTCATCGAGCCGGTGGGAATCGCGCGCGTGCGCGTGAAGACTTGCCCGAACACGAGAAGCCAGAGCGTCGGCTGCACCGCGCGCGTGAGGATTTCCGTTGGATCGCGCGCGACCTTGCGTAGCTCCACTTCGGCGATCGCCACGGCGTCGCGGAAGAAGGCACCCATCGTCTCGCGTGCGCCCGGGGCGCCGCGATCAGCCGAGGCGGCTGGCGGTGCGACGCGCGTTGCGGACGTCACGATATCTCCCTCCCTCGTCTACGGTGCCGACGCCAAAGTGCGCGAACACTTCATCGAGCGTTGCGCTCGGCCCAACCTGATGCTTGAGCTCCTCCGGCGATCCCTCAGCGGCAACGCGCCCCGCCTGCATGATCGCGAGTTGGTCGCAGAGCTCGCCCGCCTCCTCCATGTCGTGCGTGGTCATGAGCACGGTCATGTCGAAGCGCGATCGCGACTCGAGGAGCCGCTCCCACACTGCGTGTCGCGCGACGGGATCGAGGCCGATCGTCGGCTCGTCGAGGAACAACACGGCGGGGCGGTGGAGCATCGCCTGCGCGAGCTCGAGGCGCCGGACCATCCCGCCCGAATAGGTTTTGACGAGCGCGCGCGCGGAGTTGAGCAAACCCATGAAGGCGAGCGAGTCGTTGATGCGCTCGACTCGCTCCGCGCGCGGAATCGCGTAGAGTTTGGCGGAGAGCATCAGATTCTCGTAGCCGGTGAGCGTGCCATCAGCGGAGAGCAGCTGCGGGACGTAGCCAATGCATCGCCGCACCTGCGTCGCGTCGCGCTCCACGTCGAAGCCCGCGACGTGAGCCGAACCCTCGCTCGGAGCGAGCAGTGTGGTGAGAATCTTGATCGTCGTAGATTTGCCGGCGCCGTTCGGACCGAGAAGGCCGAAGATCGATCCGCGCTCGATCGCGAGATCGATGCCGTCCACGGCGACCAGAGCGTCGAATCTGCGTGTGAGCCCGATGGTTTGTACGGCGAGCTCGGAGGAGCTCAAAGAAGAAATGTTCACTGTAATGAATACGCACGAGTGCGGGTGGACTGTTGAACCGAAACCCGGGAGGCGAGCGTGTAGATGCGCACGTGTCGCGTCATGAGCGCGCTTACCTTGCGCGCATGAGAAAAGCTTTGTGCGCGTTGGTGCGTGGATGAGCGACACGACCGACGCGCGCGCGCGAGCGTTGGTGCTCGAGCACGGATGGAACGCCACCGCGTATCAGATCCTCAACCCGGGAATCGCGCACTGGTTCTCGCGCGCGGGCGACGCCGTCATCGGCTACGTGACTCGAAGTGGCGTGCGCGTGGTCGCGGGTGCGCCTGTTTGCGCGGAGGAGCGGCTGCACGACGTCGTCGCGGAGTTCGCGGCGGATGCGCGCGCCGCCGGCGATCGCGTGTGCTACTTCGGCGCTGGGGAGCGACTCGAACGCGTGCTGCAGAGCGCCGGCCCGTGCGGCACCGTCGGACTCGGCGCGCAGCCGAGCTGGGATCCGCGCCGGTGGGAGGGAATCGTCGCGCGTCGAGCCTCTCTGCGCGCGCAACTCAATCGCGCGCGCAACAAGGGCGTCGTCATCGCGAGATGGAGCGCCGATCGCGCACACGACAGCCCGGAGCTGGAGCGACTGCTCGCCGAATGGCTCGAGGGACTCGGGCTCCCGCCGCTCCACTTTCTCATCGAGACGGACACCATCGCCCTCACGCGCGACCGCCGCATATTTGTGGCGCAGCGCAGCGAGCGCGCAGTTGCCTATCTCGTGGCGTCGCCGGTGCCGGCGCGGCGGGGCTGGCTCATCGAGCAAATCGTGCGCGGGCGCGCATCGCCAAATGGAACGTCGGAGCTGCTCGTCGACGCCGCCATGCGCGCGCTCGCGCACGAAGGCGCCGAGTACGTGACGCTCGGCCTCGCTCCGCTATCCCGCCAGTCGCGATGGGCCGACCCCGCAGTGCCCGCGTGGCTCAGGTTCCTGCTACGCTGGATGCGCGCGCACGGCCGGCGCTTCTACGACTTCGACGGCCTCGATCGATTCAAGACGAAGTTCGCGCCGGAGGCGTGGGAGGAGATCGTCGCGATCGACGATCGTGCGCGGTTCTCGATGCGCGCGATCTGGGCGATCGCCGCCGCGTTTGGCGGCGGCTCTCCGGTGATGCTCGGCGCTCGCACTATAGCCCGCGCCATCGCTCAAGAGGCGCGATGGCTGGCGCACGCGGTCGCCCAGGAAGTGCGATGGCTGGAGCGACGATGAGCGCCGCGGTCAGCCGTGGTCGAGCTTTTGCGGCTTGTGCGGCCGGCCGTCCTCGCCCTTTTCGGACCCGGGCTCGACAGCCTTCTCCTCGAGCTCCTTGTTCTTCAGCTTGGCCATGTCCGCGTTGCTCTTCTGCCCCTGCTGCCCTTCGATGTGATCGTGACCGCTGTGTGGGTCATGACGCTGCTTCGACATATCGCACCTGTACGAAATGAGGTTTGTGTCGTTGATTCCTTTGCAAGAACGAGCCCGCTCACCGCGCGCGCGGGCACTGCTATTACTTCGATTGCGAGGGCGCGAATGAGCGGCGAACAGGAACTGAAAGGCCCCGACCTCGCGGCCGGCGTGTCCGTCTCGACGATCCCGGAAGGTGGAATTCTCCTCGGCCACGCGCAGGGGCAGGCGGTGCTGCTCTCGCGCCGCGGCAAGGAGATCTTCGCGATCGGCGCCACGTGCACGCACTACAGCGGACCGCTGGGGGATGGACTCATCGTCGGCGAGACGGTGCGATGCCCGTGGCACCACGCGTGCTTCAACCTGCGCACCGGCGAGGCGCTGCGCGCGCCCGCGCTGAGCCCCGTCTCGCGGTGGGAGATCGAGAAGCGCGGCGACACCGTCATTCTCGACATTTCCAGCCGACGTCTCACGCGTGTTGATCGTCGGCGCCGGAGTCGCGGGGAACGCCGCCGCCGAGATGCTGCGGCGTCGCGGCTTCACAGGCACCATCACGATGATCGGCGCCGACGCTGCGGGACCGTACGATCGACCAAATCTCTCCAAGGACTATCTCGCCGGAACGGCGCAGGAGGACTGGCTTCCGCTGCACTCGTCCTCGTTCTACAAGCGTCACGAGATCGAGCTGATGACGTCCACGCGCGTGAAGTCGATCGACGTCGCGGCGCGCAAGGCGACGCTCGAGAACGGGGAGGCGCGCGCGTACGATCGCCTGCTGCTGTGCACCGGCGCCGATCCCATCGCGCTCGAGGTGCCCGGCGCGGATCAGAAGCACGTGTTCTATCTGCGCACGCTCGCCGACAGCCACGCGATCATCGCCGCGACCGCGACCGCGAAGCGAGCGGTCGTCATCGGCGCGAGCTTCATCGGGCTCGAAGCTGCCGCCTCGCTGCGCACGCGCGGGCTCGAGGTCACCGTCGTTGCGCCGGATACGGTGCCGTTTCTGAAAGTGTTCGGTGAAAAGCTGGGCACGCACATCAAGTCGCTGCATGAGCAGCACGGAGTGAAGTTCGCGCTCGGGAGATCCGCGACGGCCATCGGCAAGACAGACGTGACACTCGATGACGGTTCGAAGATCCCCGCTGACATCGTCGTCATCGGGATCGGTGTAAGGCCGAGCCTCGACCTCGCGAAGCAGATGGGGCTCACCGTCGACAAGGGCGTGATCGTCAACGAGTACCTCGAGTCGAGCGCGCCGGGCGTCTACGCCGCGGGTGATATCGCGTCCTTTCCCTATCGCACCGGAGATCGCATTCGCGTCGAGCACTTCGTCGTCGCCGAACGCCAGGGACAGTTCGCGGCGCAGAACATCCTCGGCGCCCGTTTGAAGTACGATGACGTTCCATTCTTCTGGACGGCGCAATTCGGAACGGAGATCCGTTACGTGGGCCACGCCTCGAAGGCAGACGATGTCGTCATCGGCGGCGACATCGCCAAGGGCGACGCAATCATCGCGTACAAGGAGAAGGGAAAGCCTGTGGCCTTCGCCTCACTCGGACGGGATCTCGCGTGCCTGATGGCCGAGCACGCGCTTGGCACGGATGACGTGAAGACGATGGAGGAGCTCACGGCGCAGTAGCGCGCGTGTTAGCGGAGAGGCTGAGGGCGGAGCAAAAGTTCAAAAGATTTGATGGGGCCACAAATACGGACACTGACGGACACTCAGGGGAAAACCGAATTGCAGCTCTCCGTTTGTGTCCGTCAGTGTCCGTCATTGTGGCCCCACCTACGCAGTCAACTACCCGCCCACGGAACTTACTCGCTCACTATTTCTCCAACGCCCTCCGCAACTCCTTCGTCAACTCTTCGCTCGCATCCGGCCGCCCGTGATACGCAGCCGGCGTGTTCTGAAAGAGCGCAATGCGCCACGCATCATTTTCGCGAACGGCCACGATGCTCTGCACCGCATTGGTCGCCGGATTGATGTCTGTCTTCCCCGGCGGCACCATCCCCACGACTGCGCGGAGAATCGCGACGTCGTCGCGCACGAGGCGCACTTCGCGCACGATCGAGACGTACGCGGCCGTCTTGTGATTGGCGAAGATTTGTCCGAGTGTCGCGGCCATCTCCGCGCGACCGTTCATCTGGCTCCCATCGAAGCCGATGACGCTTCCACTCGTCGAGAGCAGCGCAGCCATGCCCTCCGCATCGCCACTGTTCCAGCGATCGAGCAGCGCATGATACAAATCCCGAATTGCTTGCTCGTTGGAGGTACCCGCCATGCGCGTCAGATCTCCCGCACCGCCAGGGGAACGGGAGCGGTAACGACCGGCGGACGCCGGAGTGCGACGATGCAGATCGCCGCGCAAGCGAGACCCGCCAACATGCCGCCGAGTACATCCGTGGGCCAATGCGCGCCAAGATAAACGCGCGCTGTCGCCGCCGCGATCACGAACAGCGCCGATGCGCACACCATCGCGAAGCGTATGCGCGGGTCGCGAATCGTCGCGCTCAGGAGCAGCGTGCCGAGCCCGAAGATCACCACCGCGAGCATCGCGTCGGCCGACGGATACGCGAGCCCTCCAGCCGCCGTGAGTCGCGGGCTCACGTCATGCGGACGCGAGCGATCCACACCGACCTTGAGAATCGCGTTGAGTGCCTGCGCCGACACGCACGCGCCCACGTAGTACGCGGCGGTGCGGAAGCCGCTTCGCCGGTAGAGAGCCGCAGCAAAGACAATCGCCGCTGGCACCGCGAGACGCCCCGACGTGAACGTCACTGCGAGCAACAGTGTCGTGAGCACCGGACTCGCGGTCTCGCGCAGCGAAAGAATCAGCTCGCGATCGAGGACCATCGTTTCATTCGCGACCACCAATGCGGTGAGCATCGCGAACAACGCCGTGGAGATGAACGCCACGTACGAAACGGTGGGGCCGTTGACGAGCGGCTCGAGTATTCGGTCTGCCATTGTACCGTGAATATACACACGGCACAGTCCGGTGTGGGGAAATGCAAGGTATTCTTTTCGTTACATCGTCAATCGTGAGCGCCGAGCAGAAGCCGCGAGACCGGAAACACGAGGAATCGGGGGAAGACCGGCCCTGAAAAGGCCACGATCTTGTTCATGAAACCGGTCACGAGCACTGGTTTCCCCTTCATCATCGCCTGGTACCCGGCTCGCGCCACACTCGCGGAGCTCATCTTTGGCACCAGCGAGCTCTTAAACAGTGGCAGCCTGTCGGCCCCCGAGTCCGCCGCGAATCCCGTGAGCGTCGCGCCGGGGCAGAGCGTCGTGATCGTGACGCCGGTGCCGCGGAGCTCGCGCGCGAGCGCTTCACCGAGACTCAGCACGTCGCGCAATACGTCGCCATGTTGGGGCCGGGCTGAAAGGCCGCAGTCGATGACAGCAGCATGATGCGTCCTCGCTTGCGCTCGACCATCCCTGGAAGAATCGCACGCGTCAGCGCCGTGAGCGATGCGACGTTCACCTGAAGCATCGCGTCGATGCGATCGGGATCTTCGCGCACGAGCGGGCCGACGTCACCGAATCCCGCGTTGTTCACGAGCACATCGATGCGCAGGCCGCGCGCTTCGAGCTCCGTCGTGAGCTCGCGAGCCGCGCCGGGCACGCCGAGGTCCTTGGAAATCACCGTCGCCGTCGCGCCGAGCACGCGCAGCTCGTTCGCGAGCGCCTCGAGCTCTGGCTCGCGCCGTGCGGTGAGCACGAGATCGTGCCCATGGCGCGCCAGCTCACGCGCGAGGTCAGCTCCGATTCCGCTCGATGCGCCGGTAACGAGCGCGAGCGGACGCGAGGCATTGTCTTGCATGCATTCTCCTTCGAAAGTGAACACGGACCGATTCTACCATTGCAGCTTACATCCTTACCCGAATAGAACATGCGTGCTCGCCAACTCGGTTCCACAGGGCCCCAGGTTTCCGAGCTCGGACTCGGCTGTATGTCCATGTCGGATGTCTACGGCCCCGCTGATCGGAACGAAGGGATCGCCACGATTCATGCGGCGCTCGATGCCGGCATCACGCTCCTCGATACCGGTGACTTCTACGCGATGGGTGCCAACGAGATGCTCGTGCGCGACGCGCTCGTTGGGCGCGATCGAAGCTCGGTGCAGCTCAGCGTGAAGTTCGGCGCGCTCCGCGATCCCGCCGGCGCCTTCCTCGGCTACGACGGCCGCCCGAACGCGGTGAAGAACTTTCTCTCGTACTCGCTGCGCCGGCTCGGCACCGACTACATCGATATTTATCGCTTGGCGCGCGTCGACCCGAACGTGCCGATCGAGGACACGGTTGGCACGATCGCCGAGATGATCGCGAAGGGGCACGTGCGTTACGTGGGGCTGTCGGAGGCGAGCGCAGAGACGGTTCGGCGCGCACACGCCGCGCATCCGATCTGCGATTTGCAGATTGAATACTCGCTTTTCTCTCGCGGCATCGAGCGGTCGATTTTGCCCACGACGCGCGAGCTCGGGATCGGCATCACCGCGTACGGCGTTCTCTCGCGCGGACTGTTGAGCGGGCATTGGCGCGGAACTCGGCCGGACGCGCGAGATGGACGCGCGAACTATCCGCGCTTCGCCGAAGCGAATGTCGCGCAGAATCTTGCACTCGTCGAAGCGCTGCGTGCGATCGCGATCGAAAAACGCGTGACGGTCGCGCATCTCGCGATCGCCTGGGTGGCGTCGCGGGGCGATGACATCGTGCCGCTCGTCGGCTCGCGCACCCGAGCGCAGCTCGCCGAGGCGCTGGGGACGCTCGACGTGCGGCTCACGAGCGAGGACCTCGCGCGCATCGAGCACGCCGTGCCCGCGAGCGCAGTGGCCGGCGATCGATATCCGACACCGCAGATGAAGCATCTCGACAGCGAGCGCGAGGCGAGCCCCCCGAGCTGATCGTCAGCGCGGCGCGGCGAAGCTCCAGCCAAGCGTCGCGCCGCGCCCGTCGAGACTCGGTGACACGCTCGGGATTGCGGTGAGCAGCCAGCGGTTCGCGCGGTTGTCTTCGTGGGTAAGGTGATTGTAGCGGAACACCTTGAGCCCCATGAGCGTGCCGATGCCCGCGCCCATCACGACGTCGCTCGCCCAGTGCGCGTTCGAGTAGAGCCGCGCGACGCCGACCATCGACGCGCCGCCGAACATGATCGGCGCGACGAACCAAGTGGACTTGGGCGACCACCGGTGCGTCTCGAGGGTTACGACGGTAGCAGCCGCGAAAGCGGCGGTCGCGTGTCCGGACGGAAAGGAGGAGCTTCCACCACTCGTGAATCCGCCGCCGAATGCAAAGTCGTCTGGATCATCTACGCCGGCGTGACTGGGCCGTTGTCGTCCCGCGAGTCCCTTGATCACGTACGTCACCCCGGCGCTCAGGACGATTGCCTCCGTGCTGTGCAGCCCCAGATCAGCGACGCGATCGAAGTGCCCGATGCGACCGACGCCGTACAACGCGGCCCCGGCGACGAGCGTCCCGGGGCTTCCGAGGAAGTTGAAGGTCTTGGCAGCCCGGCCGGCGGTTTTGTTGAGCTGCGCCTCGGGCTCGCGTATCTCGTTTGCGATCTGCTTGTCGAACGGGCGCATCGCGGCGGCGCCTGCGATGAAGGCGCCGAGGACGAGCGGATCGGATCGCGTGAACAGCGACGGACGGTGTGTGGAGTCGGACGCCGGCGATGCCGCCGGCACGACGGACTGCGCAAGCGTCGCCACCGGCGCGCAAACGAAGATCGCGGCGAGCCCCACGCGCCTCGCACTCACTCGCATCGCGCGCGTCATGCGCTCGCGACCCGGCGGAAGTCGCGCCCGCGAATTGCCACGAGCAGCGTCGGCACGAGATAGAGCGTGATCGGAGTCGAGAGCGCGAGCCCGCCGATGACGGCGATCGCGAGCGGCTTTTGAAGCTCGCTCCCGGCGCCCAACCCGAGCGCGAGCGGTGTGAGCCCGGCGAGCGTGCACAATGTCGTCATCAAAATGGGTCTCAGGCGCACGCGAGCAGCGTGGCGAATTGCGGTTTCCAACGGTTCGCCGTTCACGCGCATGCGAAGATCCGTAAAATCGAGGAGAATGATTCCATTCTTGACGATGAGACCGATCAGAAGGATCAGCCCCATCAAACTGGACACGTTGAGCTGTGTCCTGGTAACCCACAACAGTCCGATTGCTCCCACGAATGACACCGGCGCCGCAAGCACGATCAGGAGCGGCTCGATGAACGAGCGGAATTGGATGAGCATGATCGAGACGACGCTCACCGCGGCCAGCGTCAGCACGATCATGAGCGCGCGGAAGGACGCACGCTGATTGGCGTACTGTCCCGCGATCTCCACTCGAATGCCGGAGGGTGGTGGCTGCTGCGCCAGCACCCGCTGCACGTCCCCCATCACCGCGCCGAGCGATCGCGAGCTGACATCGGATGTGATGGCGATCATCTGTTGCTGGTTCTCCCGACGAAGCTCGGCGCGCGACACCGTGGGCGTGACCGTCGCGATCGACGCGAGCGACGTCGACACGTTCGTCGTCGGAATGTAAATGGGCAGCACCTCGAGACTTGCCGGTGCGTACCGGAACGAGTCGGGCGCGCGTACGCGAACGTCGATCGTGTGATCCTCGAGTCGCAGCGCTCCGGCGTGCACGCCGAGGAGGGCGCCACTCACTTCGCTCCCTACCTCCTGCGGATCGAGGCCGATGCGCGCAGCCTCGGCGTCGTTCACCTGCAGACGCATCTCCGCCGCCGGCTCGCTGACACCATTGAACAGATCCTCGACGCCATCGATCGCCTGAAGCCTGGGCGCGAGCGTCGACGCATACCGCTCGAGCGAGTCGAGCTGCGAGCCGAACAGCTTGATCTCGACCGGCTTCGCTGCACCCGCGAGATCGTTGATGACATCCGAGAGAATCTGCACGAACTCGATGTGCAGTCGCGGCGCAGCGCGATTGATCTTGATGCGCACGTCGTCGATGACCTCCTGGCTCGAGCGCGAGCGATCGCCGGGCGCCTTGAGGCGCACTACCACGTCTCCGCTATTCTGCTCCGTCGCGAAGAGCCCCAGCTCGGCTCCGAGCCGGCGCGAGGTGGCAGCCACCTCCGGCTCTCTGGCGAGGATGCGCTCCGCGATGCCGATCTGACGGTCCGACTCCTCGAGCGGCGTGCCTCCCGGCGTGAAGTAATCGAGTACGAACGCCCCTTCATCCATCTCGGGCAGGAAGCCGCTTCCCACCACGCGCTGCACGAGTACGCCGACGACGAGGAGCGCGACGGCGCCGCCGATCATGGTGCGCGGGTGATGCAGCGCTGCCCCGAGGGAGCGCTCGTAGCGATCGGCGAGCGCGTCGAGCGCGCGACCGATGCGCGAGCCCGACGTGGCCTCGCTCTCGGAGCGCTCGTGCTCCACGAGCAGCGACTCGGCGAGAAGTGGGATGATCGTGAGTGCGAGCACGAGTGAGACGAGCACCGCGATGCTCAACGTGATCGAGAGAGCCGAGAAGAACTGGCCGACCACACCGGTGAGCAGCGACAGAGGTGCGAAGACGACGACGGTGGTGAGCGTCGATGTCGTGACGGGCCAGATGAGCTCCTGCATCGCCTCGCGTACGGCGATATCGCGATCCGATGTGAGCCGCATGTGGCGCACGATATTCTCGGTGATCACGATCGCATCGTCGACGACGAGCCCGATCGCGATCGCCATCGCCCCCAGCGTCATCAAATTGAAGGTCTGGCCGAAGCGAGACATCACACCGACGGTGATCGCGAGCGTGAGCGGAATCGAAGAGGCGGCGATCGCGGTCACGCGGGCGTTTCGCAGAAACACGAGCAGCACCAGCACCGCGAGCAGCGCGCCGATCATCATCGCGTCGCGCACCGATGTGAGCGCGTCGCGCACGAGCGACGCCTGGTCGTACACCGACACCAGTCGCACCCCCGGTGGCAGCGTCCTGGCGAGGCTCGTCGCGATCAGTGCGATGCTGTCGGCGATCGCCACCGTGTTGCCGCCGATCTGTCTCGTCACGTTGATGAGCACCGCCGGATGTCCGTCGCCGGCGATCACGCTCACGCGATCCGATGTCCCGACCGTCACGTTGGCGACGTCGCGAACACGAAGCCCGTGCCCGATCACGATCTCGCCGACGCGCTCCGCCGATCGGATCGCCTGATCGGCGACGACGAGCGACTGCGAATAGCTCTGCGTCACTCGGCCGACGGCGTCGACCGAGAGCGAGTGGCTGATCTCCTGTGCGACGTCGGCGTAGCTCATCCCGAGCGCGGCGAGCTTCGAAGGGTCGGCGATCACCTCGACCTCGCGCACCGCGGAGCCCTGCACATCGACGCGCCCCACGCCGGGCACTCGCGACAGCGCCGGGCGCAGCTGGTACAGCGCGAGATCGTAGAGCGTCGCCGGATCGCCGCCCTCGAGATTGTACGACAGAATTGGAAACACGGATGGCGAGAGGCGCTCCACCGTCAATCGCACGCCCGCAGGAAGCGCCTCTTGCACCTGCGTCACGCGTTGCGTGGTTTGCTGCAGCGCGACCTGCATATCCATGTGCTCATCGAAGTAGAGCTGGATCTCGCTGCTCCCTCGAATCGATCGCGACGTGACGCGGCGCACGCCCTGCACGCTCGTCACCGCCTCCTCGATCGGTCGCGCCACCGCGAACACCACCGCGCGTGCGCCCAACGCAGTTCCTTCGGCGACGATCGTGATGCGCGGAAAGAGGAGCTCCGGATAGATCGCCGACGGAAGCGACAGCGCCGTCCAGATCCCCGTGACGGTCGCGATCGCGACGGCGAGATAGACGAAGCGGCGCTGCGCCGAGAGAAGATCGAAGAGCTTCACGGCTTCGCGGCGCCAATAGGCAGAGGTGTCCCACCCGTCGCTTCCGATGTCGACGTCACTTTCGCGCTGTCGGCAACGCCGTACGCGCCGTAGGTCACGACTGTCTCGCCCCCGCGTAATCCCGACGTGACCTCGGCAAACCCTACGTCGCGCGCTCCAACCGTCACCGGCGTCGCGTGCGCCACGTGCGCATCGTCCACGACGAACACCTTGAGTCCCTCACCGTTGGGCACGAGCGCTTCCACCGGCACGGCCAGCGCGTTCGCGCGAGCGGCGAGCACGATCCGCGCGAACACGGTCTCCCCGACGCGCAGCTGTCGCGTGGGATGTGTGACCCGAGCGCGCACGATCACCGCGCGCGCCGCGCTGTCGATCGTCCCCCCAATCTCGGCCACGGTCGCCGTGCCGAGCGCCTCAGCGTCGTCACTCGAGCGCGCCGTGAGGTCGATGCTCGCATCGCGATGCACACGCGCAGCGGCGTCGGGCGGCACCGGTATCAGCACATCGAGTGCGGACAGGTCCGCTACCTCGATCAGCGGCTGGGATGGGTCGACGGTCGCGCCGAGTATCGCGGTCATTGTCGTCACCACGCCGGCGATGGGCGCGCGCAGCGTCGCGCGCGCCTGCATTTGCTCGGCCGCGATGCCGTCGGCGCTCGCGCGCGCAAGCTCGCTCGCCGCCTGATCGAGATCCTTACGCGGCGCGATCCCCGCCTCGACGAGCCGCTTCGCGCGCTCAAGCCCGCGTTGCGCCGCTGTGAGCGCGGTCGACGCAGCGGCCGCTTGCGCATCCAGCGGTGCGCGGTCGAACGAAATTAGTGGCGCATCCTCGCGCACTTGTTGTCCGGCCGTCACGTAGATCTTGGTCACTCGCGTCACCGCGGGCGCGCTCAGTCTTGCTACGTGATCGGGGCGCGTCGACACGGTGCCAATGCCGTCGAGCGTCTCACGAACCGCTCGCCGAGCGACGACCGCGGTGCGCACACTCACGACCGGTTGAACTGCGTCATCGGCCGAGTCGGACTTTCCGCAGGCGGCAGCGAAGAGCGACACCAGCAACAGCGCCGCGATACGCCGCGAAGGACGAAATGCCATGGACTCGTTCATTACGACGCAGTCTTCGCGTAAAGCCGTAGGGCAGCCGCAGCCGTATTCGCAGACACGAGATCGTCGATCAGCTCGGCCAACGTATCGCGCGCGTTGCGCTGCGCCTCGAGCACGGTCGTCAATGGATACTGGCCCTCCACGTACGCCTGAAGCGAAAGTCGCGCGACGCGATTCGCCGACTCGACGAGAAGGCGGTCGCGCTCAACGCGTACGGTCGCGGCCGCGAGCTCGCGACGCGCGCGCGAGACCTGCGCCGCACTCTCCCGCTGCGTCGCCGCGAGCTCCGCCCTCGCGCGATCGCGCTCCGCCTCCGCCACCGCGATCGACCCTCGTCCCTGGCTGAAGAGCGGCAGCGGAATCGAGATACCGACGGTTGGAAGGATGCCCGTCTCCGTGCCCGTGGGATCGTGATTCTCGACTCCGGCCTGCAAGGCGAGCCCGCTCCAGATATTGCGGTGCTCGAGCGCCAGCGCCTGTTCCGATGATCGGAGATCGCGTTGCGCGGCCGCAACCGAGAGTGAAGGCGCGGTGCCGAGTGTGTCGACCCGCGGCACATCGAGGCTGTCCGCGATTGCGATCGTCGGCACATCGACAGCGAGCCCGAGCGCCTGCTGCAGCGCGAGCACCGAGGAAACGGCTGCCTCCGAGTCAGCCGCGGCCGCGTTGCGCGCGCGC
>Ga0193716_1001606_pt1 | contig 13083 bp, 13 predicted proteins | sample U2c1metaG_FD_145901 | JGI IMG/M metagenome (GOLD analysis project Ga0193716, IMG submission 145901) | Soil microbial communities from a riparian zone of the East river system, Colorado, United States - U2c1 | ecosystem: Environmental > Terrestrial > Soil > Riparian zone | place: USA: East River...
CACAGATGCGACGAGAAACCGCCATCCATAGGCGAATTCGGCTCCACGGGCAGATCAGCGGTCAGCGCATCCAATTCGCCCATGGTGCGCGACCGATATACTGCGGCCGCTCGCTCAGAGAATTCGTCCATGCTGAGTCGTCCGGCTGAGGTGTGGTGCTGCAGCTCGGCCAATACCCGTTCGCGGTCAACGTCGGCGGCCCGTACGTCCACTGATTGCGCCATGATGTCCCTTCGCCAGCCGGATTGACCTCAACCCGGTGATCTACGTACTTCCATAGTAGATGCCGCTGGGCGGGACGGCCTCACGCCGGCTTGTTCTTACTCCCCGCGATGTTGGGTGAACGAGGGCAAGGCATGATCGCTTTCCAGAATCCAACAAACGCCGGCCTCCGGTATCGGCGCGGCGGTGCGGGCGTGATTGAGCAGCGACACCAAATGGGTTTCCACGCTGGCGAGTTCGGACAGCGTGGCACGGACCTGATCGAGGCGGTCCTGGAGAACGCTCACCACGTGCTCACAGGGAACGTCGCCGCGATCAGCGATGGCCAGAACTTGGCGGATCTCGCGCAACGACAGCCCCGCTGACTGGGCGCGACGCACAAAGCCCAGCCGTTCGGCCACCTCGAGTCCGTAATCGCGATAACCGGCCTCGGTGCGCGCAGGAGCGGGCAGCAGCCCGGCCTGCTCGTAGTAGCGGATCGTCTTGGCCGTCGTGTTGGTGCGGCGGGCGAGTTCACCGATCTTCATCACACCTCCCTTGACCTTCCACCGTACTGGAACGTTTACCGTCGAGGGTGCTGCAGCAATCCGCGATGCAGTTCGGTCAACAGAGGAACCACATGAGCGCGATAGTCCAGGGTGAGGCGGAGCAGACCGCCCCCTCGCAGCGGGTCGAGCTGGCGATCGGCGGGATGACGTGCGCGTCGTGCGCCGCCCGGATCGAACGGCGGCTCAACAAGCTCGACGGTGTCAGTGCGTCCGTCAACTACGCCACCGAGAAAGCACAGGTCGCATTCCCGCCGTCGGTGTCAACGGCACATCTGATTCAGGTGATCACCGACACCGGCTATACGGCCACACCGCCGAAACCCATTGATGCGGACCACGATTCCACGCAGGAGCCCGACGCCGATGCGCAGGGTCATGACGAGCACACCCGTGCACTGCGGCAGCGGATGCGGGTATCGCTGGCACTCGGACTGCCGGTCATCGCGATGTCGATGATCCCGTTGCTGCAGTTCACCCATTGGCAGTGGCTGGCGTTGACGCTAGCCGCGCCGGTCGCGGTGTGGGGGGCCTGGCCGTTCCACCGTGCCGCGCTGGCCAACTTGCGCCACCGCGCCGCGACCATGGACACGCTGATCTCACTGGGTGTGGTCGCCGCGTTCGCGTGGTCGGTCTATGCCTTGTTCCTGGGCGGTGCCGGGCGCGAGGGGCTGCATCACGGATTCAGCCTGACCATCGCACGCGGGTCGGCCGGCCAAAACATCTACCTTGAAGTCGCTAGCGGGCTGACCGCGGCCATCCTCACCGGCCGCTTCTTCGAGGCGCGAGCCAAACGCCGTGCTGGCTCGGCGCTGCGCGCTCTGCTCGAGATGGGCGCCAAGGACGTAGCCGTTCTGCGCGGCGACGCAGAGGTGCACATTCCGACCGATCAGCTAATGGTCGGGGACAGGTTCGTGGTGCGGCCCGGTGAGAAGATCGCCACCGACGGCGTCGTCGAGGACGGCGCATCGGCGGTCGACGCCAGCATGCTGACCGGGGAATCGGTGCCGGTCGACGTCGGTATCGGGGACACAGTGGTTGGCGCCACCGTGAACACCGGTGGACGGCTAATCGTGCGGGCCACCCGCGTCGGCTCCGACACCCAGCTCGCGCAGATGGCTCAGCTGGTCGCCGATGCACAGAACGGCAAAGCCGCCATCCAGCGCCTCGCCGACCGGATCTCGGCAGTGTTCGTACCCATTGTGATCGCGCTGGCCGCATCGACTTTCGTCGTGTGGCTCGCTCTAGGCGCGGGTGCGGCCACCGCGTTATCGACGGCGGTCGCGGTGCTGATCATCGCCTGCCCGTGCGGGCTCGGTCTGGCAACCCCGACAGCGTTGATGGTCGGAACGGGTCGCGGGGCGCAGCTGGGCATCCTCATCAAAGGCCCCGAGGTGTTGGAATCCACTCGCCGCATCGACACCATCGTGCTGGACAAGACCGGCACCGTGACCACCGGCAAGATGAGCCTCACCAGTGTGCACACCGCCAACGGCGTGTCCGCCGCCGACGCGCTGCGCCTCGCAGGGGCCCTGGAAAACGCCTCTGAGCACCCCATCGCGGCCGCCATCACCCGCGCCGCTCGCGAGCAAAACGCCTCGTTGCCCGAAGTGCGCCAGTTCACCAACCTCGAAGGGCTCGGCGTCCGCGGCAGCGTCGACGGACGAGAGGTGCTCATCGGGCGTACCCGCCTGCTCGACCAAAACGGCATCGCGCTTCCCCCCGACTTGGCTGACGCCAAAGTCCATGCCGAATCCCAGGGCCGCACCCCGGTGATCATCGCGTGGGACGGCGCTGCGCAGGCGGTGCTCGTCATCGCCGACACCATCAAACCCACCTCGCATGACGCCGTCGCCGGGTTGCGTGAGCTTGGCCTGCGCCCGGTGCTACTCACCGGAGACAACGCCGCGGCGGCGCGCGCCGTCGCCGATGAGTTGGGCATCACCGAAGTAATCGCCGAAGTGCTGCCGGCCGACAAGGTCGACGCCGTGGCCCGTCTCCAACGGGAGGGCGCCGTGGTCGCCATGGTCGGCGACGGCGTCAATGACGCCGCCGCACTTGCGCAATCCGACCTCGGCCTGGCCATGGGCACCGGCACCGATGTCGCGATCGAGGCCAGCGACCTGACCCTGGTGCGCGGCGACCTGCGCGGCGCCGTCGACGCCATCCGCCTCGCGCGTCGCACGCTAGGCACCATCAAACAAAACCTGTTCTGGGCCTTCGCCTACAACCTCGCCGCGCTGCCACTGGCAGCGCTAGGACTGCTCAACCCGCTCATCGCCGGGGCTGCGATGGCCCTCTCCAGCGTGTTCGTCGTCTCGAATAGCTTGCGGCTACGCCGATTCCACACCGCCTACCCGCGCAGCAACGACGACCGCCGACTCCTGGATCGCCCGACGCCCGCGACTAGCCCTGAAGGCTCTACGGCACAGCACGAGTCGCAGGAACCCTCGACGATCGTCTCGGCTGCAGTACTGGACCCCCAGCTAGCCAGCCTTGCCGTCATCGCCGAACGTTTGGAAACCATTGCCGATGCCCTGACTCGATCACCCGCATCCGTATCGCCTACGACCAACGGCAACGGATGTAACGGCACTTCGGCGCAGCCGTCACCAAGCGAACGCAACGACAGCGTCGAGCATCTGCAGCAACTCCGCGCCGAGATCGATGTTCAACTGCGGAAGTTGCAGCAGCCCTGAGCCTTACGTAGTGTCGGAATCGTTCATCTACTATCGCGGTACGTAGATAGTAGATAGGGTTCGGGCGGCAGCCCGGCATCTTGATCGCAGGAAAGGACATCCGTGAATCTTGTCGCGGTACTACTCACCGGGCTGCTCGCCGGCGGCATCTCTTGCGCAGCCGTCCAAGGCGGACTGCTCACCGGGCTGATTACCCGACAACACGCCGAGCGCCAAACGGCTGCCGCCATCGACGTCACTGGCCAAACTCGCTCCTGGAAAGCTCGACTGGGCGACGACCTGGCGCCGGTGGGCGGGTTTCTGGCCGGGAAGCTCGCCGCCTACACCGCACTGGGCGCATTGCTCGGCGCGCTCGGCGGGGTAGTGCAGCTCTCGCTGGCGGCGCGGACCTGGCTGCAGATCGGGGCCGGGCTGCTCGTCATCAGCTTCGGTCTGGCTCAGCTCGGTGTTCCTGGCTTCCGCGCCATCGTCGTGCAGCCTCCGGCCTCGTGGATGCGCGTCGTGCGCAAACGCGCGCGGTCGCAGGCTGCGTTGGCCCCCGCCGCCCTAGGAGTGGCCACCGTGTTGCTGCCGTGTGGGGTCACCCTGTCGGTGGAAGCACTCGCATTGGCATCCGGTTCGCCCTGGCAAGGTGCGGCGATCATGGCCGTTTTCATCGTGGGCACCAGTCCCTTGTTCGCGGTTCTCGGCTATGCGGCCCGCAAGGCCGCCACCCTTTGGCGCGGCAGACTTGTCGCCGCCACCGGAATCGCCGTCGTGGCAATGGGTTTATTCACTCTCAATGGCGGGCTCGAGCTAGCCGGATCACCGCTAGCAGCCAGCAGGATCGTCGAGGCATTCGCGGGCCCGGCCACCGCCGACTCGTCGGCGACCACCATGTCTGACGGCCACCAGCAAGTCGTCGTCACCGCCACAGAAACCGGTTACAGCCCGCACCTCACCCAGATCCGCGCGGGCATACCCACCACTTTGGTTGTGCGCTCAACGGGCGCGGCTGGATGCGTTCGCGGCTTTGTGATCGGCGGCAACCAAACCATACTTCCCGAATCCGGTGACACCCCCATCGATTTGGGCATTCCAAAGCCGGGGACCCTGCACTACGCGTGCGCCATGGGCATGTACACCGGCACCATCACCGTCACGTAGTCGAAAGGACACCCCAAATGTCAATCGAGACAGTCGTGTTCCGCGTCGAGGGCATGCACTGCGGCAGCTGCTCAATGCTCATTGATGACACTCTCGAAGACCTGCCCGGAGTCACCGACTCGCAAACCGAGTTCAAAGCGGCACGCTCGACAGTAAAGCTCGACACCAACCGCACCGGCCCTCGACAGGTCATCGATGCGATCGCCGCGCTGGGCTACACGATGACCGCCCAGGGCTCATAGCGGGATTCCAAACTGAGCTGACGTCGCCGCGCTGCGGCGGGTGGCAGAGGACGGCTCACAACCTGGGAGTGTCCACCGCAGCGCATAGGAGTCCACGGGGGTCTGTCACCACGAGTCTGCTGAAGCAGCAGTTCGCCAGATCGATGATCTCCGACCGGTCGTTGGCAGCGGACTGCCCGTAGGCGAGTTCGTTCTCTGCCTCACGCTCGCTGAGGAAGGCGAAATCCACGCTATCCGCTCCGATGGGGAACGCTTGCAGTCCGTGCCAGATGCCCCGCGCGAACACCAGCCCGTGGTCACACGGTATGAGGAATGCCTTCGCATCGTCCAGGTTGGGCAGTCCGGACTTCTCAGCCGTTGTCGTCAGAATCACCGAGGGTCGCCCAAGTGCTATCCGAGCCTCCGTCATGGTGAGGTGCCGTTCCAGCTGAATCGCAACCATTTCCGATCGTGGGTAACGAATCAGGTAGAGCGCTGCCGTTCCATCAACCCCACGCAAGGCTCTTCTACGGCCGGACGGCAGTGTGAAGGACACCGATGCCGTCACCCAGATTCGCTGGACCGCCTGACGTCCGCAATCACCGTTGAGTTGTGGAACTCCAGCGCCTCCTGTGCGGCGGGCAGGTCGCCCTTTTCGGCTGCGCGCAGAATGTTCGCGTGCCAGACTTCCATATCGGGATGGTCAGGATGATGAAAGACCAATGCACGCAAGCACATTCGAGTCTCAACCGAGACGGTGTCGAACGCTTGAATGAGTCGCCGGCTGCCTGACGAGTGCACGAGTTCCCGGTGGAAGGCCATGTCCCATTCGTCGGCACTCTCCCAGTCGTGGACGGCGAGATTCTCCCGGTACTTCTCGAGGATGCCCCACAGTCTGGCGAACACCTGCGGATCGGGGTTCTGCACGTGATAGGTCAGGGCGGCCAGCTCGATGGCTCCACGCAGCCGGTAGATGTCCTCGACATCCGCGATCGACAGGACCGGGACGAAGACCCCCCGATTGCGCTCCGAGACCAATAGGCCCTGTTCGGTGAGCCGCTTGAGCGCCTCCCGGACCGGTCCACGACCCACTCGGAAGGCCGCCGCGATCGACGGTTCGGTGATCTGTTCGCCCGGCGTGAACCGTCCCTTGGCGAGCATGTCGCGCAGCCGGTTGGCGACTGTCAGGGCGATGTCGACGGGTTCGATGGGAGTGATGTCGGCCAGCGAGGTTCTGGTTGTCATCAACACCACTCCTAAATCCTGCACTCAACCCGGAATCGTCAATCGCTTACAATTTACATTGTGGAAACGAGACTGCCTAGCACTGCCCACAGGGTCGATCGAGGAGAACGATGAGCGACGAGACCAAACGAGTGGCGCTAGTGAGCGGATCGACCTCGGGAATTGGGGCGCAGATCGCGCGCCGGCTGCATGCCGACGGTCTGAACGTCTGCGTGTCGGGGCGCTCGACGGACCGGGGCGCCGCGTTGCGAGACGAACTGGGGGAGGGTGCACACTTCGTCGCCGCCGACCTCAATGACGACGACGCATCCGATCGGTTGGTCGGCGCCGTCATCGAACGGTTCGGCCGACTGGACGTCCTGGTCAACAACGCCGCAGTCGACCACACCGGACCCTTGCTGTCGGCGTCTCCTGCAGAGATCCGGTCGACCCTGGAAACCAACACCGTCGCCGCGATCCTGCTCCTGCAAGCGGCTGCCCGCGCGATGGTCGATACCGGCGGTGGATCCATCATCAACATCACTTCCCGGCTCGCAAGTGCCGGTGTGTCAGGGCTTTCCATCTATACCGCGACAAAGGGAGCGATGCTGTCGCTGACGCGGACCGCGGCGATCGAGCTCGCCGAGCACAACATCCGGGTCAATGCCGTGGCGCCGGGCCTGACGCGCACGCCGATGTACGACGCATGGTTGGCCGAGCTGCCCAACGCTGACGAGATGGCGCGCGACCACGCCGCCGCGATCCCGATGGGGCGTATCGCCGAACCCGACGACGTCGCCGCCGCCGTGTCATTCCTGGCCTCGCCGGGCGCGAGTTACATCACCGGCGTATCGCTGCCCGTCGACGGGGGATTCCTCGCGAAGTAGGGGCGCATGGGTCACCGCCCGCCCGCCAATGCAGAACGCACCCGGCCTCTGGTCGGGGTGCGTTTCGTTTCGCCGGACCTGTACCGGCCCCAGCGGTGGAGTTCCTGCGGAACCCGATCAATCTGGTCGCACCGGTTGTGTGCTGAATCACGCCTTGCTAGCCTCATCATTAATCGTAAACGATTAACGATCTCAAGAATCGAGGCAGCATGGCACAGCACTCTTCGTGGCGCCGGTGGTGTACCGCAGCAGCGGTGGCGCTGCCGTTGGTACTGACCAATGCGTGCGGCGCGGCAGGCAACGGCTCCAACGCCGATGAGCATGCGCCCAGCGGGGAGAAGCCTGCGTTGTTCGCCTCGCTGCCCGCCGAGATTCAGCAGTCGGGAGTGATCCGCAACGGCGCCGACTTCACCTACCCACCCCTGGAATTCGTCGAGGCCGACGGGAAGACGTACACAGGTGTCGACTACGACCTCGCGCAGGCCGTAGGGGACAAACTCGGTGTCCGCGTCGAGCACTCGAATGCCGCATTTGGCACGCTCATTCCGCAACTGCAGTCCAAGCGGCTCGACATGGTGTTCTCCTTCGCCACCGTGACCGACGAGCGCAAGGAAGCCGTCGACTTCGTCGAATACAGCCAGAGCGGTACGGCGATGATGGTGCGCAAGGGCAACCCCGAGGGCATCAAGACCCTCGCCGATCTGTGTGGCAAGGGCGTCGGCCTGCAGTCGGGAGCCGTTCAGGTGCCGATCGCCGAGAAGGCCAGCGCGGACTGCGTCGCTGCTGGCAAACCACCGGTCGACATCAAGCAGATGGGCAAGGATTCCGAGGTCCAGTTGCTGTTGCGCAACAACCGCATCGCAGTTGACCTGCTGGACTCGCCGGTGGCCGCCTACAGCGCCGCGCAAGGCGGTGAGTTCGAGGTCGTTCCCGGCGAGCGGTACGAGGTCCGCCCGCATGGCGTCATGGTCCTCAAGGGCAACACCCAACTCGCCAAGGCCATCAAGCAAGCCATCGACGAACTGATGGCAGACGGCACCTACAAGAAGATCTTGGACAAGTACCAGGTGCCGGATCTGGCCATCGACGAGGCGCAGATCAGCCAGGCAAAGAGCTGACGTGGCGCCTCCAGGCCCCTCAGACGACGAGACGGTACGGGAGGAAACCACAGTGACGACGACCGAAGCACCACCAGATCAGCTGGGCGCCCGCGCTTCTGGCAAGAGCGTGCGCGACGCGGCACTGCCCCAGGCGCGGCCGCTGCACCTGGGGCGATGGGCGATCAGCCTGATGCTGATCGCGCTGCTCGCACTCTTCATCCGGGCGATGACCGACAACCCCAACCTGGACTGGGACATCGTCGGCAAGTATCTGTTCGACCCGACCGTGCTCAACGGCGTGAAGAACACCATCGTGATCACCGTCCTGTCACAAGCCATCGGCATCGGCGGTGGCCTGCTGCTGGCGCTGGCGCGACTGTCGCACAACCCAGTACTGCGAGTGGGGGCCGGTAGCTACATCTGGTTCTTCCGCGGTGTTCCCGTCCTGGTGCAGTTGATCTTCTGGTTCAACTTGGGCCTGGTGTTCCCGATGTTGTCCCTGGGCATCCCTGGCACCTCCGCTCAGTTGTTCTCGGTATCGACCAACGCGGCGATCACCCCGTTCGTCGCCGTGTTGCTGGGCCTCGGCCTCAACGAAATGGCCTACATGGCCGAGATCATCAGGGGCGGACTGTTGGGAGTGCCGAGTGGCCAACGCGAGGCCGCCGCGTCACTGGGCATGACACCGTTGCAGACGTTGCGCAAAGTCGTGCTGCCGCAGGCGGTTCGAATGATCATCCCGCCGACGAGCAACCAGACGATCATCATGCTCAAGATCTCAGCCCTGGCCAGCGTCATCACCTACCAGGATCTGCTCACCTCGGTGCAGCTGATCTACTCGGTGAATCTGCGCACTCTGGAGCTGCTCATCGTGGCGAGCATCTGGTACGTCGCGCTCACCACGGTGCTCACGTTCGGCCAAAGCGCCTTGGAGCGACGGATGGGTCGATCGTTGGTGACCGTCACCCCGGTTCGCCGCAACGTGGCCGCACGGCTGATCGGGATGGGGGCGCGACGATGACTCCCAAGGTCGAAATCATCGATCTGCACAAGGCTTTCGGATCGGTCGAAGTGCTCAAGGGCATCGACCTGGAAGTCCATCCACGCGAGGTCGTCACGCTCCTGGGCCCATCGGGCAGCGGAAAGAGCACCTTGCTGCGATGCGTGAACCAGTTGGAGAAGGCCACCAACGGTCTGATCTACATCGACGGCGTCTTGCAGGGAAGGGTCGAGCAGCGTGGAAAGCTGCACGAGTTGGGCCCGCACGGCGTCGCCCGCCAGCGCCTCGGCACCGGGATGGTGTTTCAGCAGTTCAATCTGTTCCCACACATGACCGCGCTGGAAAACGTGGTGACGTCTCAGCGAGTCGTGTTGGGACGTAGCCGTTCTGCCGCGGACGAGCGCGCCAAGGCCGTCCTTGCGCGCGTCGGTCTGGCCGATCGCATGTCCAACTACCCCGGTCAGCTCTCCGGGGGCCAGCAACAGCGGGTGGCCATCGCACGCGCACTGGCGATGGATCCGTCGTTGATGCTGTTCGATGAACCGACCAGCGCGCTGGATCCCGAGCTGGTCGGAGAGGTGCTCGCGGTCATCCGCGAGCTCGCCCACGACGGCATGACGATGATCGTGGTGACTCACGAGATCGGTTTCGCCCGTGAGATCTCCGATCGCGTGGTGTTCATGGACGCAGGTTGCATCGTCGAGTCGGGACCTCCCCAGCAGGTGATAGGGGCGCCGCAAGAGTCGCGCACCCGCGCCTTCCTCGCCCGGCACGCCGCTGGCGACCGCGCCGTCCCGACGTGACCGCCTCGGCAGCCTCGTTATTCCCGCTCGACCAAATCAGAAAGAGAGCAATTTCACCCATGGATAGCACTGCTTCGTCGCCGTACGTCGGCCCCCCGGACTCCGAACAAATGCCTCGGTACGCCGGGCTGACGACCTTCGCGCGGCTTCCCGCGCGCAGAGGACGTCAGCCACGTGGACGTCGGTGTGTTGGGCGTGCCGTTCGACTCCGGGGTGTCCTATCGACCCGGTGCCCGGTTCGGACCGTCCGCGGTTCGCGAAGCCAGCCGACTGCTGCAGGGCTACAACCAGTTTCAAGACGTCGCACCCTTCCAGGTGCAGCAGGTCGCCGATCTCGGCGACGTGAACGCCAACCCGTTCAACATCGAAGAGGCGTTGTCGGCAGTGGAACGGCGGGCCACGGAGCTGACCAACGACGGCACCAAGATCGTCACCATCGGGGGAGACCACACCATCGCGCTGCCGCTGCTGCGGGCGGCCGCCCATGCCCACGGCCCGGTGGCGCTGCTGCACTTCGACGCCCACCTCGATACGTGGGACACCTATTTCGGCCAGCCCTACACTCACGGCACACCCTTCCTTCGAGCTCACGAGGAAGGTCTGCTGTCGCGTGAACACCTCACACACGTCGGAATCCGCGCCAACCTGCATCACAAGCACGATCTCGATCGCGACGCCGAGATCGGGTTCGGCATCATCTCGTGCATGGACATCGCCGAACGCGGCGTCCAGGAGATCGTGGCGTCGATGAAACATCGGATCGGCGACATGCCGGTCTACATCTCGATCGACATTGACGTGCTCGACCCGTCCCATGCACCGGGAACGGGCACACCGGAATCGGGAGGACTCACATCCCGCGAGATGATTCAGATGCTACGAGGTATCAGCGATTTGAACATCGTCGGCGCCGATGTCGTCGAGGTCTCCCCGAGCTATGACTGGGCACAGCTGACGGGTCTTGCGGCCTCGACGCTGATCTACGAACTGATCAGCATCTTCGGAGTCAAGGCCTCGGCGTGCTGACCTCCTCGCACAACGCCGTCGGCGCCACCCTGGCTCTGCAGATTCAGGGGGTCGATGGCGAGAGCACACCGGTGTCAGTACAAGTCCGCGAGGCATACAACTTCGGCTACGCCGCACGCGATCGCGCCGGAGCCCAAGAACACGTCGACCAGATGCGGGCCCTCGGACTACCTGCACCCCAGCAGGTTCCGGCGATCTTCCCGATACCTGCGGACCGGGTCAGCACCGCGCCGGAGTTCGTCGTGTCGGGAGAGCAGACGTACGGCGAGGTGGAGTTCGCCCTGATCAAGTCCGAGGGGCACGGCTGGCTGGTGACGATCGCCTCAGATCACACCGACCTGGAGGTGGAACGGGTAAAGATGCCCAAGGCCAAGGGGATGTGCCCCGACGTCGTGGGTGCGGACGTCTGGAAGCTCGACGACGTGCACGCCCAGTGGGATCGCTGCACATTGACCATGTGGGCCCGCACCGATGGTGGCGAGGCCGTGCAGCTGCAACACGACACCGCCGGACATCTGCTGGCTCCGCACGACATCATCGCGATCCTGGAGGACCGCAGGCCCGGTGAGTTGCCACCAGGAACCGTCATCATGTCCGGCACCGTCGCTGGGGAGCCGACCCCCGGCATGCACTCGTGGAGTGCGCGGTTGGAAGACCCTCAGACGGGCCGGCGGCTGGAGATCGACTACACGCTGCGACGGTTGCGCGAAGAAATCTGACTCGAATCAGGTGTACGGCAACATATTCAACTACCACGTGTAAGGACTGCACCATGTCAACGACGACAGGATCAAAGGCGACCAGCGACGTTCTCGACGGCCCCGCGCTATGGCCCGCGCAGGCCCACGTCCCCTCGGTGTTGGGCCGACAGCTCGTCATCGAGCGTGGCGAGGGGTCCTACATCGTCACCGCCGACGGGCGCCGCCTGTTCGACGGCACCGCCGGTCTGTGGCACGCCAACGTCGGCCACGGCCGACCCGAGCTCGCCGACGCCGCCGCGGTGCAGATGCGAAACCTGGAGACCTACCACATCTTCGGGCGATTCGTGAACGATCAGGCGTTGGCGTTGGCGGAGCGACTCGCGGCGATGTCACCGATCGCTGACTCGAAGATCATCCTCAATTCGGGCGGCTCCGACGCAATCGACGTGGCCTGCAAGCTCGCTCGCCGCCACTGGCAGCGCGAGGGTCGGCACTCCAAGACGGTGATCCTCAGCCGGGAGTATGCCTACCACGGCCTGCACGCGTTCGGAACCAGCATCGCCGGACTGGATTTCAACCGCGAAGGGTACGGCACCGAGTCATTGGTACCCGAGACCGCGCGGATCCCGCTGCACGACGTCCAGGCGACCGCGGCGCTCATCGCCGACATCGGTGCCGACAACATCGCGGCTCTGGTCACGGAGCCCATTCAGGGCACGGGCGGTGTCAACCCGCCTCAGGAGGGATACCTCCGGAGCCTGTCCGAACTCTGCCGCGCCAACGACATCCTGTTGATCCTCGACGAGGTCATCACCGGCTTCGGCCGCACCGGGACGATGTTCGCCGCTGAGCGTTTCGGCGTCACACCGGATCTGATCACCTTCGCCAAGGGCGTCACCTCGGGCTACGCCCCCCTCGGCGGCGTAATGATCAGCCCGCGTATCTGGCGGCCGTTCTACGTCGATTCCGCAGACACACCGATCTTCCGCCATGGCGCGACCTACGCGGGCCACGCCACCGCGTGTGCCGTGGCGATGCGCAACCTCGACATCCTCGAGCAGGAGTCGCTTCTCGAGCGCGTAAAGGACCTCGAAGCCCAATTGGCCGACGGGTTGACTGCGCTCGACGAGCGATGCTCGTCGGTGAAGGAGGTGCGCTTCAGTGGGTTCCTCGGCGGCGTGGCATTGGAGGACGGCCTGGATGCCGCCCGTGTCGCCGACGACCTCATCGATTCCGGTTTCATCACACGGCCGCTGCGGGGCAACACATTACAGATCAGCCCACCGTTCATCACCACCGATGCAGAGCTGCAGGCATTCCTGGACGCCATCGAGCACACGGTGACCGGGGCTGCGAAGTGAGCGCGTCGATCGAACACGCACTTCGGGCCTTTCCGGCCCCCGACACCGACGCCGTCGCGTTGGCCACCGACGTCGTCGGCCGTGTGACCGCGTCGGTGCGTGGACCGTCGACTTTCGAGATCCGCGACCCTGCAACGGGTTCGGTCAT
>Ga0193716_1001607_pt1 | contig 13081 bp, 14 predicted proteins | sample U2c1metaG_FD_145901 | JGI IMG/M metagenome (GOLD analysis project Ga0193716, IMG submission 145901) | Soil microbial communities from a riparian zone of the East river system, Colorado, United States - U2c1 | ecosystem: Environmental > Terrestrial > Soil > Riparian zone | place: USA: East River...
AAGGGTGCCGGCAGACTCACCGTCAACACCAACACGCTCGATCATCCCGGCGCGCTCGGCATCTACCGCAGGGCTGGGTTTCGCCTGTTGCACAGCACAGCCAAGGAATTGCGCGATCCGCGCGTGCTGTGGCCCGACCTCTATCGCTGGCCGCCGGCGTAAGGCCTGTGCCATAGTCCCGGCTTCGCGCCGGATGGGCCGGTGCCTTTAGATTCGTGCCCCAGCCTCATGACAAGCAAGAAGACCTACACCCGCCCCGACACGATTCTTGCCGTTGCCGGTCGGGATCCCGCGAACAACTTCGGCATCGTCAATCCGCCCGTGTATCACGCCTCGACCATCCTCTCGCCGACGATGGACAAATTCGAGAATCGTATTCCGTTCGAGGGCTTCGGCTACGGCCGCAACGGCACGCCGACGCAGAAGGCGCTCGAGGATGCCGTCGCTGCGATCGAGGGCGCGCACCGCTCGATTGCCGTGCAGTCCGGCCTCGCCGCCGTCACCGGCGCCATCGTGGGCTTCCTCAAGACCGGCGATCACATGTTGCTCACCGACAATGCCTACGGACCGGCCCGGCGTTTCTCAAACACCACGCTGAAGAACTTCGGCGTCGAGACAACCTTCTTCGATCCCATGATCGGCGCGGAAGGCCTCGCCAAGCTGATGCGGCCCAACACCAAGGTCGTCTATCTCGAAGCGCCAGGCTCGCAGACCTTCGAAGTGCAGGATGTGCCGGGCATGGCCGCCGTGGCCAAGAAGGGCGGCGCTGCGGTCCTCATCGACAATACCTGGGCGACGCCGCTCTATTTCAAGCCGTTCGACCATGGCTGCGACGTCTCCGTGCACGCGGGCACCAAGTATATCGTCGGCCATTCCGACGCGATGATGGGCCTCATCTCCTGCGTCTCGCGTCCCATCTTCGAGACCGTGAAGACCGCCTGCCAGTCCTTCGGCTTCCACGCCGCACCCGACGACTCCTATCTTGCCCTGCGCGGTTTGCGCACCATGGGCGTGCGGTTGCGCCATCACGAGAAAAGCGGGCTCGCCATCGCCAACTGGCTGAAGGCGCGTCCGGAGGTCGACAAGGTGCTGCATCCCGCTTTGCCCGACTGTCCGGGCCACGAGAACTGGAAGAAATTGTTCAAGGGCTCCTCCGGCCTCTTCTCCTTCACCCTGCGCGATGGCTACAGCCGCAACGCGCTGGCGGCGATGCTGGACGGTATGGACATCTTCGGGATGGGCGCAAGTTGGGGCGGCTACGAAAGCCTGATGATCCCGGCCCACCCCGACCAGTATCGCACGGCCGTTCCCTGGCCCAAGGGCAAGCATCTCGTACGCGTGCATATCGGCCTGGAAGACGTCGAGGATTTGAAGACCGACCTGGCCGAAGGCTTCGAGCGATTGAACCGGGCGCACAACGCCTAATCCGGAATTGCCTCTTCGCCGGGAGCGCGCCACTGCGCGCGGAGTAACCTCCGCGCTGAAGTGGCGCTCATCTCATGATCATGAGCGCGACTGGAGTCGCGCGCTCCCAGCCATGATTTGAGTGGCCTACCGCGCGTGGCAGGCAGCGCAGACGCCGGTCACTTCCAGGGTCATCTCTCGCGCCGTGAAGCCGTGCTTGCCGGCGCTGGTGGCGATCGCTTCGGCCACCGAATCGCTTTCAAGCTCCTCGGCATTGCCGCACTCGGCGCAGATCAGGAAAAAGCCGCGATGGGCCGCGCCGGGATGGCTGCAGCCGATGAAGGCGTTCATGCGCTCGATGCGGTGAATCAGGCCGTTCTCGATGAGAAAGTCGAGTGCACGGTAGACCGTGGGTGGCGCCGATCCGAGTTCCTCGTTGCGCAGCTGGTCGAGCAAGGCATAAGCGCCGATCGGCTTATGGCTCGACCACACCAATTCGAGCACGCGCCGACGCAACGGCGTGAAGCGAATGCCGCGTTCGGCGCAAAGTCTCTCCGCCGCCTCGACAGCATCCTCGACGCAGTGATTATGGTCGTGCGCATCAACCACGCGCGCGACAGCGGTGGCGGCAGCTTTTGCCGGTCTCTTCAAGGCGTCTCCGATTTGCCAAGCGACTTGGCCCCGACTATACGCCCCGTTCCCCTTAGAGGCCAAGGCTTGCCATGTCCCCCACCGTCTCCCCCTATCGGCCGGACGCCATTGCGGCCCTGCTGGCAGAGATCAAGTTCGACGCGCGCGGCCTGGTGCCGGCGATCGCCCAGCAGCATGACAGCGGCGAAGTGCTGATGATGGCCTGGATGGACCGGGACGCCGTCAGCGAGACCATGAGCAGCGGCCGTGTCTGCTATTGGTCGCGCTCGCGCAAGGCGCTGTGGCGCAAGGGAGAAACCTCAGGGCACGTGCAGACTCTTGTCGACCTTCGCATCGATTGCGATGGCGATACCCTGCTGGTGCTGGTCGATCAGGAGGGCGTCGCCTGCCACACCGGCCGGCACAATTGCTTCTTCCGGGCGATTCGCAACGATAGCCTCGCCACCATCGCACCGATCGTCATCGACATGGAAAAGGCCGCGCAAGACTGATCATGGGCAATGGCTTCTTCACCCGTCGCCTCCTTGTCCTCGGCGCGGCAGCAATGCCGGTTGCGGGCTGCAGCAACGCGTTCACCCAGCACCGCACCACGGCCGTCGCGTCCTATACCGAGCGCCTGTATCGCTGGCTGCAGAGCAGCGGCCGCGATGCGAATCTGGCGCCCGAAGCTCTTGCCCTCATGGGCCTGGTCAATGGCGGCCGCGACATTCCGGCCAGGCAGATCGGCGAGAACGGCCCCGACGGTCGCTACGCGGTGGCCGTCATCAGCTTCCGCAGCTTCAACGAATTCATCTTCCAGCGCCGTACGGGCGACGTGATCATCATCCACCACGCCGATCTGCGGTTCACCCGGCTGTCGAGCGTGCGCTACCCGAGGAACGGCAAGCCGACGCTCATCCTCGACCAGGCCTTTGCCGAAAACGACTACCAGCAGCAGATCGCCTTCTGGTTCGAGCGCATTCCGAGGCGTTAGTCAGAGCGCCTTCCGAAACGTCAGATTCACGCGACTGCGGCCGGTCAGTGGATGGTCGCCCTCGGCCAGCGGCCCGATCCCATGGAAGGCGAGCCGCGCCGGGCCGCCCCACACCGCGACATCGCCGCTCTCGAGCCGGATGCGGCGCGGCCGGTCGTTGCGGCGCAGGCCGCCGAACAGGAAAACTGCGGGCAGGCCGAGCGACACCGACACGATCGGGCCATCGAGGGTCCGCTCGTCCTTGTCCTGATGCAGCGACAACCGTGCACCGGGCTCATAGCGGTTGATCAGGCAGGCATCGGGTACGAAGCCGTCGAAGCCCGCGGCGGCTGCCGCACGGGCGGCGAGGTGCGAAAACAGGGACGGAATCGACGGCCATGGCCTCTGTGTTTCCGGATCGGCCGGGCTGTAGCGATAGCCGCTGCGATCGGTGACCCAGCCCACGCCGCAATTGGTCATCGCCACCGACATGCGATAGCCGCCGGGCGTGACCATGTTCCGGAACGGCGCTGCCGCCGAGATTTGCCGGATCGTCTCCATCAGCGCGGTGGCCTGCGACATGGCGAATTTCCGCAGGAGCATGGCGCCTTCGCCGAGGGCTTCGGCACCTCTGGACTCGTCCATTCCGCTCAGCAAATCGTCCACCGCAGCGCCACGGATCGCGCTCATCACCCCTTCTCCTTCTTCAGCAATAAATGGGCGCGCCTTCACCGAAAAGCGAGTTCATGTTCGACCTGCCGCCGGACGGCGTATAGTATGACATTTCCATGACAGTCACCGCGTCAGTGCCCACCAGCCGCCGCACCCTCACGGTATGCGGTGGCGCCCATGCCCTGCATGACGGTTTCACAGATCTCCTCAATGCGCTCTATCCGCTTCTGCAGGCTCAATTCGGCCTGAACTATGCGGCGATCGGCGCGCTCAAGGCGGTTTATTCGGGTGCCATGGCAAGCGGCCAGATTCCATCCGGCCTGCTGGCAAAGCGCTTCGGCGGCGTGCGCGTGCTGGCGCTTGGCACCGGCCTGATTGCCGTCGGTTATGGCCTGGCTGGCTTGACCGGCTCGCTCTATGGCGTGATCGCGGGCCTGCTGCTGGCGGGGCTGGGTGGCAGCACCCAGCATCCCATCGCCTCGAGCCTGGTCTCGGCAGCCTATCCCGGCCTGCGCTCGCGGACGGCGCTGGGCACCTACAATTTCACCGGCGACCTCGGCAAGATGGCGCTGCCGGCCGTATTCGCGGTGATCGCAGCGGTCCTGGGCTGGCAGCAAGCCCTGGTCTTGATTGCCGCCCTGGCCGTGGTCGGCGCTGGCGTGATCCTGGGCACGCTGCAGTCGACCGAAATTCAGGCCAAGTCTGCCGAGACGAAGGTCATCCCCGGACAGGATCGGCCGTGGGCCTACTGGCTGCTCTTCTCGATCCATATCGCCGACGATCTGGTGCGTACGGGTTTCCTGATCTTCCTGCCCTTCCTGATGCGCGACAAAGGTGCGGACCTGCCGACCATCGGCCTCAGCCTGTCGTTGCTGTTCGCCGGCGGCGCCGCAGGCAAGCTTGTGATGGGCTGGATCGGCTCCCGGCTCGGCGTCGTGCCGTCGGTGATATTAACCGAGGTGGCGACAACCCTGCTGATCCTGCTGCTGCTGCCCTTGCCGCTCCTTGCCGCGCTCGCCTTGCTGCCGGCCGTCGGGCTGATGCTGAACGGCACCTCGTCGGTGCTCTACGGCACGATCCCCGAATTCGTGAGCCCGGAGCGCCGCACGCACGCCTTCGCCGTATTCTACACCGGCGGGTCGATCGCCGGCGCCACGGGTCCGTTCGCTTTCGGCCTCCTGGGCGACGCCGTGGGCCTCGCCACCGCGCTCACGGCCGTAGCCTGCGTGGCGCTCACCACCGTGCCGATGGTGTGGGCGCTGAGGCCTGCCTTCAGCCGCTAGAGGCTACGCGCCGCCCTTCCAGACCGGACCCATCGGCCGCAGCTTGATGCCCTTGCGCAGGTGCTTGTACGGCATCTCGACGGGGTCGGTGATATGCGCGCCGGGCGATTGCACCACCAGGATCGTCTCGGCGATGGGCTGGAAGTCGGCGCGAAAATGGACCGTCGATTTCAGCGCCAGGATTGGCGTCTTGATGGGCTCGACGCCGACATGGCGGAACATCTCCTGGTCGGCCGCCTGGACGCGCTTGCAGGCCAGCACCGCCGAGACACCCGAGGCCTCGTCGGTCACCAGCGCCATCGGCCCGATCTGGAACTTTGCGCCGCCATAGAATGGCCCGGTGCCAGTGAAGATGCCGTCACCCAGCTTCACCACGCGCCAGTCGGCCTCGACCGGCTTCTCGCCGGCATAGCCCACCGCCGCACCGATGCCGCGGCGCATGATGCCACCCTCGCCGGCCTCGACCGCGGCGCGTGCCGCACCCTCGTCGACGATCATGCCGATCACCGCACCCTTGGCTTTGTGCCGCATCAGGGCGGCCAGCAGGCCCACCGTGTCCGAGGTGCCGCCGGCGCCGGGATTGTCCTGGACGTCGGCCAGCACGATCGGCTTGGTCGCCGTCCTGGCGAGGTCGATGGCGCGCAAAGCCGCGGCGTCCGGGTCGAGCAGTTCGCCGGCAAAGGCCGCTTCCTGCGCCTTGACGGTCTGCGCGAGCTTGTCGGCCGCCGCTTCGACCGCTTCCTTGTCGTGGCCATAGACCACCAGGGCGGGACCGCACTGGGCGATGTCGGCGGGTGGAAAGCCGGGCGTGTGCGTCACGCTGACGATGCCCTGGTTGTGACTCTTCTCGCCCGTCTCCAATTCGCCCACGAGATCGAATATGGCCTTGGCCGGCTCGATGAAGGTGCACTGCCAGACCAGCGGGATGAGGAAATCGAGCTGGCGGTAGGCGCGGTAGACCGGCCGCTTGTCCTTGAGCAATTTGTCGAGCAGTTCGACTGCGCGCTTGCCGGTCACCGCCATGTCGATATGGGGGTAGGTGCGGTATCCGACCAAGGCAGTCGCGAGCCGCGCCATGTCGGGCGTCAAATTCGCGTGATAATCGAGACTCGCCACGATCGGCAGCGTGTCGCCCACGATGCCTCTGATGCGGCGCAGCAACTCGCCTTCGCCGTCCTCGGTGTTCTCCGCCACCATCGCGCCATGCAGATCGAGATAGATGGCGTCGAATGGGCCTTGGCTAAGGATGTCCGCATCGAACAGCGCCCACATGCGCTCGTAGGCGTCCTCGGTTACGTAAGAAGCCGGTGCGGCTGCGGCCCAAGCCAGCGGCACGATCTCATGGCCGAGTTCGGCCAGGCGCTTCACGGCGCCGGCGATAGGAATATTGAAGCCTTCGACGCCGGGGATCATCTCCGCGCCGCGCAGCAACGGCGGCCAGGCATCGGCGCGCTCGAACTCAGTCCAGGTCGCCTGCTGCGGTGCAAACGTGTTGGTCTCGTGCTGAAATCCGCCGACTGCTATACGCGCCATTCTACCCCTCAACCCTTCACAATCTCTTCGGACACGACCATCTTCTGTCGATGCGCCACCTTCTCATACTCGCTGCCGCTACGTCCCTTGCCGCCTGCGCCACCCCGCCGCGGGCCTGGGAGAAGGAGGGCGCGACGCCGCAGACCACCGGCATGGATTTGGTCGACTGCCGCCGTGCCGCGCGCCAGGAGGCGTTCTACGAAGTTCCCTACCTCGGGGTTGGTGGATTCAGCCGGTTCGGCCCGTACTACGGTTACGCCCGACCTTTCCGCCCCTATTGGGGCTATGGAGGCTACTGGGGCGCCGATCTGCGTTACGACCGCGAGATCCGGCTGACCGCCTTTTGCATGCGCAACAAGGGCTATGAGTTGGTGACCCTGCCGCCGGGGCCGACAGTCGCACCGGGCATCGTTCCGACACCCGACGCTCCTCCCCCGCCGCCGCCGTCGCCTGCGCGCGACTGAGCTCACGTGCCGCCGCTGCCCTCTTCGATCGCCTTGATCAGCACCGGCCAGTATTCCTTGCCATGGCCAAGCTCGACCGCCCGCTCCATCAGCTCGCGGGCGACGTCGGCGCCCAGCGCCGGCACGCCGCGCTCCTCGGCCATCTGGATGGCGTAGCCGAGATCCTTGAGCGCGTATTCGGTGGAGAAGGCGCGCTCGGGAAAGACACCCGGAAGCTGCGCCTTCATGCCGTGGTTGCGCAGCGCGAAGGAATCGGCTGAACCTTTGGACAGGGTGTCGAACAGCACCTTGCCGTCGACGCCATAGGCGCGCGCGATGCTGAGCGCCTCGCCCAGCGCCACCACAGTCTGGAACAGCACCATGTTGTTGAGGATCTTGACCGCCTGGCCGCTGCCCGCGTCGCCGCAATGAGTGACGTCGCTCGCCATATGGCGCAGCAGCGGCTCGATGCGCGCAAAGCATTGCGCCGTGGCGCCCACCATGATGCTCAGCGTGCCGTCGATCGCGGCCTGGCGCGTACGCGCCACGGGAGCGTCGGCGAAGGCCGCGCCCTTGCCTTCGAATTCGGCGTAGAGACGGCGTGCCAACAGCACCGGCGCGGTGCTGAGATCGATCACCGTCCAGGCCGCCCTGGCATTGTGCACCAGACCGCCCTCGCCCAGGCATATCTGCTCGACTTCCTTGCCGCCCGGCAGGGAGAGCAGGATCGTCCCGGCGCTTTGGACGATCTCGTCGAGCGACGCCGTCTTTACGCCGTCGCCTGCCAGCCGCTTCAGGGGGGCCGGATCGCGATCGCAGGCCAGGACCGTGGCGCCGCTCTTGCGCGCCAGATTGCGGCACATGGGCTCGCCCATGGTGCCGACGCCGATGAAACCGATGATGTCCGTCATGTCAGTCCACGATGAAGAGTTTGGCGCCGGTGTCGGTGCGCGAGCGGTGGGCCAGGTCGCCGTCCGCCACCTGATAGCTCTGGCCGGGCTTCAGCACGACCGTGCGACCGTCCGCCAGTTCGGTATGCAGTTCGCCTTCCAGCACCAGCAGGACATGGCCTTTCTGGCACCAGTGATCGGCGAGATAGCCCGGCGTGTACTCGACCATGCGCACACGGATGTTGTTGAAATTTCGCGTGCGCCAATAGGCCTTCCCCGTGTCGCCGGCATGCTCGGTGCGCTCCACGCCCTCCCATTCTGTGGTGCCAAACGGAATATCGAACATCAGCATGCGGCAGCTCCCATTATTCCGTCCGCTCTAGCACGGCGGCCAGGCTTTCTCGACCGCGATAGAGCACCGCCCGCCAACCGCAGATGCGGGCAGCGTCGACGTTGGCCGGCGAATCGTCGAAGAACAGGATCGAGCGCGCCGTTCGCACGCCCATGCGCGTCTCCGCCGTGGTGAAGAAGACCCGGTCGGGCTTGCAGACACCGAGCGCCGCCGAATAGATGATCTCGTCGAAATGCGCGCCGAGGCCCCGTTGGTCGCGCAGCCAGGCGACCCGGTGATGCTCCTGGTTCGAGGCCGCGAAGCAGCGCGCGCCGGTCTTGCGACGCCAGGCCGTCACCTGCTCCAGCAGCGCGTGGTCGATCAGGCAGTCTTTCTCGAACCAATAGGCGGCGAATTCCTCGATACGGCCGGCCAGGCCCTTGGGCTCGAAATAGTCGTGCAGCGCGACATAAAGATCGAGACGGCCACGCATGACGTCGAGGAATGCGCCGTGAAAGAAGTCGCGCTGCATCTCCTCGGGGTCGATCCCCCAGTCGGCCTGCAGGCTCGCCTGCCACGGCGGGGCGATCGACACCACGCCGTCGAGGTCGAGCACGAGGGTCGTCGGCGTCATGCGGTGAGTATACGAAGGCGGTGGTGTTCTTGCCAACGCTCGCCCGTCACGGCAGTTTCTGTCTGACAAGCCGACAGTCGGAGGTGGCACGTGCCTCTATCGCGCCGATCACTCGTCGTTGGAGCCGCCGTTTCGGCGGCGCTGGCGCCTCGCCTGGCGAACGCAGCCGGCGAGCAGAAGATCCTGCGTCTGCAGACCCGGCAGATCGACATCGGCGGCAAGGCGGCGACCCGCTACGGCGTCGCCCAGCCGTCCGGAGCCTACGGCTTGACGCTGAACGAAGGCGACGTCTTCGATGTGCGGCTGCACAACGATCTCCCCGTCCCTTCCGGCCTTCATTGGCACGGTCTTACCGAGCCATGGCGCCAGGACGGCGTGCCTTACATTTCCGGGCCACCGATCCAGCCGGGCAAATTCGCCGACTACAAATTCCCGGTGGCGCCGGCAGGGACTCGCTATATGCACTCGCATTTCGGGCTGCAGGAGCAGGATCTCCTCGCCGCCCCGCTGATCGTACGCGAAACCAGCGCGATCAAGAGCGGCCTGCAGGAAGTCGTCATCCTCCTCGAGGATTTTTCCTGGACCAATCCGCAGACGCTCTACGAGAACTTGCGCAAGCCGAAAGCCGGCGGAATGGACGTGAAGCCCGACGGCATGGCCATGTCGAAGCAGGACCTGAACGATGTCGTCTACGACGCCTATCTGGCCAACGACCGTACGCTCGCCGATCCGCAGGTCTTCGATGTCGAGCGCGACGGCCAAGTGCGCCTGCGCGTCATCAACGGCGCGGCCTCGACCAACTTCACGATCGATCTCGGCGCGATCGAGGGCACGCTCGTGGCGGTCGACGGCAATCCGATCGCGCCGCTGACGGCCAGGCAATTTCCGCTCGCCGTCGCCCAGCGCGCCGACATCGTCCTGCACATGCCGTCCGACGGCAAGGCAATGACCGTGCTGGCGCGCGGCGAGGGCCCGCCGCTTCAGACCGGCGTGGTGCTCCGTCCGCCTGGCGCTGTGGTTGAGAAGCTCCCTGAAAAGGGCGACGCGATGCCGCCGATAGTCGGGCTGGTGCAGGAGCTGCTTCTCCGCGCGAGCCAGCCTTTGCCGGCGAAACCGGTCGACCGCTCCATTCCGGTCGATCTTGTCGGCACAATGATGGGCTATGTTTGGGGAATGCCGATCAATGGCCAGGGTGGCGCGCCGGCGACAGTCGCGCGGGGCGAGCGTGTAGAATTGGTGATGCGCAATGAAACGATGATGGCCCACCCCATGCATCTGCATGGCCACTCCTTCCAGGTGACCGAGATCGATGGCCAACGGTTTTCAGGAGCGCTCCGCGACAGCGTGCTCGTGATGCCGAACAGTACGGTAAAAGTCGTCTTCGACGCCGATAATCCCGGGCTGTGGGCGTTTCATTGCCACAACCTCTACCACATGGCCGCCGGCATGTTCGGCACGCTGGTGTATGACGGGTTCTCTTGAATCTCATCGTGCCCTCCCTCGCCTGTCTCGATGGTTATGCGGACGCCCTGAAACGCGGCTGGTCGCCCGATAACGTGCGCGAGGAGGCAACCGCCCGCGAGCACCTCGAGAGGATCGCCGAGGACCGCGTGGCATTCGTGGCGTCGCTCGACAACCGCGAGGCAAAAGGGGCCCCGGTCACCTTGCCCGATGGCTCCACCGTGCCGCGGCTGCCCGGCTATCTGCGTTGGATGTGGGACGGCGAGTTCTGCGGCTCGATCGGCTTCCGCTGGCAGCCCGGGACCTCGGCCTTGCCGGCCTATGTGCTGGGTCACATCGGCTATGGCGTCGTGCCGTGGAAACGCCGCCGTGGCTATGCCACGCGCTCGCTCGCTTTGATGCTCGTCGAGGCCCGCCGCGAGGGTCTCGCCTATGTCGAGCTGACGACGGATCCCGATAACGAGGCGTCGCAGAAGGTCATCGCCACCAACGGCGGCCGGCTGGTCGAGCGCTTCCGGGCCACTGACGCCTATGGCGGCAAGGAAGAGCTGCGTTTTCGCATCAAACTGTAAAACTCGAGAGATGAGGAATGACATGACCATCGAGATCTGGATCGCCTTCGCCGCCGCTTCGACACTGCTGCTGATCATTCCGGGACCGACCGTTCTGCTGGTGGTTTCCTACGCGCTTGGACAGGGCTGGCGCACCGCGCTGCCGATGGCGGTGGGCGTGGCGCTGGGCGACTTCACCGCCATGACGCTGTCGATGCTGGGTCTTGGCGCCTTGTTGGCGGCGTCGGCCACGCTGTTCACCGCCCTCAAATGGATCGGCGCCGCTTATCTCGTGTGGCTGGGTGTGAAATTGTGGCGCGCCGGGGACAGGCTGGATGCCGCGCCGCGCACCGACGCCGTTTCCGCTGCCCGGATGCTGGGTCATGCCTGGCTGGTGACCGCGCTCAATCCCAAGAGCATCACCTTCTTCGTGGCTTTCCTGCCCGCCTTCCTCGATCCCAAGGCCGACTTTCTCACCCAGATGGTGGTCTTCGAGGCGACGTTCCTAGTGCTCGCCTTCGCCAATGCCTTCGGCTACGCGCTCACCGCCAGCAAGGCGCGCGGTTTCGTGGCCAACCGGCAGGCGATCGGCGTGGTCAACAAGGTGGGCGGCGGTCTCCTGGTCAGCGCTGGCATCGCCACGGTGAGCCTCGGCGGCACGCGCAGCTAAACGATCCGAAGCCTTAGCGTAAGCATCCGTTGAAGGCCGCCTTGAGCGGAGCCTAGAAGGAGTTGAAAGTCATGGGATTGGTTGTGCCTGGACATATGGGGTGCCTATGTGTGGACTTGGTGCTGGCGCAGGCCGAGACGGCTGCCGAGGTTGCGGCGGCTCGCGAGACGATGACGTGCAGCCCTTCCAGCGCCGCAAACCCGCGCGCCGACCGCTGCCCGAGCACCTGCCGCGCGAGCGCGTGGTTTACCCGGGGCCGTCGCACCCGATCGCGCGGCCGCGCTGGACCGGGTCTGCTGGTGCGGCGTAAAGAAATTGGTGGTCCAAGTGAACGATGGGCCGGGCAGCCCTAGCCAAATCTCCGTGACCAAAGAAGCCGACACGCCTCAATCGATGAATCCGGCGAGCCGAGGCAACCACAGGCTAATCTCTGGGAAATAGATGCAGAGAAGCAGACCGACAACCTGCAGGCCGACGAAGGGATACATCGCTCGGTAGACGTCACTCATGGTAACGCCGGGTGGCGCGGTGCCTTTCATGTAGAACAGCGTGGCGCCGAAAGGCGGTGTCATGAAGGCCGTCTGCAGGTTGACCGCGACCAGCGTGCCGAACCAGGTCATCAGTCCAGTGTTGCTGCCCCCCAGATGGTCGGAGAAATCGAACTTCATCAGGATCGGAGCAAAAATTGGTAGCACGATCAGGCAGATCTCGATCCACTCGAACGGAAAGCCGAGCAGGAAGATCAGCACCATGATGAATGCCAACATCTCCCACTTCGTAGTGATGCCGAAATATTGCAGCGTCGAGATCATCACGTCATCGCCGCCAAGCACGCGGAACACGTAGGAGAAGCCGGTGGCGCCGAGGAAGATCATGAAAACCAGGCCGTTGGCCCTGCAGCTTTGGAAGATCGACTCGGTCATCATCCGCATGGTTATGCGCTTGTTCAGCGCGGCGATCAGCATCGAGCCGAGCACGCCGACGGCGCCGCTTTCCGTCGGCGTCGCCCAGCCGGCGAAGATCGAGCCGAGTACGACCACCAGGAGGGCGGTCATCGGGAACAGCCCACGCCACAACGCACGCCAGAACTCGGCGCGGGTCTGCGGCCCAAAATCCGGCGGCAACTTCGGGGTCATGCCCGGCTTGAAGATCGCGACGGCGATAATGTACACGGTGTAGAGGCCGGACAGCACGAGGCCCGGCATGATCGCGCCCAGGAACAGGTTGCCGGCCGAAGTCGCCAGCATCTCGGCCATCACCACCAGCATGATCGCTGGCGGGATCAGGATGCCGAGCGTGCCGGCGGAAGCGATTGTGCCGATTGCGAGTTGCTTGTTGTAGCCCGCCGCCATCATCTGCGGCAGCGCGATCACTGACAGGGTGATCACGGCGGCGCCGACCACGCCGATGGGCGCGGCCAGGATGGTGCCCATGACCATGACCGAGACGGCAAGCGCCCCGGGGCACCATTTCAGCAGGAGCTCGGTGGCGGACAGCATGTCCTTGGCCGATCCCGACCGTTCCAGAATAGCGCCCATGAAAATGAACATGGGAATCGAGGCGAGCACCGGGTCAGCGGCGACGCCGGCCCACATGCGCAGCACGA
>Ga0193716_1001610_pt1 | contig 13056 bp, 10 predicted proteins | sample U2c1metaG_FD_145901 | JGI IMG/M metagenome (GOLD analysis project Ga0193716, IMG submission 145901) | Soil microbial communities from a riparian zone of the East river system, Colorado, United States - U2c1 | ecosystem: Environmental > Terrestrial > Soil > Riparian zone | place: USA: East River...
GTGGCCGGCGTGGAGTAGCTCGATGCGGTGGCGCCCGATATCGGCACCCCGCCTTTCTGCCATTGAAACGTCAGCGGGGCGGTGCCGGCCGCAGTGACCGTAAACGTGGCCGGCTGTCCGACGACCACCGTCTGATCCGCCGGCTGCGCCGTGATCGACGGCGCCACGGCAGCGGCGCCTGAGCCCGAGCCGTTACCGCCCCCGCAAGCGGCCAGGAGCAGAGGCAGCAGCAAGGCCAGGGGCGACGAAGTTCTGGAGTTCATGGGCATCCCGCAAACGCTTTAATGAGTCGCTTATAGGCTTAGGTCCTGGTGCCAATCAAGCGTCTTCAGTCCGCGACCCATCGTCGGAAACCCCCGACATGTCGCCAAATCGCGCTTGCAGGACCACGATTGCAGCGATTGCCGCGGTTTCGGTCCGCAGCACGCGCGGCCCCAGCCCAAGGCGCGTGAATGCCGACAGTTCAAAGGCTTCAAGTTCTTCGGGTGCGAAGCCGCCTTCCGGTCCAATGGCGATGTCGGCGCCGGTGACCGGCCCGGCGGCATGAGCGTCGATAGACCGTGTTCCCTGCTGCGCTCGGGCGGCGCTCTCCGGCTCCAGGACCAGGCGCAGCAATCCAGGCTTTTCGTTGGGCGTCATGGCACCCAGATAGTTCAGCAGCGGCTGCGGGGCGTCCACGGTCGGCAGCCGGTTGCGGCCGCATTGTTCGCAAGCACTCACCGCGACGGCGCGCCAATGCGCTTGCTTCGACGCGCTTTGACTCTCGTCGAGCCGCACGACGCTGCGCCGGCTGAGCACCGGGACGATGCGTCCGACACCGAGTTCAGTCGCTTTTTGCACGATAAAATCCATACGATCACCCCGCGGCACGCACTGCAACAGGGTCAGCGCGAGGGATGATTCCCGATCGATCGAGCGAGCGGCGCCTATCGATGCCGAGACGCGCGAGCCCCGCACGGCCTCGACGGCGCCCGTGAATTCGCGGCCATCGCCGTTGAACAGAATGAGCTCATCGCCGCTGCGGGCGCGCAGCACCTTTGCCAAGTGTGAAGCGGTATCCCGCGCCAGCTCCACCATGGCCCCGGGGGTCAAGGCGCCGTCGACGAACACGCGCGTCAAGCGCATTCAAGTGCGCCCGCGTTTAAGTTTGACGTTCATATGCGCGCAATTGTCGCATATGCTACGGACGGTTTCGGCGGCGCAGAGGGCGTTCACTTGCAGGTCGATCTGGAAAGCGGACTGATGCGAAACGCGAGGCAAGTGGTCTCGCCGAATTGCGATGCCCGTCCTGCGGGAGTGGAGGCGGAATTGATCGTCGTGCACGGCATCAGCCTTCCGCCCGGCGAATTCGGCGGTCCATGGATCGACCGGCTTTTCACCAATTCACTGCCGTTCGAGATGCATCCCTATTTTGCTGAAATCGCTGATCTGCGGGTGTCCTCGCACCTGCTCGTGGCGCGCGATGGCGGGCTCACGCAGTTCGTCGGGTTCGCCGATCGAGCGTGGCATGCCGGCCAGTCTTGCTACAACGGCCGCGAGGCCTGCAATGACTTCTCGATCGGCGTGGAACTCGAAGGAGTCGATACGATTCCCTACGAAGCCGCCCAATACGACACGCTGGCCGAGGTCGTGGCTGCGCTCTGTGATGCATATCCTCGACTGTCAGCCGACAGGGTGGTAGGACACAGTGATATCTCGCCGGGACGCAAGACCGACCCCGGTCCGGCATTCGATTGGGAGCGGGCCCACCGCTGTATCGCCGCTGCCTGCGGTGCATCTTCGCGCAGCTAGCGTGCGGTCGCGGACACGTGAGTGTCAAGCCAGACTCTAAGCACAACGTGAACCTTGTCACGTTCAATTTCCGCAGATTTCCGCTGAAAAGCCGACAATTGGGTAGTTGTAATCCATGCCGATACGGTGAGGGGGAGGGCTATTGATTCGTTGGTTCGCTGACCTCCCAATCGAACGCAAACTGCGTGTGGTTATCACGGTTCCCGCGATGGCCGCCTTTGCGATTGCGATCATGATGCACGTTGCAACGAATTTGCTGCACGTCCGCGCCGACGTAAAGCAACGCGCCGGGGCAATCGCAAGCGCGGCCGGAGTGCGCACCATCGAGGCGATGAGCCGCGGCGACACCGCGGGGGCGATGAGCGCCCTGGGCGCGCTGCGCAATGACCCGATGGTCGACGCCGCCGAAGTCTATTTGCCTGATGGGCAAAAAATTGCGACATACGATCGCACCGCAAGCGCCGTGCAGTTGAAAACGAGCAGCGCGCCCCTGGCGGTGCATCGCAATCAATTCCTAGTTAGCGCACCTGCCACGCGCGAAGGCGCGGTGCTCGGCTCGGTGCATATTCTCGTTCCGCTCACGGCGCTTTATCCTGATTGGCCCGCTTTCGCCTTGATCAGCGTCGCGGCGATCGCGGCCGCCGTATTGATTTCGTATTGGCTCGCCGCGCGGCTGCAGAAGCAGATCTCCGGACCCATCGTCAACCTGGCGCAAACCATGCAGCGCGTGTCCGCCGAGCAGGACTACAGTCTGCGGGTCGAACGCAGTTCAGAAGACGAAATCGGGTCCCTCATCGACGGCTTCAACCAGATGCTCGGGCAGATCCGGCATCGCGATTCGCGTCTGGAAAAATATCGTCAGTTCCTCGAGCAGCAGGTGGCCGAACGCACGGAGAACTTGGGCAACGCCAATCACGAACTGCGGGTGGCCATCGACCAAGCCACGAGCGCCAAAGAGGCGGCGGAGCGCGCCAGCAGCGCCAAGAGCGAATTTCTCGCACGCATGAGCCACGAAATCCGCACGCCGATGAACGGGGTCATGGGCATGTCGGAACTGCTGCAGGCAACGGAACTGACGCCGCGCCAACGGCACCTCTCGCAAACCATCTCCCATTCCGCGGGAGCGCTGCTGCAGATCATCAACGATATCTTGGATTTCTCGAAAGTCGAAGCCGGCAAGCTCGAGCTGGAATGCATCGAATTTGGCTTACGGGAAACGGTGGAACAAGCCATCGAGATCTGTGCGGCGCGCGCCCATGCCAAGGGGCTCGAACTGGCCTGCGATGTCGGACTCGACGTACCGGCCAAGGTGCGCAGCGACCCCATGCGCCTGCGGCAGATATTGATCAACCTGGTGGGCAATGCCATCAAGTTCACGGATGCCGGTGAAGTCATCGTGCGCGTCAAGGTGATCGGCAACGATGGCCTGCTGCGCTTCGAGGTGATCGATACGGGCATCGGCATCTCGACGGAAGCCCAATCGGACATTTTCAACGCGTTCAGCCAGGCCGATTCATTCACCACGCGCAAATACGGCGGGACGGGATTGGGTCTTGCCATCTGCCGTGAGTTGGCGACTTTGATGGGCGGCCGGATCGGCGTCGATAGCGTGGTGGGGCGCGGTTCGATCTTTTGGGTTGAAGTGCGGCTCGAGCTGATCGTTGAAAAGACGCCGACTTTTACACGCTTGCCGCGCCTGAGGCTGGTTGGATTGCGCGCGCTGATCGTGGACGACAACACCAGCAATCGAGAAATCCTCACGCAGCATTTGAAGTCCTGGGGCGTCGAGGTGATTGCCACGGAATCCAGCCTGGACGCGCTCGCCGTGCTCGGCACGCCGGAAGGTTTGCGATTCGATTTCGCGTTGCTGGACGATCAAATGCCCGGCATGGACGGCATCGCGTTGGCGAAACGCATTCGCGACGATTCACGGCTCGCGGCCATGCGGCTCATCATGCTGACCACGCGCGACAACCACGAGAGCAACTCCGACACCGTGCAGCTGTTCGCGGCCATCCTGACCAAACCCCTGCGCCGCTCGCAGCTCTTGAATTGCGTGACCCGGGCGATGATCGCTGCGCCCGAGCCGGGTTTGGAAGAGGCGGCCATACGCTCGGTGCCGGCCGCCACTGCCCGGGCGTTCGTGCCGAAAATCCTGCTGGTCGAAGACAATCCGGTGAATCGAGAAGTCGCCGTCGGCATGCTGGAGAGCCTGGGCTGCGTCGCGAACACGGCGGAGAACGGCTGGCTGGCGCTCGAAGCCATCAACAACGATGCCTACGATGCCGTGCTCATGGACTGCCAAATGCCGGTCATGGATGGTCTGACGGCAACCGCCGAGTTGCGGCGACGGGAACAAAACACGGGCGGCGCGCGGCTGCCGATCATTGCGCTGACCGCCAACGCCATGGAGGGCGATCGCGAACGCTGTCTGGCCGCCGGCATGGACGATTTCTTGAGCAAGCCTTTTTCGCAGCAGCAGTTGGCAGGCTTGCTGAAACGCTGGTTGGCACTGCACGTGCTTCCGGAGTCTGAGCGTCGCGAAGGCTCGCGCTTGCCCCTGATCGACGCCGGCGTCTTGCGCAATATCGCGGCCCTTGCCCGGCCGGCACTGCTCAACTCAATGATCGAGCTGTACTTGCTGCATTCGCCCCCGCTGGTCACTGCCATCGAACTGGCGGTGGCGAGCGGTCAGGTCGAGGCGCTGCAGGAGGCGCTGCACACATTCAAGTCGAGCACGGCAAACCTCGGTGGCCTGCGCCTGGCAACGCTCACCAAGGAGTGCGAGGTGCTGGCGCGCGAGGGCGGCATCGCCAAGGCGGCGCCGACCGCACAAAGAATTCGCAGGGAATATCAAGACTTTTGCAACGCGCTGATGCAAGAGCGATCTGAGAGCGCCGCTTAAGCTTACGAGGATCCGATGAATCAAACCGACAATGAGAACATGACTGCCGCGACCGTGCTGGTCGTCGACGACGATCCGGGCGCGAGGCTGCTCGTGGGCAGTGCGCTGGAGGTCGCAGGCTTCAAGGTCGTCACGGCCGCCGACGGCAAGAGTGCGATGAGCCAGTTTCACCTGTATCCCGCCGATTGCGTGGTTCTCGACGTGGTGATGCCGGGCATGAACGGCTTTGAGGTCTGCCGCGCCTTGCGCGCGCTGCCGGGCTCGCGCCATGTGCCGATCTTGATGCAGACCAGTCTCGACGACATGGAGTCCGTGAAGCGCGCCTACAATGCGGGCGCCACCGACTTCTCGTCCAAAGGAATCAATCCCATGCTGCTGGCGGAGCGCGTCAAGTTCTTGGTGCGCGCCAAGCAGACTCAGGATCAGTTGCGTGAGAGCGAAGCGCGAATCCGCTATCTTGCCTACTACGATCCGCTCACCGCGCTGCCGAACCGGCAACGCTTGCTGCAGATCCTGGAGCAGCAAGTGGAATGGGCCGCGCCGCGCCAGCGCGGCCTCGCCGTGTTGATGCTCGATGTCGATAATTTCTCCCGCATCAACGACACCCAGGGACAGGCGGTCGGCGACAGTCTGCTCAAGGAGATTGCTCATCGGCTGCAGCACTGCTTGCGGGATACGCAGCGTACGCTGCAGGACGACGGCGCGTTGAGCGACATCAATGATTGGGTGGCGCGAACCGGGGGCGACGAATTCGCCCTGGCGCTGCCCGGTATAGCCACCACCGACAGCGTGCAAGTCGTCGCGCAGCGCGTGCAGGTCGCCCTGGCCAGACCGTTCGTGTTCGCGGAACAGGAAATACCGCTGTCGGCGACGATCGGCGTGAGCATGTTTCCCAGTGATGCGCCAACCGCCGAAGCATTGATCAAGAATGCCGACGCCGCCATGCATCACGGCAAGAAGGCGGGGCACGGCCGGCTGGAATTCTTCAAGAAGTCGATCAGCACGCGTGCGGCCAAGCACCTGTCCATGGAAGCGGACTTGCGCAAGGCTTTGGATCGCGGCGAATTCACCTTGAATTATCAGCCGCGATTGGCGGTCGAGGGCATGCGCGTGGAGGCGGTCGAGGCATTGCTGCGATGGTGGCACCCGCAGCGCGGTTTCGTATCGCCCGACGAGTTCATCCCGCTGGCGGAGCAAAGCGGGCTCATTGTCCAGATCGGTGATTGGGTGCTGCACGAGGCGTGCGCCCAGGCGCGCCGCTGGCGCGATGCGGGCAACCACAGCTGGCAAGTTGCCGTGAATGTCTCGGGCGTGCAGTTTCGCGACGGCAGTTTGGTGGAGCGCGTGTCGCGCGCCATCCACGCCGCCGGAATCGAGCCGCGCATGATCGAGCTCGAGTTCACCGAGGGCGCACTCATCGAGTATTCCGCCGTGGTGAGCAAGGCCGTCAAGGCGCTGAAGGAATTAGGGGTCGCCACTGCGCTGGATGACTTTGGGACCGGATATAGTTCCTTGTCCTATCTGCGGCATTTTCCCATCGACACCCTGAAGATCGACCGGGTATTCGTGCGCGACATCGCTTCGAAGGGCGGCAACACGCCGCTGGTCGACGCCATCATCGCCATGGCCAAGAGCCTTGGATTGTCGACCGTGGCCGAGGGCGTGGAAACCGAAGCGCAATGGCACTATCTTAAATCCCGGCACGCGGATCAGGTGCAGGGATTTCTGTTTTGCCGGCCGCTCGCCATCGACGATTTGGAGCGCTGGCACTCTGAGTGGCTGCATTCCCATCAGCCGCAGTCCGCCAGCGTGGCCTGAACGAAACTTTAAGGTCGCGGCGAGCGGGCTCGACGCCAAACCACTTCGCCTGCATCGCCGCGCGCAAGCACCCGCGCGACCACGAATAGAAGATCCGACAGCCGGTTCAAATATTTGAGCGCCTCGGGAGAGACGCTTTCGACGCGTGCCAACGACCAACAGCGCCGCTCCGCGCGGCGGCACACGGCGCGAGCGAGATGACAGGCGGCTGCGGCTTGGCCGCCGCCGGGCAGGATGAACTCCTTGAGCGGCGGCAGTCCTTCATTGAAGGCGTCCAATTCTTCTTCGAGCCGCTCGATGTGCGCCGCATTGATCATCACATGCCCCGGAATGCACAGTTCGCCGCCGAGATCGAACAAGTCGTGCTGTATTTCGGTCAAGCATTGGACGATTTGCGGCGCCAGCGACGGCACGCTCAAGACGACTCCCAGCGCACTGTTGGTTTCATCAACTGTGCCATAGGCCTCGACGCGCAGGCTCTCTTTGTCCACACGAGTTCCATCCCCGAGCCCTGTGCTGCCGTCATCGCCCGTGCGCGTATAGATTCTGCTGAGTCGATTGCCCATGATTTGAAATTGCCCTGATGATGCGAAGGTAGCACAACGTTTGGTATGGTGGCGTTCCATGAACCACTCACCGGAACTCCAAGCGGCGCTGGACGCGGCGGAGCAGGCTGCGGCAATCGCCCGCAGCTTGTACCAGCACAATATCGAAGTCCGCATCAAGGCCGACAAGTCGCCGGTCACCGAGGCCGATGTGCGCTGTGAGTTGGCGATTCGGGAAATTATCGAAGCGCGCTTTCCAGAACACGGTTTTTATGGCGAGGAAACCGGGTTGCACCGCGAGGATGCCGAATATCTGTGGGTGGTTGATCCCATTGACGGCACCAAGGCCTTCGTGCGCGAGTACCCCATGTTTTCCACGCAAATAGCCTTGGTGCCGTCAATGGGATTGGTACTGGGAGTGTCAAGCGCGCCGATCTATGGCGAAGTTGCCTATGCGGAGCGCGGACGGGGTGCATACCTCAACGGCAAGCCGATCGCCGTCAGCAGCGTAGCCACGATTGAGTCGGCGCATCTGTCCGTCGGCAACATGAAGAGCCTTGCGACGGGCCCGCAGTGGACACGCTACGGCGCGATGATTGCGCAGGCCAGCCGTATTCGCGGCTACGGTGACTTTCTGCACTACCATTTGCTGGCGGCGGGAAAAATCGATGCGGTAATCGAAACCGACATCAATATTCTCGATATCGCGGCGTGCGTGGCCATCATCAACGAGGCGGGAGGGCGATGCACGCAATTGAACGGCGCACCGATTACCCTCCAATCGACCACCGTATTGGCAAGCAACGGACACATGCACCGCCCGGTATTGGCGGCATTGGGCTAATCAGCGGCTGCAAGGGGCGTCAATTCGCGTGCTGCGGCCAGCGTATTTCAAGCGCTGTGTCGGGACCGATGACCGCTTCATCCAAGCTCTCTGCTTGCTGCCACCGATCGACGCTCAGCATCCGCCGGCCCGCCATCAGCTCCGCGGCACGCTGCGGATAGAGCGGCACTTGGTGAGGATCGCCGTAGCCGCCGGGGAAACGCGGCGCATTGTTGCCGGGCGTGTATTTATCGCTGGCGCCTACCGTGTGCAGCATTTCATGCGAAATCACGACGTTGTTCTCGCCGGTCATTTCAGGCGCGGCAAAGGCATAGACCACGCCAATGAGCCCCTTGGCCAGTCCCAACGAATGCGGCACTACGGGAGTCAGTGCAGGATCGTGATACAGCACGAAAATACGAATGTCCTCCGGCTCGTTCACGTGTCCGCTGACGCGCCACGCCCAGTAGCGCAGCCTCAGGCTCCACAGCGCCGTCGGAAAAATGCCGGCGCCCGGCGGGCGTTGCGGAGGCTGATCGTGCAGCTGCGCTCTGAGCCTGGTTTTGATCGGCTCACGCTCGTTCAACTGATAGCGCTCAGCCTCGCGCATGAAGAACTGATCGATGGGTTGGAAACTCGCAGCGTCGAGGCCGGCGAGGTACGTCGCGGTAACGGCGCTGTCGTCGGCCGCAATGGGATAGATGGCCACGTACAACGGCACGCGCCAGCGTGTGCTGCGATACCGGTCCTGCCACGTGGTGAGCGCGACAGTGAGCAACACCAGCAGCAAGACGAGGACGCGCAACATCTTGAATCCGCCGCGAGGTGGCGAATCGAGGCGCGGTTTCAATCGGAGGCTTCTACGCTAAATTCGGCAACTTCGCCGTTGGCTGCGGTGTAGGACACGATCAAGGGCTTGCAGCAGACTGAGCAGTCCTCGATATACGATTGCTCGGGAACTGACAGATCCAGCGTCAGGGTGATGGATTCCCCGCAGTGCGGGCAGGCGGCTTCGTGGCCTTGGATGAGGATCATGAGTCACCGCTGCCAAAATATTGATTAATTTCAATAGTTTAATTAAAAATGCGCGCAGCGCGCTAGTCTATCCGCCGCCCCTTGCCGCCGCAAGGCATCGGCGGGCCGCCAGCACCGGATTCTGTCTGCATCACGCCTTAAGCCAAGCCCCGACCGCTATACTTGGCTGATGACTTTTTGGGGCTAGAATTACGAGGAAACATGGAGCCGACCGATACTTCAAAGCCTGATTACTTCCATCGGGTCGTAGATTGCCAGTGGGCCTGCCCTGCGCACACCGACGTTCCTGAGTACATTCGCCTGATCGCTCAAGGCGAGTTCACCGAAGCGTACATGGTGAATCGGGAATCCAATGTCTTCCCGGGAATCTTAGGCAGGGTTTGCGACCGGCCTTGCGAGCCCGCCTGCCGCCGCGGCCGCATCGAAGAGAAACCCGTCGCGATCTGTCGACTGAAGCGTGTCGCTTCCGACAATCGAGACGATATTGCCGCGCTCTTGCCCAAGGCGCCGCGCGAGAAAAACGGCAAGCGCATCGCCTGCATCGGCGCGGGTCCCGCATCGCTGACCGTTGCCAATGACTTGCTGCCGTTGGGATATGACATCACGATTTTCGAACAATATGGCGTGCCCGGCGGATTGATGCGCACCAACATTCCGGCGTTCAGGCTTCCGGCCAAGGTGCTCGATGAAGAAATCGGCTACATCGTCGACATGGGCGCGGACCTGCGCTTGAACTCCCCCATCAAGAGCATGAAGCAGCTGCTCGATGCGGAAGAATTCGACGCCGTGTTCGTCGGCTCCGGCGCGCCCAAGGGCAAGGAGCTCGAGCTGCCCGGCCGCTACGACACCGACCGCATTCATATCGGGATTACCTGGCTCGAATCCATCGCGTTCGGCCACATCGACAAGGTCGGCGAACGGGTTTTGATCATCGGTGTCGGCAATACCGCAATGGATTGCTGCCGCAGTTCCCTGCGGCTCGGCGCGAAAAACGTGAAAGTCATGGCGCGCAAGCCGCGTCAATTCTTCAAGGCTTCCGAATGGGAGCTCGAAGACGCCGAGGCCGAAAAAGTCGAAATCGTCATCAACCACGCTCCCAAATCCTTCGTCATCGAGGCCGGCCGGCTGACCGGCATGATGTTCGAAAAATTGGAATACGACATCGAGAACGGCGACATCAAAGCGACCCGTTCCTTAGGCGATGTGTTCTTCCCCTGCGATGATGTCATTCTGGCCATCGGCCAGGAGAACGCCTTTCCCTGGATCGAGAAGGGCATCGGCATCGAACTCGATAAGTGGCATGTGCCGAAGGTCAACGCGGTCACTTTCCAGTCGACCCGGCCGGAAGTGTTTTTCGGCGGCGATGCCGCCTTCGGGCCGAAAAACATCATTTGGTCGGTGGAGCATGGACACCAGGCCGCGATATCGATTCACAAGTTCTGCCATGACGAAGCGATCGAGGAACGCTTGCCGCGCGGTCTGAAGCTGTCGAGCCGCAAGATGGGCATGCACGAGTGGGCGTACAAGAACGAGTACAACGGCGTGGAGCGGCGTTTGGTTCCGCATGTGGGGCTCATCGAGCGTTTCAAAAAAATCAACATCGAAGTGGAGCTGGGTTTCACCGCCGAAGAGGCGGCTCTGGAGGTGCAGCGCTGCTTGAACTGCGATATGCAGACGGTGTTCGCGGCGAAACTGTGCATCGAATGCGATGCCTGCATCGACATTTGTCCGGTGGATTGCCTCACCATCACGCCGAACGGCCCGGAGGCAGAGCTGCGTGCCCGCTTGACGGCGCCGGCGACGAATCCGACCCAGGCCCTGTACGTGTCGGCGGCGCTGCCGCAGACGGCGCGCGTCATGGTGAAGGACGAGGATGTGTGCGTGCATTGCGGGCTGTGCGCGGAGCGCTGTCCGACGGCCGCGTGGGACATGCAGAAGTCGACCATCCGGATTCCTCTCGCGATGGATGAGGAGGTTCGTGCATGCCCAGCCTGATTGCCGAGGCCAACCGCGTAAACGATTTCGTGGTGAAGTTCGCGAATGTCAACGGCACCGGCTCCGCCAGCGCCAATTCGCTGATCATGAAAGCGATCTTTCGCATGGGCGTGCCGGTCACCGGTAAGAATTATTTCCCGTCGAATATCCAGGGCCTGCCGACCTGGTACGAGATCCGCGTAACCCGCGACGGCTACGCCGCGCGCGCCAGCCACGTCGATATCATGGTGGCGATGAATGCTGAAACCTACTCCAAGGATATTCGCGAACTGCGCTCCGGCGGATATTTGATCTATGACTCGACCTGGCCGCGCAGCTCGCTGCTGCAGCGGGGCGACATCACCGTGATCCCGGTGCCGCTCGCCAAGCTGGTGAATGAAAATTTCGACGGTGTGCGCAATCGGATCCTGTTGAAGAACATCGCCTATGCCGGCGTCCTGGCCGCGCTGCTCGATGTGGACCTCGATGTGATCAGCGGCTTGTTGAGCGAGAGCTACGGCAAGAAGCCAAAATTGCTCGATTCAAACACCAGGGCGCTGCGGCTCGGGTACGACTACGTCAAGGAACAATTGACTTCCCCGCTGCCGCTGCGCGTCGAGCACATGGAAAAGACCCGCGGCCATATCATGATGGATGGCAATACTGCGGCCGGCTTGGGCTGTGTCTATGCGGGCGCGACCGTGGGTGCCTGGTATCCGATCACGCCGTCGACGTCGTTGATGGACGCCTTCAAAGGCTTTTGCGAGCGCTATCGCGTCGATGCTGAGACCGGGGAACGCAATTTCGCCATCCTGCAGGCGGAAGACGAATTGGCTGCCGTAGGCATGGTGCTTGGAGCCTCGTGGAACGGCGCGCGCGCCTTTACGCCCACCAGCGGACCGGGCATTTCCTTGATGAATGAATTCATCGGGTTGGCGTATTACGCCGAGGTGCCCTGCGTGATTTTCGATGTGCAGCGCGTGGGCCCCTCCACCGGCATGCCGACGCGCACGCAGCAGGGCGACATCATGATCTGTGCATACGCATCGCATGGCGATACGCGTCATGTGCTGCTATTCCCTGCCAACCCGGAAGAATGCTTCTACATGGCCGCGCAGGCCTTCGATCTCGCGGAACGTCTGCAGACGCCGGTGTTCGTGATGTCCGATCTGGACATCGGCATGAACGATTGGATGTGCCCGGACCTCAAATGGGACGATGCCTACAAGCCGGACCGGGGCAAGATTCTGTCGAAGCAGGATCTGGACGGCCTGGAAAAATTCTACCGCTACCTGGATCGCGACGATGACGCGATTCCATACCGGACCTTGCCGGGCATGAGTCCCAAGGGCGCCTACTTTACGCGCGGTTCAGGCCACAACCAGTATGGCGGCTACACCGAGGATTCCGCCGAATATCAGGTGGTGCTCGACCGCTTGAAGCGCAAATTCGCCAATGCGCCGAAATATCTGCCGAAACCGGTGCTGATCGGCAAGGGCAACAACACCGTCGGCATCGTGAGCATCGGCAGCTGCGACGGCGCCATCCGCGAGGCGCTCGATGTTTTGCAGCATCAGAAAATCGAGGTGGATTATCTGCGCGTGAAGGCATTTCCTTTCAACAGCGACGTGGAGGCGTTCTTGAAGTCGCACTCGACGATTTTCGTCGTGGAACAAAATCGCGATGCGCAGTTGAAATCCTTGCTGACGCTGGAAACCGCGGTCGAGAAATCCAAGTTATTTTCGATATTGAGCTACAGCGGTCTGCCGATCTCGGCTCAACCCATCGTCGATGAGATCCGAGCCAAGCTCGCGGAAGCGCCGCGGCTGACAGCGGTTCCGCGCTGAACACAAGAGTTGCCATGTCATACATCAACAAACCGAAAGTCTCCCATCCTTCGCTGCCCACGAATTCACTGGGCCTCACGCGGCGCCAATATGAAGGCAGCATGTCGACGCTATGCGCCGGCTGCGGCCACGATTCCGTGACGGCGGCCATCGTCGAGGCATGCTGGGGGCTTTCGATGCAGCCGGAACAATTGGTCAAGCTGTCAGGCATCGGCTGTTCATCGAAGACCACCGCGTATTTCGTGAGCGGTGCGCACGGATTCAATTCCGTCCACGGGCGCATGCCGTCGATTGCCAGCGGCGCGAATGCCGCCAATC
>Ga0193716_1001612_pt1 | contig 13053 bp, 14 predicted proteins | sample U2c1metaG_FD_145901 | JGI IMG/M metagenome (GOLD analysis project Ga0193716, IMG submission 145901) | Soil microbial communities from a riparian zone of the East river system, Colorado, United States - U2c1 | ecosystem: Environmental > Terrestrial > Soil > Riparian zone | place: USA: East River...
AAATATTAAATAACAGCTTTGTAGTGACGCCAACGACAGCCATTGTTATACTGAACTGGAACGGACGTAAGTTTTTGGAAAAATTCCTCCCTTTTGTGACGGCAAGCACCGGGCCTGGTGTTGAGGTCATTGTTGCTGACAATGCTTCTACGGACGATTCCGTCTCTTTTTTACGGGAGAGATACCCCGGAATGAGGGTGATAGAGATGGATCAGAACCGGGGATTCGCCGGCGGTTACAATGAGGCGTTGAAGCAGGTGGATAGTGATTATTACGTGCTGCTGAACTCGGATGTGGAAGTGGCGCCAGGCTGGGTAGAGCCTGTGATCAGCCTGATGGAGAAAGACCCGTCTATCGGGGCCTGTCAGCCTAAGATAAGGATGTATTCGGACCGGGAGTCCTTTGAATATGCCGGGGCTGCGGGGGGATGGCTGGATCATCTGGGTTATCCTTTTGCCAAGGGGCGGGTATTTGATGTTTGCGAAAAGGATATGGGGCAATTTGATGTGGCCGAGCCTATCTTTTGGGCGAGCGGGGCGGCATTGTTTGTCCGCGGGCGTCTTTACCATGAATTGGGTGGGCTGGACGGGTATTTCTTTGCGCACCAGGAGGAGATCGATCTGTGCTGGCGGATGCAGCTGGCGGGTTATAAGGTCTATTGCTGCCCGGAGTCGGTCGTTTTTCATGTGGGTGGGGGTACGATGCCCAAGGGGAATGAGCGGAAAGTGAAGCTTAATTTCAGGAACAACCTGATCATGATGGCCAAGAATCTGCCGCTGGGGCAATTGCTTTGGAAGATGCCTTTCCGCTTCGTTTTGGACTCGATCTCTGCGTGGAAGTCGTTGTTTGCCGGCGAGGCGGTGTATTTCTGGGCCATCCTGGAGGCGCATGTGGCTTTTTTGAAGTGGCTGGTTTTTAACAGGAAAAGCAGTGTTTTCCCTAAAAACAGGCGGGGAGCCCTGCTGGGGTGGTATTCGGGGAGCATTGTGTGGCAGTACTTTGTAAGGGGGAAGAAAACTTTTACCGAAATTGTAAAGCCGAAAAAATGATTTTTTCAGGTAAAGCGTTATTTTTGCAGGACAATTAAATAGTTATGGATCAGCCAATAGAGATAAAAGACCCGAAATTAAAGGACATCGCCAATAGCTGGGTAGATTCTTCTGTGTTCCTGTTTTATCTGCAGGTGTTTTGTATGATCGCGTTGCTGGTGGGCGGTTCGTATGGTTTGTACGCGCATCGTTATAAGGGCAAGCCGAAGGTCGAGGTTCCCGGGAACACTTTGTACACGCCTCAGTACAAGTAATCTTTATAATTTTTTGAGAAAAAAATTTTGCAAGAATAATACTTTCCCTATTTTTGCAACCCCAATTAGAAAAAACGGAGAATGAGGGGTTTATGAGATTGGGTTGTAGAAGTTCTTTTTATAAAATTTTAATGCGGAAGTAGCTCAGTTGGTAGAGCGCAACCTTGCCAAGGTTGAGGTCGCGGGTTCGAGCCTCGTCTTCCGCTCATAATCCGGACGTAGTCCGGGAGTGCACGCGAGTGTACGGATATTAAAGTAGAATTCCATCGATCTTTCATCGGTGGAATTTTTTATTTAGGCTTATCTTTAGGGGAATTGGCATCGTGAGATTATGGTGGGGGAGTAGGGTGATGCCAGCCGATTGAATTTTAGTTTTTTTTTGTTTCAGATACCGGGGTGGCGGAACAGGTAGACGCGCAGGACTTAAAATCCTGTTGCCCGCAACGGCAGTACGGGTTCGATTCCCGTCCCCGGTACTTAAGTTTATTAGCAAGCCTCAATTTTCAAAAATTGAGGCTTTTTATTTTTGGTTATCAATGACTTGTACATTCAGTTAAAAACCTTTTACAGCGAGTTGTGCAATAAATCACTCATTCATTGTTTTTCTAATAAACCCAAAAACATAAGTCAAGTCTTTCGCAATTAACATCATATACATATTGACAAGTGTTCGAACTCCCCGACAGGTAAGGAGATTAGACATATTACTAACGGTTAGTAGTATCTTCTTTTAAAACAATCTCAACGATCGAAGAAGCCACCAGGTTCAAAAGCTCCTCTTCTTTGTGATTGGATATAAGTTTCACCGTCAGCGTTTAAAGATATCCGGCGATTTCAGCTAAAGAAAATGCGTTGGGTTTTTTTATTTTGGCCTATTTTAGCGATGGATACCAAGTCGCCAACCTTAAACTCGTTCGATGAAAAGCATTCTATCGCTAATCCTCTGTCTGAATCTTCTAGCCTACACATCTTCGGCACAAGTATCAAAAGAAATTCCTGCATTCGGCAATATAGATGTTGGTGAACTTAAGATGAATGATTGCCCTTTTTTTCTCGGAGCACCAGCAATCAATTTATTAAAATATGAAGAGGTGACCTTATCCGTTTTTCCAAATTCGACAACACAAGTGGTTACGTTGACGAGGTATCGGATCAAGATCTTAAAAAAAGGGGGATTCAAATATGCCAACATTGTAATTGATTATGGAAAGAACGACACTAAAATAACAAATGTCGAAGGGGCCACTTATAACCTTGATGAAGGAGGACAGATACGAATATCACCAGTGGAGAAATCAGATATTTATGAGATCAAAACCTCAAAGGCAAAAAAGACCATAACCTTTACTTTCCCACAGGTGAAAGAAGGTTCCGTCATCGAATATCAATATATCCGGAAAGATAAAAGGTCGTATTTTATCCCGTCCTGGTATTTTCAAAGCAATATTCCCAACCTGCTTTCGGCATGCAAAATAAGCAGACCTGACTTTTCGATGTTTCATGAAAAAGTAACCGGTGATTGGCCTCTTGAGCAAGATTCGTTGTTTGACTACTCGGCAGAGCTTGGCAAAAAGAAATTGATAAATTACTATGCCATGAAAAATGTTCCCGGCTTCTCGCCGGAACCGTATATGAGCAGCTCAAGGGACTACAGGTACCGGATCGATTTCATGACTGCTCCCACAGAGAGTCTTTACGAGGCTTATGTACGACAATCAAATAATATTTGGCAGGGGGCCAATTCATGGTTACTTCAATCCGAATATTTTGGCGGCCAATTCAATTCGAAGATCCCAGACTCAAGGAAATTCATAGATTCCGTAAAACGTCTGAACGACGTGTCTGCCAGGATAAATGCCGTATATAAATATGTAAAACAGAAAATAAAATGGAACAATTATTATTTTCTCCTTTCGCGTGATATGGACGAAGTTTGGAAAGAAGGCGAAGGCACAAGCGCTGAAATCAACCTTAGCATTCTAAACCTGCTAAGAAAATGCGACGTCCGCTGTTTCCCGGTATTGTACAGTACGCGACTCAACGGAAAAGTGGATTATAATTTCGCAGACCTGAGCCAGTTCAACACGGTAAATATAGCAGTCGTAAACAATAAACGGTTCAACCTGCTGGACGGCACCAATCGCTGGCTCAGTTACGATACACCTCCGCTAAATGTCGTAAATCGAACAGGTATGCTAATCGATCCGATCAATCATACCAAGATAAATATTGACTTCGATAGAAAATTATTATGGGATTCCGTTTATGTCTATGCCAGCATTGATGGGCATGGGACGTTAAAGGGGAAAGTCGTAAAGAAATATTTCGATCTCGCGAGGTCAATCAAACTACAGAACGAAACAGCGGACGATGTTGAGGACGAGCATGAAAACAAAGGCGTGTTGGCAAATAGCTCTGACATACAAACAGATTCATCTTATGAACTGGATAAGGAAAACGAATCGTTACCGCTGACAGAAGTTTCAACCTTCCACTATGAGCTGCCGCTAACGAACGAGTTTTATTTTCTGAATCCTTTTCTCTTTTCGGGATTATCAAAGAACCCTTTTACCGATACCGCAAGAAAAACCGATGTCGATTTTGTCAGCAACACCGCTTCAGTAACAATCATTGAAATCAAACTTCCGGAAGAAATAAAAGTGGAAAAGCTTGAAAAAGACAATACAATACAGACACCGGACAGTTCGGTTGCCTTCCGCTACCATAATGAGATAAAGAAAGACACCATTTATATCAATTGCAGTTTTGAAATCAACAAACCCATTGTTGCAAGAGACCTGTATCCCGCCCTGCGGAGGAATTTTCAAAATATCTACGCGCTTTTAAACAACCAGGTGTTGCTGCGGAAAAAATGAGATTTGAAATAACGTCATATATTTCAAGCGTCAGGCAGCAATTGAAGTTGGACTTGCTATAAACCATAGGTCATTAAAAAATGAGTTATTGCGTTTCGGCTTTAAGAGCCAGTCACCATTGAGAAGCAAGTCGCCTAAAGAAATCCTCATTAAAAGGATAGAGCCATGCGTAGCGTAAGGGAATTTCCGGATAGGCTTCTGTGAACTTTTTGTATTTAGAGGGTTTGATAGCGGATTCATCATATTTGGCTTCGACAGCAAAAGGAGCTTCAATTTCCGGCAAGACAAAATCCACCTCGTTGTTATCAGCAGTACGCCAGTAATAGATCTCATCCCTGCCGTATTTGTCTGCCAGCGCCGTGAAAAAAGACGTTTCCCAAAGTTCTCCCTTATCGAGTCTATCAGGGATGAGTTGAAAATTATTGATAAGGCTATTCCGCAAGCCGGAGTCCAATAGAAACCCTTTTGGCATTTTGGTAAGCTCCTTCCTGAGGTTGCGGAAAAAGGGTTTTATGAGCGCCAAATGAAAGCATTTTTGCAGGATATGCAAGTAATTACTTACGGTGTCTGTTTTAATTCGAAGTGTTACGGAAAGTTCGTGCACATTGACTAAAGAGCCGCTCTGTTCTGCCAAGAGGCGGAATAAATGAAAAAAAGCCGTTTCATTCTGTACCCCTGATTCGAGGATATCTCTTTTTACAAAGGAATCCCTGATCTCTTTGAGTTTTTCGATTTTTTCCTTTCGATCCGATTCCGTGATGACGGACGGGTATCCACCATAGAGCAGGTACGATTGCCATTCCTGCTGTAGATAATCGAGTTGAGCAGTCTTTGCCTGTTTGTTGGATATTATTCGTTGATACTCTACTAAAAGATCATCCTTTTCAGTCAATCGTAAGTGTTCATCAAATGAACAAGTCAGCAGTTGGAAAACTCGCTTTCTACCGGCTAGTGAATCCCTGAAATGATCATCGATATAAAAGGCGCTGCTTCCGGTTGCCACGATCTTGACCCGCTCGACATGCTCGTCATACAGCAGCTTCAACAAATTGGATGGGTCTTTCAAATATTGAATTTCATCCAGGAAAACAATAACCTTTCCCTCCACATCTGGTAGATAATTGAGCAGATTGAGTGGATTTTCATCTAGTATGGAAAGAATGTCTCTATTTTCCAGATTCAGGAATAAACAGGGTTTTGATAATTCTTTACAAGATGTCTCTAGTTGCCGAAGCAAAGTTGATTTGCCGGTTTGGCGGGCACCAGTCAGGATAGTAAATTCCTTCTTGTCAAGATGAGCTAATAATGGCTCAAATAGGTTCCTCCGCATTTTTTTTACAAATATCGGATATTTTATACCATTGACAGGTATAATTATCGGATAATTTTACCCATACAGGGGATGTTTTATCATAAATAGCAAAGATTTGCTCACAATATCACCCGCCAATTCGAACAAAAGCCAGAAAATCAACCATTAAAAGGTTAGATAATTCTCCCGTTCAAATAAGGCAGAGGACGGAAAGAATATGTGGGTCTTCTACCAATCGGTATTGGAATCATCATATTCATGGGATATTTCAATGTACCAGCACCTTCTTTTTCAGCCAATTGCGTACTGGCTCGTCATACAATTTCAAGCAAGCGAGGGCCAGGCCGATGCCTGCCAGCACCACCAGCAGTCCCACCAATAAACCTTTTGCCCCCAATGGAATTTTGTTGTCGACGACCCAGGTCGTGTATATATAGATCAGGGGATAATGCGTGATATACAGCGGATAGGAAATATCCCCAAGGAACTTGCAGATCTTCGCGGATTGGCTATGCCGCATTTCCCCTCCTGCCCCGATAGACACGATCAGGGGGAAAACCAGGATCACCACTACAGCTTCATACAAACCGTTCATCCATAGGTGATGTTCGTCGCCAATCCTGGGTACGCTCAGGACGAGGACGATCAGAAAGCTGCACCACCCAAACGCTTTTTTTACGTGGATCAGCTTTCCCAAGCGGCACAGCAATACTCCCGCAAAAAACGGGTATAACATCCTGGTGAATCCAATAAAAAGCTGGTCCTGATCCAAAGACCAGCCACCGATCAGATCACCTTTCGAGCCTGCAATGAGATAGCCGAGCAAAAGACAGCCGGCGAGCGACACGAATATGGAAAGCAGCAGACGGGAAAAACGGCGGACAATGACAGCGTACAGGATATTGGCCACATATTCGAAAAACAGCGACCAGGCAGGCCCGTCGAGGGGATGCATTTCCTGCCATCCACGTATATCCATAGAAATAGGTATCGGGAGGAGCGTGCATCCGATGACCATCACCAACAACATCTTCCACACGGGTGTCTCCGCGATCAATGGAAAGACGCTGCCTGCCTGGAAATAAAAAAGCGCCGCTCCAATCACCGAGCCCAAGACCACCATCGGTTGTAAACGTACCAGGCGGCGTCGGAAAAAATCCCGCAGCGTCATCTTTCCCCACCGGTCGTCATAGGCATAAGCCACTACAAAACCCGAGAGTAGAAAAAAGAAATCCACTGCCAGGTAGCCGTGATTGATAATTTGGACAAACCGGTTTCCCCCTGTAAAGGCCTCGAAAGCGTGAAAGACGATCACGATTACGGAAGCTACCCCACGAAGGCCGTCGAGTATGGGGTAATGGTTCTTTGATTCCAGATAGGTCGCAGCTTGTTTCATTGATATCATATGGTTTTACGGGGGAACAGTAAAAAAGTACCCAATATATTGAAAAGTTGCGTATAATATCGGGTTTGCCCGAATTACGAGAATAATTTATTACATTCACTTTTGTTAAGTAAATAAGAATGAAGCATCCTTCCATCGGTGAATTTGAAGAACTGGTACTCCTGATAGTTGCGGCTTTACATGATGAAGCCTATGGGGTGAGTATCCAGGAGAGCCTTGCCGGAAAGTTATTGAAGAATATCAATATCAGCGCCGTTCATGTTGCGCTTAAGCGAATGGAGGGTAAAGGATTTGTCAAATCACGATTCGGAGGTATTACTGAAGACAGAGGCGGCCGAAGAAAGAAGTATTACGTTATTACCGCGCTTGGAAAACGTATACTTGACGGTCAGTATGAGTTGCGGACCGAATTGTACAAAATGATCCCTAAGATATCCTTTGGCCGATGAATGCGAAGCCACCCAAATGGCCGCTCCGGTGGTTCTGCCGTGGAGTACAAAAGCTATGCTTTTACATCAGTTGGTGGGTGTCTGCTGCGAGCGGGACCCTGATTATTTTTCCAGAATGCCTTTCAAGGTTGACAGACTGATATCCATATCTTTCGGAAACTTTTTTTCCGCTATTGGGATCATTATATTCATAGGATATTTCAATGTACCGGCATTGGTCAGGGATACTTTGGTTTGATTATCGGATAAAGATTCTGTCTCCATGATCACATTTGCAGTGGTTGCCATGGGTCTCACAAAACGAATTTGGGTTTCGATTCTTTTCCCTTCAATGATGTTCATAATTTCCTTTTCTCCTTCACCGACACTTTTGTCTCCGTTCCAGGCAATAATGTATCCAACCGTTCCATCTGTTCCTTTGAATTCTCTGTTCCTGTCCGGGTCGGCCATTGCCCATTTATTAAATTCCTCCTGGTTTTTGAGCAGTCTTAAATAGTCAAATACTTTTTGTCGAGGCGCATTGATGACAATTTCACGCTTGACATAGTGCTCCTTCTTCATGAAAAGCGCAATGATTAACATCAGGGCAATGAAGCCTATCACCACAAGTAGAATTGCAATCAAGGTATTCATTTTGTTGTTTTATTTTTGAGCAGGCGATATAAATATAATGAAATCGGGTCACGGACTTGGATTTATAAAGACACTCCTGCGCCCACTTGACGCATTTGCCCCTATTGAATGTCATTTTCTCCCCCCGATTGATCAAACGACGTTTGCTAGCTTTACAAAAAACATGATCATGCGAAAAATTATAGTTACCGAATTTATGACCTTAGATGGTGTTGTCGAGGCGCCCGGCGGCAATGAAACCCCTCATCCTCATGGCGGTTGGCAGGCTAAATACAGATCTCCGGAAGCCGGGAAGTACAAGGTTGATGAGCTTGCGAGCGTGGATACCTTGCTGTTGGGCAAAACCACGTACGAAGGGTTCGCCGCGTACTGGCCTGGCCAGACCGGTGAAGGGTTCGCCGACCCTATCAACCGGATGCCGAAATATGTCGTATCCCGGAGCCTGCAAAAGGTGGAGTGGAAAAACAGCCATATCCTTCGTGACGTGGCGAAAGACGTCACGGCGTTGAAGAAGTCCGATGGTGGTGATATCCTTGTCTATGGGAGCGCCACTCTCGTCAAATCCCTGCTTCACCATGATCTCATCGACGAGTTGCGGCTGATGGTATTTCCCCTGTCGATCGGCGGCGGGTTGAGGCTTTTTGATGATAATCGCGAATTAAAGAAATTCGGGCTCAAGCACTCGCGTACGACCGACAACGGTGTGCTTATTCTCGAATATCAGCCGATCAGTCAATAGGCTCCCAAAGTTCAACCTTGTTGCCTTCGACGTCAATAATATGAATAAATTTGCCATATTCAACAGCCTCAATTTTGTCTACGATTGTTACTCCTTCATTTTTAAGTTGCTCTACAAGAGCTTCTAAATTCTCAACCCTATAGTTTATCATAAAGTCCTTTGTAGAAGGATCGAAATATTTTGTTGTTTCAGCAAATGGTGCCCATTGGGTAGATCCTTTTTTTGTTGGGTCTTCGGCTTGTCGCCATTCAAAATTTGCCCCATATTGGTTTGCGTCTAATCCTAAATGCGTTTTGTACCATTCTCTCATTTTATTGGCGTCTTTGCATTTAAAAAAAATGCCACCAATTCCTGTTACTTTTTTCATTTTTGTCGTGTTAGAATTATTTGGTTTAACAATTATTGTCTTGAAAGCAAAACCCAAACAGAATGAAGTGACAAGTCCTAAAATAAATATTGATGTCTTGTTCATAACTGGGGTTTTGGTTCGTGTTATCTTTTAAAAATAAGCAAACTTTTTCTTATATTCCAAGATTTGATGCGCGCCTGGAAGGGCAAAATTTGGTTGGATAATTGTCGCGAAAAGCGTTTAACCCCCCTTTAATATACATTAAAATGCAAAACAAGCTGCTGAGGTCGTTTTGCCACCTTTTGCTTTCTTTCAGAAGAGTTTAGATGGGATTCAAGGAACAACTCGCGCCGCACTATCGCTTTAACCTGCGATTAAACCCTTTTAATGCATTGAACTTCTTTTTATGGGATGCGTCTGAGAAGTGAGACCGCTTTCCTGACAATAAACACTCATCAAATGAAAACGCTAATCATCCTCTCCGCCTTCCTGCTGGCTCTTTCTTCCTGCAACAAAGAAATGCCTGTCCCCGATCCTGATCCAGACCCGACTTATATCCCTGACCCCTATTCGGACCCCGACCCCTATGCTGATCCGGATCCTGATCCTGACCCTACGCCCGACCCCGGCGATGACGATCCTCCACCCAGCTGCTTTAACAGCCACCCGGGTAACGTTGTCAACTGGATGACGGCAACGAGTTTCAACTCGGTTGGATAAGTAGAAGAGGGAACGAAACTAAAGAGCCTTGTAGACAACTACAGGGCTTTTTGCCTTTCAGAGAGCGAAAGCCACCGATGCTAAGTTCAATTACCCGACCGGGTTGGCAATTGATGGGGAGGGGAATATTTATGTGGCGGATTCTATGGATAATAGGGTGAGGAAGATAAGTTTTAAGTAGGATTTTCTTCATTAATTAAACCATAAACAAAACCTTATCACCACTATCGTGCTCTTCTTCACTATAAATCTGAGTATCTGTCTCCTCATCATAATCTATAACCCCTTTTATGATGGAACTATACTTTGCCTTTACAAGATTGTCGGCCAGGTATAGCGTGCCGCTGCCGTCCATTCTAAATTCACCGGCATCAGGAATATCTAATTTAACAACTATGTATTCTTCCAAGTCCTGAAAATTATCCTCCTCCGCTTCATTATTGTCCTTGAATGTGACAAAAGCCTCGTCATTGCCGCTTTCCCATGTAAATGTCAGACTGCCTCTTTCCCTTATGGAGAGGATGATCCAGTCCTTGAGCTTTTCTTCCGCCTTCTTTATTTCTTCATTGCGCTCTCTTTCCCACCGGGCCATAAAATCATTTTTCTGCGGCGGTGTTACCTGGTCATTATTTGCTGAAAGCTGCTTTATCGGCGCTTGCTTTTCAACATTACCGTTTCCGAATATCTTCTTAAGAAGCCTGCTAATTAAGCTCATTTTCTAAATCTTTTAATTGTTTTAGATCGGGAGTATATTGCCATTTGTCTCTTAGTTTTATATATGGCAGCATTTCATTGATGCCAACGGGATGAAGATAATGCGCAAGTTCCAGGGCATAGTCAATTCCCAGAAATTCCTTTACGAGATAGATACCAAAATTGCTATGGGTAATTATTAACGTTGATCTCAAGCCGGACATGATCAGGGGTCTCAGTATAAATTCCCTTAATTTACTATCCGCAGGTTGAATGGGTTTAATAAGATCAAGTACGGCGTCATCCACATATTTAAACCAATTGTTCAGAGTAGGGACGATTCCCATTAAATCTTCTTTACAATGCTCTGCTGCGATATCCCGAACCATTACCCTTTGATTATCATGATTATTGACTGTCTCTCCGAATTTTTCTATGCATAAGTCTATACCGTATGTATTATGCAGAAGAATCCTATGTCGAAAGTCGAAATAAAACAATTTACTTGTATCGAGGAACTTATGTATTGCAAGATAGTCCTCTGGAACACCATTGAACTTTTTCTTTGACAGCAGGCTGTGTTTCCAATAATTCATTTGAACACAAGATATTTTTTATATTGAAAAATACCCCATTTACTCCTTATTTTATTTCACGGCAAATTTGCGGCACCTTTGCCGGTGACGGAACGGATGCATACCTGGATGGCCCCTTGTTATCCGCCAGATTTCGCACACCCGTCGACGTGGCGATGACTCCTGACGGGGTAAGTGGGGGAGGGGGTGCGGCTCCGGCACTGAGGGGGGCTGAGGGCATTTGATAACAAATGTTATCGTCATGGTCCTGCATGGCTGCTACCTTTGTTGGAAATTAAGCAAGATGAAACTAAGCATTGAATTGCGAGGTTCCATCTGACCATTGAAAAATTAAATTTTAACAGATGAAAGCAGCAGTTATGTTTGGTCAAGGGGACGTCCCGCAATATGTTGAGGTCCCGGATCCCGTCGTGCAAAACGAAAACGAAGTGTTGGTATCGGTGAAGGCGGTGGCCTTAAAACATTTTGACAAGGGCCGGGCCAAGGGGACGCATTACTCTACCACCAGCAATAAGCAGGAGGCGAAGATTGTCGGCGGAGACGGGGTCGGTCTGCTGCCGGATGGGACAAGGGTATATGCGTTGGGTGTCAGTGGGATGATGGCAGAAAAGGCGATCGTGGAGAGAGACAGGATCGTGCCCTTACCGGCAGGTCTGGATGATGTCACTGCTGCAGCGCTGCCGAACGCTGTAATTGGGTCTGCGATGGCCCTCCGGTTCCGGGCGGGTATCGAGCCGGGTGATACTGTGCTTGTCAACGGTGCGACGGGCTTTACGGGAAGAGTTGCCGTACAGATAGCAAAACATTATGGGGCGAAGAGGGTTATCGCCACCGGCAGGAATCCTCGGTCTTTGGATGAATTGCGGGAGCTTGGTGCGGATGAGGTCATTTCCGTTCAGCAGAGCGACGGAGAATTTGCTGCCCGGTTGAGGGAATTGCATGGGCAGACTCCTTTTAACGTGGTTGTAGATTATCTCTGGGGGCATACGGCGGAAATGATATTGGCTTCGCTGAAGGGTCGTGGGGATTTTACTCCGAGGACGAGGTTTGTGTCGGTGGGTAGTATGACCGGAGACCTTATCCAGCTGTCTGCGGCTAGTCTTCGTAGTGCGGACCTGCAGCTTTCTGGTTCGGGTCTTGGGAGCTGGACAAAGGGGCAGGTGCGCATGTTGTTTGGGGAGATACTGCCTGAGATGTTTCAGCTGGCGGCTGAGGGGAAGCTGAAGGTTGGGACGGTGCCCCTGGGGATCGGGGATATTGGGAAGTTGTGGGAGATGGAGCTGCAGGATGGGAAGAGGGTGGTTGTGGAGATATAGAAAGAGAAAACCGCCTCCGATGGGGCGGTTTGAATATTTTTTGTGCGCGAATGTTTATTTGTTTTTTCCCTGGCGAATGTCTTTTACAAAGTCTACGGATACGCCTATAAGGGACGCGATCAGCTCGTCTGAGAATTCCGTTGTTGTTATCATGTTATTTGCTGCGGATGTGAGGCCTTCCTTTCGGCCTTCGGCTAGCAACTCTTTTTTAGCTGCCATGAACTCTTCTTTGAACTCTTCTTTGGCCTCTTCTTTAGCCTCCATCCTTATATATTCAACAGTATTCATAACAGTATATTTATCATTTACCTTAAGGCGCTGATCAAATTTACGATTCATTTCCGAATTGTCAAAGAGGACATAATTCCTCAGAAAATTTAGAATTGCCAATGTTTTCACCTTGCCAAACCCCTTCTTCTGCAACCTATTGGCAATTAATAGCTTCAATTCCAACAAATCGTCTTCGGGGATTTTGCCCTCCAGCAGAGAGGTCTTGGCCGCGAGTACCACCTGCGCAAAGGGGTTATCGCTTTTATCGAGTTCTTCGTCCGAAAAATCCAGGATGGACAAGGTAAGGTATTCGTAGGTTAACCGAGTCCCCCGGTATTCATAAGTATACCGCACGGGCATATTCTTCCCATCCTGACCTGTGAATATTGCTA
>Ga0193716_1001613_pt1 | contig 13051 bp, 9 predicted proteins | sample U2c1metaG_FD_145901 | JGI IMG/M metagenome (GOLD analysis project Ga0193716, IMG submission 145901) | Soil microbial communities from a riparian zone of the East river system, Colorado, United States - U2c1 | ecosystem: Environmental > Terrestrial > Soil > Riparian zone | place: USA: East River...
CACAGCAGAACCAAGAGATTACCTTGATCGGGATAGAGCCGACGATGCCTTCGACAGGGTTTGGCTATATCGAACGGGACGGTGTCATTGATGCCGATAGTGGCGTTTATCATGTCGAGTCATTCAAGGAAAAACCAGATTTTGAAACGGCTCAAAAATACGTCGATTCAGGTAGGTATCTATGGAACTGCGGCTATTTTGTAGGTTCTGTCGATACGTTCCTCCAGGAGCTGGACCGAAGCGCCCCTGAACTTCGGGCTAGTTTTGATAGTCTAGCGGCCGTTTCCGAACCTGGGACGGACGAGTATAACGAGGCGTATCTTGCCCTTGATAATCAGGTGATTGACATAGCCCTTATTGAAAAGGCGAAAAGCTTGGCTGTTGTATCGGCAAGCTTTGATTGGATGGATGTAGGTTCGTTCAAGGATCTTCATGATGCCGTACAGCGCGATGAGCAAGGCAATTATTTTCGAGGTGAAAATATCTATCCGATTGATGTTGAGAATGTTTTTGTTCGCAACGAAGAAGCCAAGCCGATCGCGGTGATAGGCTTAGATAATGTCGTTGTCGTGAACACCCCGCAAGGTATTTTGGTTGCCCGTACGGACGTAAGTCATCGAACGGGTGAGGTTGCTAAAAAACTACAGTCATAACTAACAAGGAGACGGATTATGTGCGGAATTGTTGGGTACGTTGGAAAAAGGGATGCACAGGATATCTTACTTGGCGGACTTCGCCGGCTAGAATACCGCGGGTATGATTCGGCCGGCATTATAACCATAGATGAAGCACATAAGCCTACCCTTTTACGAGCTAAGGGCAAAGTCGGCGAGCTCGCAAAATTAGTATCGTCGAAGAAAAATGATGATTTGGTCGGTATTGGCCACACCAGGTGGGCAACCCACGGCGAACCGTCTGAGAAGAATGCTCACCCGCATGGTGCTGGGGATATTTTTATCGTCCACAATGGAATTATTGAAAACTACAAAGAACTAAAAGCACAGCTAAAAGATCATACGTTTGTTAGTCAAACGGATACGGAGGTCTTAGCAGCCCTTATTAATTCATTTTATGATGAAAAGACTTCTCTTTGCGATGCGGTAAGTCGAGCACTAAAACTGGCTGTTGGGACATATGGAATTGCGGTTGTATCGACGCGTCAACCAGATGAAATTGTTGTTGCGCGGATGGGAAGTCCGCTCATTATCGGTCTGGGCGAAGACGAGACTTTGATTGCCAGTGATGCTTCGGCACTTGTCGGGCATACGTCACAGGCAGTTTATCTCAACGATGGAGAAATGGCTGTTTGCACAAGCGAAGGCGTGCAGCTAAAAGACCTCACTACTCGTCCAATTTCCCTAAAGATTGAAACTATTGAAGTCGATATGCAGGCAATCCAAAAACAGGGGTACGACCACTTCCTACTAAAAGAGATTAGCGAGCAGCCTCAGACGCTACGCTCTACACTAAACGGCCGCGTTATTTTAGATGAAAAACGAATTCAACTTGGGGGTCTTAATTTAACCACTGAACAGTTACGTAACATTGAACATGTGACGATTATTGGCTGTGGAACGGCATATTATGCGGGACTTCTAGCGTCGTACTATCTGGAACAACTCGTGGATGGTTTGACCGTCGACGTTGTCATCGCATCAGAATTTCGCTATAGGTCATTCCATATGCCAAAAAACAGCGTTGCGCTCATCGTTTCGCAGTCGGGTGAAACGGCAGATACGCTTGCCTGCCTGCGTGAGATTAAACGTCGTGGTGTGACGACACTTGGCATTATTAACGCCGTAGGGTCAACGATTGCCCGTGAAGTAGACGGCGGTGTATATGTTCATGCAGGTCCAGAGATCTCTGTGGCGAGCACCAAGGCCTTTACGTCGCAAGTTGCGGCTATGACGATGTTTGGCGTGCAGGTAGCTCAGGCGAAGGGCGTGAGCACGCAGCGGACAACCGAATTCGTCGAAGAACTCGCAATTCTGCCAGACGAGATCGAAAAGGTGATTAAGAAACACCAAAACGAAATAGCAAAAGTCGCAAAGAAATATGCAAAATACGAACATGCGTTATTTTTGGGACGGGACACGCTATTTCCGGTTGCGCTTGAGGGCGCGTTAAAGCTGAAGGAAATCTCGTACATTCAAGCCGAAGGCTACGCAACGGGCGAGTTAAAGCATGGCCCGATTGCTCTGATTGATGACAGGTTTTTTGAAGTAGTACTTCTAGTAGAAGGCTGGCTATTTGATAAATCCATCAGCGGGCTCTCTGAAATAAATGCTCGCGGCGGTCATGTACTTGCATTTACTAATAGTAATAAAGAAATTGATGCCGAGACGGTAGTTCGTGTTAAGACAAAGCTGGATATTTTAGCGCCGATTGCATTAAATGTTTTGCAGCAGTTATTTGCGTACTATGTTGCAGTTGCGCGAGGCAATGATGTTGATCAGCCGCGTAATCTTGCTAAGAGTGTGACCGTTGAATAAGTTCTAGAAATTAAAAATGCCAGGCAGGCGAGACCATGGAATGTTCTTCCATGGTCTCGCCTCCTGGACTTCGTTTAACCCTTTGTCTCGTTGAGCCACGAGACTGACGAGGTCACGTCATTCTTGTTGTTACGAAACATCTACTCGCAGAGCACCACTGCATGGTGTGATCTGCGTCCAGCTCTGGAAGTTGGCCGTCACGTTGAGTGCCCCGCACCCGTTGATGACGCCCGTCTCGCCTCCCGTTCCCATCGCGATGTCCTGCGCACCACTACAGCCCGTGAGGATCACCCACGAACTGGCCACGTCGTACGTCATGGTCCCGTGTACAGAACCACAGCCGTCCGCGAAGACCAGGCTCTTGTTGGCCCCGACAGCGAGCATCGTTGTCCCACCGCATGCGTTGATCTGCACCCACGCCGCCGCACTTGTGTAGTTGTCCGTCGCCAGTGTTGCACCACAGGTGTGCATGAAGGCGAGAGTCCCGGTCGGTCCGATGACCACCTTCTGTGCCGTGCCGCAACCTGTGAGCGGCGTCCAGTTCTGGTAGTTCACCGTCACACTCAGTGCACCGCACGAGTTGATCAGGGCTACCTCTCCCGTTCCGCCACCACCTGCCGCGATGGCCTGCGTTCCGCCGCACCCGGTCAGGATGACCCAGGATAGAGGGACGGTATAGGTGTTAGTTGCGTGTGCCGACCCACAGCCGTCCACGAAGACCAGATTGCCTTTGGATCCGATGGCAATCATTGTTGCTCCGCTGCAATCCGTGATTTGGGTTGCAGCAATGGTTGCGAAGTTGCTGGTTGCCCAGGCTGCTCCACATCCGTCGATCCATGCTATGTACGAACCGCTGGCACTGATGGTGTTCGTGCTATTGCTGAGCTTTGTCCAGGCGTTAGCCGTCGGGTTGGCGTTCGCCCATGTCTCGCCACCACCGTTGGTGAACATGATCGAAGAGCCCGTTTGTGGTGTTCCCGAGGTGTTCGTGTTCCCGGGTGTATGCACGATGCCCATCACGGTGAACGTGGTGTCGGTGCTGTGGCCGTCCATGTAGCCGTACTTGCTGACGGTCTTGGCGACCGTGTCCCAGGTGACGGTCGAGATCACCTCGTAGGCGTTCTGGTTGACGACGCTAAGCGTCTTCGTCCCGTTGCCGTTCGTGGTGATCATGCTCACGATGCCAACATGTCCGGGTCCTCCACCTCCGGAGAACACCAGCATGTCGCCGGGAATGACGCTTGTCACAGCGCCGTCTGCCTGGCGAGTGAACCCACTCGCGCTCGCGTTGGTGTAGATGTCGGCAGCGACACCAACACTCGAGAATATGCCAGCGTGCCACCCCATCGTGTCGTACAGGCGTTGCGCTAGTTCGACGCACTGCCACCAGTTCGACGACATGCCACCGACATGCCCCATGTTCTCACATGCCGTGATGGTGCTTGAACCACAGACACCTACGCCGCTGCCACCGAGCCAACTTGCGCCCGAGAGCTGCAGAGGAGCGTTCACAGCCTGCGCTGGCGCTGTCGCACCCAGAGCTCCCATGATCCCAAGGACCACGATTGCTACAGGGACGCGAAGGCGCATGCGCACCGTTCGCTTAGACTGCAGTAACAACAGACTCACCCTTTCCAGGGTCTAGATATGACACTCGTATGTAAACTCACATCACCCGAGGGTAATGGAGACGTGTCTCACGAAGTATACAGGATTTGTCAAATGAAGGAAAGTGATTCTAATCTGTTAAACTGCGCGAGAAAGGATGGAAAACAAATTGGAACCAGATATGGCAAGAACTGATTGCAATGAGCCATATTCACGAGAAGGTACAGGTAAGGCAAGGATTATAGCCTACGCTGCAAGGATGGAGCTAGTAGGGTAAAGCGACCTTTATGGAGTGATCTGTAGTTGTCGAATGTACCTCCGTACTTGAGAGGCTTCACCTAGCTGTGCGGGCCACGACATTTGAGCTTGGAGGCGAGCTTCGCACGCCGCATGGAGCTCTTCAAGAGGTGGACGCCATTGTCCGGCACTTTTTGCAGAAATACGCAAAACTTCCAACAGCTCCTTAATGATGATTGCGTTATGCCTATTCCAGTTTGGTCGTTGTCTTTCCGCAACACTCGGATTGGAGATGTGTCGACGACGGTATGCGTAGTCCCTATAAGCTGTAAGATGCATGAGATGAACATCTATAGATGGTTTATATCGTCCAAGTTTACGTGCCCTAGAAGCGGCGAGTGGACGTAGTCCGAAGTCGCTATAGACGATATCCGTACTAGATGAACGAGAAGACGGTAGGTAGAAAGAGATTAGTGAACGTGCATGAAGCAGAAGCGCGTCCTGTACAAGCGCATCTTTATCCTGAAGCACATGCCCAGATGATGTAATCTTATTCCATTCGTATGCTGCAATTGAGAAATAACGATAATCATATATAAGGTGCAAGAAAGCTTCGGTGCTAGGAAGTTTTGGCAGGACAGGTGTGCTACTTGCCATTAGCTTCGTCTTTCTTCGGTGTCTTTTTTATTGAGTATTGTTCGTCTGCTAAGAAAGATAGCGCCAAGCTGCACATATGGAGATAGCTTAGGGCTTTGTTTTTAGACTTCAGGTCTGCCATAGATGTGTGAAATTTCTCATTACGAAACTTATCAATAGAGCCGAGTAGCCTTTTTACACCCTCTTGAAAGTCTTCGTCGACATTTGCTGCTGCAGCTCCTTTTATGTAAAGTCCACCTTCTGTGAAGGCTGGAAAGCCATTCTCGTAACCCGATATATCCCTCAGGCGGTCCTTAACCATACGCATAGCCATACCTACAGCTTCACTATAGTGTTCATCTGCATATAGTTTACCTACTTTCGAGGCTATCTTTGGATTCAGGTGTGCCAACTCATCGTCCATTAACTGTATTGTTGCAGGTATGGAATTTGAAGGCGCTACCAGTGTCTTTAGCCTCAAAAGTTTTTTTGAGGCTAAAAGAGCTTGGTCAATCGCCCTTCCGAATGCTTGGCATTGGATGTGTGGAGGAACCTTAAGACCTTGGTTGATTGCTTCGGAATCTCTCGACATCACCCTTCCAGGATTACGTGCTTTAATGTAATCGTACATTGCATATTCGGCATTTACCTCTTGAACTTGTTTAGTTAAAACCTCGTTCTTGCTGTTCAGCTCACATAGTGTTTTTAAGCTTTTGTTTGCTTCTTGAAGTTCGAGAAGTTCATCGTTGATATTATCGACATCGAACTTTACAGGTGAGCTGTTTATGATGTATTTCCAAGTGTTGTCTAGGCTTTTTGCCAGCCAGCCAGGGTCATACCCATGCAGACCGCCCCATTCTATACTAAACATTTGACTAGGAAGGGGTTCGTTGTAGTCTTTAAAGTATAGGTTTGCATGGTAACCTATCCATGAGCCGGACCAGCTTGCATCCATTTCATCGGTCGTTTTTATAATGTGTCGAAATATTTTTTGTAGATTATCACCCAAGCGTTTTAAAAGGTCTTCTACGTCTTTTGTGGCATCCGCGAGATTATTTTCGTATTCCATGTTAAAAGTATAGCCTATTGAGAAACGCTGAATTTGAAAAAGCTTAAGCGATATTATTAATAACATATTTGTTATATACAGTCGAATTTTTCAACCCAGAAGCGTACAATAGGATTAGAAAGAAATCGGTTGCATGATACTTGTAGACAATGAGACAAAAGTAGACCTTCTCAATAATGAGGCCATCGCGCTTACTATTATTAAGTTACTGCATGATCGGCCCGAGAAACCAGTGACACTTGGTGTTCATGGTGACTGGGGTGCTGGCAAGTCGAGTGTACTCGAAATGATTGAAGCGTCGCTCAGTGAGGACGAGAAAATCCTTTGTCTCAAATTTAATGGTTGGCGCTTTCAGGGCTTTGAAGATGCCAAAATAGCACTTATCGAAGGTATTGTTACGGCACTCATAGAAAATAGGCCCCTATTAACAAAGACGACAGATGCGGTGAAGGATGTTCTAAAGCGTATCGATTATCTTAAGCTAATAAAGCATAGTGGCGGTCTGCTTTGGAATGTAGCGACGGGTACGCCATCACTTGATCAAATCCAGGGTATTATGGGGGGCTTAAAGAATTTGGCGAGTAATCCACAAGAACTTGCTACCAAAGAGAGTCTTGAAGGTATAGCTAAAAATGTAGGCGGCTTGCTCAAACCCTCTGAAGCCAAACGCGTGCCGGAAGAAGTTGAAGAATTTCGCAAAGCCTTCGATAGGCTTTTAGATGCCGCCGGTCTTGATCAGTTGGTTGTGCTTATCGATGATCTTGATCGCTGTTTGCCTGAAACTGCTATCGAGACCCTAGAGGCAATCAGGCTATTTGTATTTACCGAACGAACGGCATTCATTATCGGTGCCGACGAAACTATGATAGAATACGCGGTTCGTAAGCATTTTCCTGATCTACCAGAAACCACAGGTCCGCGTGACTATGCACGCAGTTATTTAGAAAAACTAATACAGATCCCATTCCGTATTCCTGCACTAGGTGAAGCGGAGACACGTATTTATGTTGCACTTTTATTGATCGGAGCTTTGGTTGGTGAGGAAGATGATGGTTTTCAAAAGCTTATTGCCGAAGGACGTGAAAGGCTGAAGCGACCTTGGGCTAGCAAGGCACTTGATTCTACGGCCGTTCGAACTGCGCTAGGGGACAACCCTGAGGCACTGGAGATGCTTAATCTCACCGACCAAGTAAGTACTATGTTGGCCAAGGGTACTAAGGGTAACCCGCGCCAGATTAAGCGCTTCCTAAACGCCTTGCTGCTCCGTAAGGGCATCGCAGACGCACGTGGCTTTGGCGATGAAGTGAAGCTTCCTATTCTCGCAAAGTTAATGTTGGTAGAGCGGTTTAAGCCGACCTTTTATGATCAAATTGCATCGAGCGCATCTGCAGACCGAGACGGCAAGTGTAAAGAGCTGGGTATTCTAGAGGGGAGTGTCAAAGAACGTGATGTTGCTGCAAAGGCTGACCCGACAATTGCCGCATGGCTGGGTTCGGAACAGGTTAAAGCATGGGCGAAGCTCGAGCCAAAGCTAGTGGGCATAGACTTAAGGCCATACTTATTTATCGCAAAAGATAAAAAAGATTACTTTGGTGTTAGTTCTGCTCTAGGTAAGCTTGGCGACCTCGTGGAGAAGCTTAAAGGTAAGAAAATGGCGGCACAATCAATAGCAGGGGAACTAAAGCAACTCCCTCCACCAGACGCGGCTGCAGTGTTTGATGAGCTACGTCTTGTTATCGTAGGAAGCGATTCGTATACGAATAGACCTATGGGCGTAGAGGGTATGATTGTTTTGGTTGAAGCACAGCCCCAACTTGCCGTGAGCTTGCTCGACCTGCTTGAGTCATTGCCGGCTGGTAAGCTGGGTGCTTGGGCTGCCGGAGGTTGGGATGCTTGTATTACTGCCCCTGAAAATAAACAGAGATTAGCAGGTCTTATTCAAGGATGGGAGCAATCAGGCGGTGCTAGTTTGAAAGCAGTAATTCAAGCCATGAGGAGCGCATAAAATTATGGGCACTTCAACGGCAAACAGTGGCACTAGCGGTAGCGGTACACCTCTAATTCCTTCATGGCTTGATGATGCAAACGGACCTGATAACCAAGAGCCTCAAGTTGGCGATGCAATTCCATCACCTTTACCGGGCATACCAGAGCCAGGAGAGCCTAATCGTTATACTGCACCCCGTAATGCATTTTCGAGATTCGCCCGCTCTGGGGGTTCAAGTCGGAGTAGTCTAGGCGGTGCAATTGCAGGCTATGTTTCACACAGTTCAGGTGGAGCCAAAGGTGCTGCTAGGCGTATGGGCTCATCACGTGCAACTGGTGGACGCCTTTTAGGATTCTTAAATGATGTAGCGGACAGGGGCCTCACGGAAGCGCTAAAGTCGTTAAACTTAGACGGCTTAGCGGGTCAGCCTGCGGGTGAAATTTTTAAAGCTTTAGCCGACTATATTTGTCCCGAAGGTGGCAATATAGATGTGGCCATCGCACGTGCCGCGTTTTACGAAACTATTGTTGATCTTGAAAGTGAAGGTATTGCCAGTCTTGACAACCTCAATGGTGACCAAGTGCAGACTATCTTTGAGATGTTTGCCACTCGTACGATCGAAGACCGAATATACAATGAGATTGGCACTAAAGCAATTACTCTTCCAGCAGATACGGCTGCTATCGATAATGTGCAGGCACAGCTCCATGATTTCATAAGTAACGGAGTCTCGGATACGCTTAATGGCATGAAAGATCGACTACAAACCTTACCGCAAGGTAAGATTCTTGAATTTGTGGACGATATGTATGAAAAAGCGTTCACGGTCTTGGAGGCTATGGGCGAGGCTGAAAAGGATAGAGCGTGAAGCGACATCTAATTTATGGCCGTTATGGTGTGAATGATACTGCCACCGTATTAGTTCGAGACGACGAATTAAGTACAGAACTTAATCTACTTACCGCACAAAATAAGCTAGGGCATGGTGTCGGAACATTGCTCGATAACCTTTCGAATATGGGCATATTACCTTCAATCATAGGCGTAGACCTACTTGTCTTTGCGACACATGTGCAGGCAGCCGATACTCGTATATCGCGTGAAGGTGAATCGCAGGATAGTTGGACGCGAGAAATCCGCTTAGTTGTACCCGTTACAGACCCGGACGTCTGGGAAAGGGCTGCGCAGACTATCAAGCGGGCACTGGATTTCTTGACAGGAGATCTATGGACTGTCGAATTTCGCTCAAAGCCCAAGAAGATGCCCGGCATAATTCCTGCCGCAGCCCTAACCCTGCAAGGTGTTCCATTCGATGAACTTTCATTGTTCTCTGGGGGATTAGATAGCCTCATAGGTGCCGTAGATTTACTTGAAGCAGGCAGAACTCCGCTATTGATTAGTCATGCTGGAGAAAGTGTCACTAGCACCGCTCAGGCGAAGTGCCTTAAGCTTTTAAAAGAACAGTACAATACTAATCAATTTGCTCAATTACGACTCTGGATGAATCTTGAAGGTGTAGAAGTTAAGGGTAGCGCGCATGAAATGACCATGAGAGCCCGCTCGTTCCTTTTTTTTGCAACAGGTATCTGTGCGGGCACTGGATTTGATAAACCAATCACGTTAAGAGTTCCAGAAAACGGACTGATTGCCCTAAACGTTCCACTTGACCCTCTGAGACTAGGTTCGCATAGCACGCGAACAACTCATCCCTTTTATATTGCGCGTTGGAATGAATTATTGAAAATTCTAGGTATTGAAGTTAATATTGAAAACCCCTACTGGGATAAAACTAAAGGTGAAATGGCAAGTGGATGCGCAAATAAAGCGCTATTGGAGAGGGTTGTACCGGGTTCGATGTCCTGTTCGCATCCTACTGAAGCAACGCGTCATCACTTACCTCCCCAGCATTGCGGGTATTGCTTGCCATGCATAATTAGACGTGCGGCTCTAGTGAGGGGGTTCGGCGCAAATACTGATAAGACGACATATAAGCTCGATGACTTAACCGCCCGCCCTTTGGACAGTACGCGAGCAGAAGGGGTGCAGATACGCTCATTCCAGTATGCGATCCATAGGCTTCGTGCGCGACCACAGCTTGCGACAACTCTCATCCACCTAAATGGTTCGCTAAGTGATGAGGACTCCGCTCAACAAGAAGCACTTGCTGATGTGTATAGCAGGGGCTTGGAAGAGGTGAGCCAAATATTAAAAGGCGTTCATACTAAAGCCAAATGATTCATTTAGTAGATTTTCATTGTCACCTCGACCTCTACCCGGATTATAAAAAAGTCATAGAGGAATCCGAGGCTGCGAAAGTGTACACTCTTGCGGTGACGACAACACCTCGGGCATGGAAGCGTAATTGTGAACTAACAGAAGGCTTGCAGTATGTGCGCCCAGCATTAGGCCTACACCCGCAACTTATAGGTAAGGGCACGGCAGAAGAACTTAAATTATGGGAACACCTACTGCCCCAGACGAGATATATAGGTGAGGTTGGTATAGATGCAGGGCCAGCCTATGCTCATACTCTCGAGGAGCAGAAAAGGGTATTTGCGCGTATTTTAACCTTATGCGCCAAAGAGGGCAATAAAATCCTTTCCGTGCATGCAGCTCATTCAACGGGTCTTGTCCTAGACTTGATCGAGAAGTATTTTCCGAGTAGCGAGGGAACTATCATTTTACATTGGTTTAGTGGCACGATGGCGCAGGCACGACGAGCTGTGAGGTTAGGCTGTTACTTTTCAGTCAACACAGCCATGCTTGGTAGTAAAAACGGACAAGTGATCATACAAGGACTGCCTACTGATCGCATTATGATCGAAACTGACGGTCCCTTTATTGAAATTAATGGTAAGCCAGCTAGGCCAAAAGATGTAATCTACACCATCGAACGTTTAAGTGACCTAATTGGCTTTTCTCCAGAGAAGACAAGTGAGGTTATCGCTAAAAATCTAAAAAATATCGTAACTATATAGGCACGAGTTGGATCGAATTTTGAGTAGGGCTAATTCCAAGTTTTTAAATATATATTTTTACTCTACATATATGTATTTATTTATAAATTACATTAATTATTTAATTATCAATTTTATAGTTTACGTAATACATGTTTATACTTATAATTGTATCTGTTATTTGTATATTATTACTCCTCTCTTATTTATAATAAAGGAAGGGAAGAAAAGAAGAGAAAGAGTGTGAGAGAGAAAAAAGAAAAAGGGGAAGAAAAAAAGAAAGAAAAGGACGCGAAACGGCTGACGAGCAAGCAGCGTGAATTGCTCGAGCTTGTCTTTCGATTTCGTTTCGTAACGGCTGCAGATGCAGCTACCTACTTTAACCAGCCTTATCTTAGTGGTATTTGGACGCGGCTTGAAAAGTTGGTTGCAATAGGAATGGTTGCCAAGCGCTATAACGGGGAGTATAAAATTCATGGTCGGGCCGCCGAGTATTACTGTACGCCCCAGGCGCGGTATGAGCTGCGTCATGACATGAAGAATGTCAGCGAGCGTGAAATCAAGCAACTATACAGACGCTCCGAGGCTTCTGAGCGTTTCGTGCAACGTTCTCGTGCCCTGCTCCGTATATACTTAGATCTTCGTGCTTGTTACGGAGAGAGGCTCAAGATGGTGACAAAAATAGGATTAAATTGTGAGCAATATGACTATTTTCCGCGCCCGTTGCCAGACGCCTTCATTACTTTAGAAAATGACGAGGGGAAGAAGCGATACTTTTTTCTTGATTACTATGATGACGACATTTCACTTGGGATTCATGCTCGCAGGCTGCGACTCTATAGCGATTACGAGGAGACGGGTGAGTGGGATGATACCGGTGTGGACTTTCCAGGTATCTTAGCTATTTGTGAGTCGCCTAGACTTACAAAGCGTTTTGTAAAGCGTGTGCGTCATTTTGTTAATAATGAATGGACAGAACTGGATATGATACGAGTAGCTTGTATTGATGACCTTGTCTCCGATATGCACGAAAAACACGAGATCTGGACTGATCCACTCAATGAGTCGGACGGAAATGTCGCACTACTACAACAGGAAAAGGATTGAGCCGGGACTATCGGGGCGAGTTATCGTTCACTATTTTTTGTATCTTTGTAGCGAACAAACCTCTAGCGAATCGCTTGGATTTTCGATGAAGGGTTGCTGGTAAAAATGAATATTGCTCGAAGCGTTTTATTGCTTCAACGAGTGAATCTGCACTTTGCTTATTGAACAAGATACCCGTTTCACCGTCTTGCACGATATCTAATGCTCCACCTTTTGCGTAGGCAATAACGGGTGTTCCTGCGGCTAAACTTTCGGCTGCTGAAATTCCAAAATCTTCTTCGTTAGGGAATAGGAAGGCTTTACTGTGCCAGGCGACTTCGTTAAGTTTTTCATCACTAATTCGTCCCGTAAAAGTAATCGTAGGTCCGGCAAGCTTTTTTAGGCGCTCTGTGTCCGGCCCTGATCCAATAACGGTAAGTGGCACGTTAAGTTGGTTACAGGCTTCAATAGCGATATCAAATCGTTTGTAGGGAACGTGTCGTCCCCATACGACAAATCCGGTTCGTTCTGATCTGACTGGCGGAGTAAACCGTTCAACGTCCACAGGAGGATACACGATAGTACTGGGGCGATTGTAATATTGTTTTATGCGTGACTGCGTAATGGTTGAATTGGCAATAAAATAATCAACGCCTTTGACGGATTCAAGATCGAGTTTACGCATGCGTTTAACGAAAAATGGGATGAACGGACGGATTAAAAATGTAAGAGGGCCGAAGTTGAATTCCTTTTTGAATTCCTCGTAGTGACTCCAATAATAGCGGATTGGTGTGTGGCAGTAGCAAATATGAACGGCGTCGGGTCGTTTTTTAATTGCCTTTGCTTCGGCACTTGCCGAGCTAATAATAATGTCGTATTCGCTGAGATCGAGTTTTCGAAATGCTTTGGCACGAAGGACTGGCCATAGTTGATGTTTGTAACGAATAAACTCTGGAAGCCATTTTTGTAGATAGGTTGT
>Ga0193716_1001614_pt1 | contig 13051 bp, 20 predicted proteins | sample U2c1metaG_FD_145901 | JGI IMG/M metagenome (GOLD analysis project Ga0193716, IMG submission 145901) | Soil microbial communities from a riparian zone of the East river system, Colorado, United States - U2c1 | ecosystem: Environmental > Terrestrial > Soil > Riparian zone | place: USA: East River...
CAGCTTCTTGCCATTTTTTCCTGTAAGATACTTGACACACCCTGGGATTGAAAATATCGTCTTCGCAAAATTCAGCCCAATGACTATATGTCAACAGAACCAAAAACATTTACATACCTAGATATAGAATTGAATGCATAAGCTGGTAATCCGATCGATAGCCATTTTAGATAGACACCTCCGAGCTGGGCAACTTCGGGGTCTTGCTTGAGAAAAAGAAGTATGTCTTCCGCGTTGAACCAGATTGCAAACACGGGCTAACAGAACGACGTTGATTAAATGGTCCGATAGGTGTGAAGAAATATCTACGCACAATAAGCGTCACCGCAATAACAATCGCTGAAAATAGAGTCAGGATAATGTTCTCGGCATAAGAATACTCCCACACACTCATTCGCTGTGACCACAAGCCCACAAGTTGTGGCTGGGGAGAAGTCCACGCACTAGGAAGCATCGTGTCCAGTGTGCTTGTGAATCCCTGAATGATACTGAAACCTGAGACGCTGGCGGTCATGGACGCTAAAGTAGCGGCAGCTAACGCAATTGTTGACAGATGGCCAATGGAGACTACAGATGCAATAACCAGACTATATTCCAAAATATGTGTTCTTCGCCGTAAATGTTAGTTCGAAAACAAAGAGCCACAGAGGAAATTGATGGTACCTACCCGAAGACTGGTAAAGTGTATTTTGAAAGAATACGAATCTCCTCCCAAAACATGGTCGTATTCGATTTGGTATGATCTTCATTCCCATGTTCTGCTTCCTCGATCCTGGGAACCAAGGGTCCCAGCAGAGGAGTATGCTCCGTCGCCCCATTTTCAACAACAGGATCTTTATCCGGCATACTAGACTTGAAGTTCATGGACGGTATGGTAGCAGGTGGTGGGATAATGTACGACGAAGGAAAGCTGCTTCGACGGGGACTTTGGGCTCTGAAGCTAACGCGTCTGTCAACTTCATTGGCACTAGAAGCACCTTCCTCGTCTTCTGTGAGGTTGTTTTCTTCGTCTTGAATGTCGTGATCATCATGCGCAAACCTGGCGAGGGTTGCATAGTCGTTAGGCAGAGAACCGACATAATGACCTTGGTTTGAGGCCATGTCCGACAGGGAAGGAAGACGGAGAATGGATCGAACCAATCGGACCGGAAGCTGGACATTATTAAATAGGCGCCGCGGTGCCGACGGCTCACGTGCAACTTTGCAATGACTAAGTATGTGCTCCTAAGTATTTGTGACATGAATTTATCCCTTTGTGAATCAATGTAAAACCGACAAGGTTCGAAACAATTTAGTCCTTTGATACACTTCGTAAAATGGTAGAAAAAACTTTGCAGGTGAGCGCTGAGCGACCGATAGTAAGCGCTCAAAAATTGTAAATGGTAATTAGTATTTCGTGCCTGTAAAGCTGGCATGGAACTCAATCCTCCGCTGCAAAACTCTGCCTCTCCTCGTCAACAAGAGCCTGATTCCGGTGACTTGGAAAAGCTGAGGAAATGGCAGGAGGAACGTATCACACGAAAACTTCGCGGGGAATATGAGTCGGCCGTTCTTCATCTGTCTGAGCTTGTGAGCCGTTTACATCCTGACGAGAATGCAAGTTCTGATCTAATGTCACTAGGTCAGCTCCAACCTCACGACACCTCTGAGAATCTCATCTGTGCGCGTGGAGGGTGCCGCAAAAACACGCGAGTCGTTTCTAGCCTGGTTGATCAAACCCCACCTCCCCAAACCGTCGGAGCCGTCCAACCTCGAGTCCGTCCTCCATACAACGCGACGTCTCAGCCATATATTTCAAGAAACGGATGCATTCCAAACGGTCGAGGCCAGGATTGAACGAAGTCGGCATGTCATGGCGGGTGATGAAGATGTGGATGTTGTATTCAGGACTCGGGAGAAGGGCAGGTATTTTGTGAAAACAGCTACGGAGATGGGTAATGAGGAGGGTACTGCGGTAAGAATTATACTTTGTATGAAATCCACTATCTCTAATTCCCTCCAGAGCGTCACCGCACGTGCCCGTAATGCATTTGGAGGAGCAGAAACACTCGAAGCCAACTTGTCACTCGGGACAAAGACTCGTCGAGCATACCAAGCCTCCTTCTCTCTCCCTCTCTCTCCCTCCCTCAACACAACCGGCATCTTATCTGTTTTTCGCCTGGACCGAGATAACTCAAGTTATGCGAGCTCGACTGAAGGTCTGCGAGGTCTCAAGGCTGTTGTCCGGGTGAGATTTTCCTGTCAAATCGTTGAACATACAGTGTTGATGTATGGAATGCAGAATAAACTGGCTGGGAACTCATACTATGAAGTGGCGTATGAGGCCGTGTTCAGACATATTAGCGGTCTTACGCCTACCGCATCTATCAGGTACGTCCTTGAGCATTCACCTTAATAAACCTTATCGACACTTCTCAGTATGCGCGAAGCCTCCGGGCACTCTCTCAAATCATCGCTCTCACACACCTGGGTACGCGATACACGAGATGACAAATTGACCGGCACCCGGGGCATATACACAAAAGTGTCCCAAGAAATCGCAGGCATAGGTGGCGATGCAAAATTCCACAAGCTCGAAGCCGAGGGTCAGCTCTCGCGACCTTTATTTCCTGGAGCGGTATGCCACTTCCACTAATTCAGATCGTTGTGAGTGGGGGTGCTGAGTTGAGTATACTGCAGTGGATATCATTTGCTGCACGTGCTGGACACTTGCAATCAATAAGTGGCAATCCCAGCTATTTCTCGGATAGGTTCCAACTCGGTGGCCCGCTCAGTGTGAGGTCGTTTAGAGCAAATAGCATGGGTCCTCGAGACGGACGTAAGTCTCAAACTTGTGCCCTTGGTATCTTTCGAACTCTGATGACAACACGACATACAGCTGATTCGTTGGGCGGTGATGTGCATTGGTCAGCGGGTGTAAGTCTCATCACCGACATCCCGAAGCGGGAACATTGGCCCGTTAAGACGCATCTATTCGTCAATGCTGGGAGACTGGACGCTGTGGATAAATGTTGGTCTTTCTCACACGATTTTTCTTATGCGCTCATCCGTTTATATGTTTCATAGCCAAATCATTCAAAGACAATATCGTAGACAGTATATCCAAACCATCGATATCAGCTGGTGTGGGACTGATATACCGCTTTGATCCGGTAAGAGTTGAGGCTAACTTTGGTGTTCCGCTTTTGGCGAGCAAAAGCGACGGGTCTAGACGAGGGTTCCAAGTGGGGATTGGGCTGGATTTCTTGTAATCCAGATCCTAGAATAGACCTTTGGAGCGGAGCGCCTCTGGCATGACTCTTCACCTCAACACTCACGCGACGAGACAGACAAACGGAAGTGAAATACACCCAAGCCATAATAACCGGAATTTTCCACTCCGCCAGTGACTGACTCCATTGGACAGTGCACCAACGGTATACACAACCAAATTGATAAGTTATAAGATGTGCATGGCTCTCGTCACCCATCAGGGATTTATCTTTCTCTTACACTCAGGATTTGGCATTGGAGTTCATTAGAACGCTTATCACATGACACCCACCGGGAAACAACGATTCCCTGTACCAGGTATCCAATGGCCGCTTGACAGACTGTTGGTCCTTGGACGAATTTTACAGGACGGGTATTGAAAGAGCGGCTTCCGAACGAAGCTGAGCGTGTCTTTGCCAGTAGTAACCATCCGCAAATATTTTGTAATTTAAATTTGTAGCTAAGTAATGTATGATTGTAAAGAAAAAGTCGGGTCGGCTTGGCATCATTGTATTTTTCGTGCTTGGCATGAACGAGAAAGGCACCAGACTCTTTCGCCCCCTCAAATTTGAGGGGGCGAAAGATAGAAGCTTTACTCCAGATTCAAATTTGATCGATCAGAAAAAAGAAATCGCCACCCTTTTGCACCGCCACCGGCACTGAGTTTCGATCAAGATGCATAAAGTAGGCAAACTTTCGCTTCTTAAGTATCACAAGCTTAATTCCCGACGTGAATCGCCATTCCTTATCTTGATAGTGGCGGACAAGCCGACAAGCGGTCGAATAATTGATTGATGCCAGTGGCATTTAAATAGCAGCTTCGAAATGATCCTGTACTCGGGTCTGTGGAGTTGCAAACGCCAAGTTTGGGTGTGTACGTCGCCCTATGTGCCAGGGCCATTTTCGGTGTCTTTGGCCTACATTGGGTGAGACATCAACTTTTCTCTGCGTTTGCTTCTGTGCCTCCTGATAGGACTGATAACATGGGCAATAATTGTTGTGTAATGGACGATATAGTGCCTTAGATGAAGGTTACGAAAAACCCAAATCACCTGACTGGTTTTGCATCAGGCCTGGTGCCAATGGATGATTTATAATGTGCCCGCCTCAGAGGATGTCAACATTTACGATGAGCGGGACTCTTTTTGTTCAGGTTTGAAAGGCTTGAATATTTTTTTGAGTGAGTGAGATTCTGATGAAGATTTCTTCCCCTGTTTAGCTTCCCGTCACTCGCCACATGCGGTACGATATGCTAGCGGGAGACGAATGTGAAACGCAGCTACATAGCCTACCGTGTCGGTGGCTTTGCCAATTGGGCGTCCATTAATGCAGGTTCGTAATGGTAAGGGTCTGGTACATAAGGGTCAAATAGGAGACCCATAAACTTTACCAGGCTAGCGACGACGCTTGGTGTGGTTTGACGACTTCATCCAAGCCTTCCTCTTACCTCTGCACTTCCGCCATGTCTATAGAGAAGATTAGCGATCATTCGGGGTCTGAAATCGACCTGTTTTCGTTCCACGAAAAGAATGCGGGGCGTCTCGTCATTGATCCAGAGTGCGTCCATGGGCGGAGTTCCTGATATCGATTGAGTGCTGATGCCGAACAGGCAGGCAAAATTTGAATTCGGCGAGACCTTCGCATCCAAACTCAAGTTGACAGACGATGGCACGAAGATTTTATGGCCCCAGCCAACCGACGACCCAGAGGATCCCCAGAATGTGAGATCCATTTGACTCCTTCCACAGTCCGATGTGCTCATACTCTGGAACCAGTGGAGTGACCGCCGCAAAACAGTGCAGCTGACAGTGGTCACCTTAGCATCAATTGTACCTGACTTTGACTCTGGAATAGGTTAGAAATCATATTCGGTCATGGGCTCACGATGTCTCATTCATCATGGTGCAGGTATCGCCGGAATATTTGCACTCGCGAAACAATATGATACCACGACAGGCGTGATCAACAATATGACTTCGAAGTACGTATTCACTGTAAATCTGGACGTGTCGCCGGTACTCACTCTGTTGGTTTATCAGCTGGAGTATATTTCTTTTAGGTGCGACTCGTAGACCAAAGACATGTTACTTCTGTCCAATTGTTTACATTAAACATCCCAGGCATAGGGGGAGTATTTGCAGTGATGTTAATGCGGAAGTTTGGTCGACTCCCTGTTTTATTTTGGTCACAAGTCAGTCAACCTATTCGTGACAATGACATGAAGGCTAAAATGTGGATTAGGTGCTTGCCCTGGGGTTTCTTGTTGGCGCTACCTTTGCACCCAGTCTCAACACTTTCGCTGGTATGATGACTCTCGGCTGAAATATATTACTCGATTGCTCATGCCATTCATTCAAGCTTTCCGATGTTTGACCGCTTTTTTCGGCACATGCCCACAAGTGACGGTGCGGACAGATAGTGGACACTACAAATGCATTGCCTGAAATTCGAAGTTGTGCAGGGTCTCTACGTGGTCACTGATATCTATCCTTTCCATTTGCAAGCCCGAAAGGTTGGACAACGTATGACGCAGATACATTGTCGATTAACGGTTTTTGGCTTATCTAGTTCAACATATGGACGATGGGCTTCATCGGATCGCCATTCTTGTCGCCCTTCGCGTTTGGTTTCCTCGTGGCTCGAACGAGGTGCGTTGGAAACTCAGGTATACCCGTAATTGAGCTGACGTTCACGTAATCTAGCTGGAGGTGGGCATACGGGATTGGATGCCTGTATGGTCTTGTGGTTGTTGTGCTGATTACTTTGTTTATGGAAGAAACGTGGGTAACCAGATATTCTACCTGTGATTATTTCTAAAGATCTAGTTAATCAGAATGTACGACCGGACATTGAAGCCAATACCTCAACGCCCATCAACAGGCATGCGCTACCGTGTCGAGTCACTCATTGGTATCACGGGTGCCAAAATGGCTAAATATAGGTCATCTTGGTATAAAGTCGTGCTATCACCGTTAAATCTCATATGGCGGCCTCATTTGTTAGCTGCTGTGGTCTTCCAGGTTCTTCGCTCCTTCTATATTTTCCATTTCAAAATACCGATGGTATGACAGGGAATATTCTTCGGTTTCAGTATTGGAATAAACGTCACGCAAGCCGTATTTTTGGGAACTCCACCACCTGTTGGATTTGGACTCACATCTTTTGCTGTTTCTGGGCTATATGCCACGCCTATCGTATGCTATTCTCTTGTCTCCCCGTTCTCCTCCGTTTCAAGTTGCACCGTTGACCAAAACATGCCACAGGTCGCTGTCGTCATCGGTGAATTGATCGGTCGTTACTTGAACGACTGGATCATGGAAGTCTCCATACGACGGAACAAAGGTGTACATGAAGCTGAGAGTCGACTTTGGTGTGTAACGCACATTCTCTGAATTTCCAGACCTGATTTCCGGCGAAAAATGTATCTCATAGGCCGTGCTACCTCGCTGTAGTGTTATATGTTTGTGGTTTCGTCGTACTAGGGGCGTCTTTCCAAAACAAATTGTCCATTGGGGCGGTTATTATGGGGTGGGGCATTGCAGTGGTCTCGATCATGATCAATACTGTCGCCGTCTGTGGGTGTCTTTCTCTCCGCACCCTTGCCGCGATTGTACTCAATTGCCATGTTCCAGATGCATACTGTAACGACTGCTTCCCCAAGCACCCCGTTCGTAGTTCATTAGTGTTTTGTAAGCAGGATGCTGATTGCTTCGGGTCAGGGCGAAATGAGTGCGCTCTCTAGTCTAGCAAGAGCCCTCGGAGGTTTTAGCGTGGCTTACTTCCAAGTGCCATGGGCGACGAAGTATGGGGCTTTACAAACTTTTGGAGTGGAGGCTGCGTGCGCCATCTCTACCCACTTCCGTTCTCACCTGTTCACTGACAACCCCGTAACAAATAGCATCGTAGTTGGTTTGTTCTTCCTCGTTGTCCCTGCCTTGCAGCTAAAAGGAAGATATTTGCGGGTGCGTGATATGTATTGAACTGCTGCATGCATGCGCTGACTACGACTTTATGGCGATTAGGAACGTTACTCTATATGACGAAGGCGGGCACGATTTGTTCTCGGAAATTTATATTTCGTCGATACATGGCGAATGGGTTCTGTATTGTAAATGCTGGAGTTGGATTGTACGGGCATAGCACCATTAGAGATTTTTCGAGATTGCAGCGATGTATTTGAAAATATTGCACATCAGCATACTAATTGAATCGACAGAGGGTGTGCATGCAACAACACCGGAAGATCGATGGGTCACTGCCGGAAACAGGAGCATCACTCACTTTCTAAATCCTCCGTTTGTTTACTTGTAGGGACACCTATTGCTGCGATGGCTTAACCATTCACGCGAAGGGCGCTCTGGCCTTTCTCGGCGTCCAATTGTTCAAGGTCTGCGGGTGGATCGAGTTGGCGAGAATGCGCTCCTTGTGCTCGTGTCTGAACGGCATTACTTGCACTAGACGGTAGTTAGGTCTGTTTACCACACCAGGGATGCGCGTGTTTCCTTACCTGTATAGCTTAATTTCAGGGTGAGGATTGGGTCTGGAGTGAAACATGCATAGCTGTGTGATTGTTGTCGAGGGGTGCCTTAGAGTCTTGCAGTCTGCAGCCAAGTTAGAGTGTATCATATGATCCGGCCTTGTTGAAACAAAGCAGCTGCTTGGCACCTTATGAAGGCAAGGTGCATAAAGCAAAGAACGGAAGAAACCTTTCCAGCGCAAAAACATTTTACAACCTACGAACACTGCACAGAGCCCCAGACTACAATGGTAAGGTGCCAAGGAAAGAGGTACGAGAAGTACCGGACGTGCTAGCGGTAAAAGGCTAGCATCTGAGTCTACACAGAACAGAACTTGGGCTCAGTGTTTGCTGCAATCGTTTTCATTGGTCTTTTCTGTGTCGTGCTCTACATGGGGATCGGGAGGACAATCTAAAGGATCACGGATCACGCGCTCAAGATCAGGGGGCAAGCTGGGGCAAGCCGCGGCGAGCGCGGTTGCAATGGCGAAACCGGTCTTAATTAGGCTTTTAGGACCGTGACAATGTTTACGGTCATTAATATACATAGTTTACGTCCAGATCTTTTCGAGTGCCTTTTCTCTTACCTTCCACCATGTCTGTTCACTCCGCCGACAAGGATGGGGTCGAGAAGATCAGCGATCAATCTGGTTCTGAAATCGACCTGTTGTCATTCCATGAGCAACATGCAGGGCGTCTTGTCGTTGATCCTGGGTACGTTCAAACGGGTAGCGCCGGGCATCCTTTCAGGTTTGACTCTCAATAGGGAGGCAAAAATTGAATTTGGCGCGACCTTTGCGTCCAGGCTCAAGCTGACGAGCGATGGCTCGAAAGTTCTGTGGCCTCAGCCAACCGATGACCCAGAAGATCCTCAGAATGTGCAATGAATCCGAATCCTTCCTTAGTCAGACATGCTTATGCTCCCTAAACAGTGGAGTGACCGCCGAAAAACGGTACAGCTGATAGTGATTACCTTGGCGGCAATTGTCCCCGACTTTGACTCTGGAATTGGTTAGATGACACGTGCGGTCTTATGCTTGCAGCCATTTTATTTATTCTGGAGTTCAGGGATCGCTGCAATATTTGCTCTCGCAAAACAATATGATACCACGACAGGCGTCATTAATAACTTGACTTCCAAGTATGTATCTTCTTTGATATGCATCTGCCATGAGTACTCATTCTGGTGGAATATCAGTTGGAGTATATTTCTTCTAGGTAAGAAAACAGAATGGGTTGCTCTCATTCGGACGCTCACTAAGATATGGCAGGTCCTGGTGGAGTGTTTGCGGTGATGCTAATGCGAAAGTTTGGTCGACTCCCTGTTTTGTTTTGGTCACAAGTCAGTCATCTCATGCCTGATGATGACGTGAAGGCTCACGCGAATTAGGTTCTTGCCTTGGGCTTTCTCGTTGGTGCTACTTTCTCACCCACTCTCAAGACTTTCGCGGGTTTGTCTTAAACACGTGACACACATCGCTTGACACTGCTCACATACTAAACATTCAAGCTTTCCGTTGTTTGACCGGTTTCTTCGGCACATGCCCTCAAGTGACGGTGCGTATAGGCAGTGGTCACTACAACACATTGTCTGAATTTCGACATTGCGCAGGGTCTCTACGTGGTCACTGATATCTATCCGTTCCACCTGCAAGCCCGAAAGGTAGAGCTCGTTCCGCAGATATGATGAATGTTAACGTTTTTGGTGCGTCTAGCTGAACATATGGACGATGGGCTTCATCATATCGCCTTTTTTATCGCCTTTCGCGTTTGGTTTCCTTGTAGCTCGAACTACGTGGGTTAAACGCTCCCGTATTCTCGTCATCGAATTGACCTCGCGTACTCTAGCTGGAGGTGGGCATATGGGATTGGATGCCTCTATGGCCTAGTGGTCGTCATATTAATCGCTTTGTTCATGGAAGAGACGTTGGTAACCAGATATTCTGCCTTTGATTATTTTCCAATGATCTAGTTGATCAGAATGTACGACCGGACGGTGAAGCCAATACCTCAACGCCCATCGACAGGCATGCGCTACCGCATCGAATCGCTCATTGGTACCACAGGCGCTAAAATGGCTAAATACCGGTCGTCTTGGTATGAAATCATTCTGTCGCCTTTTAATATCGTATGGCGACCTCATTTATTGGGCGTGCTCATCTTTGAGGTTTTTCGCTCTTTATTGTCCAATTCAAAATACTGATAGTACGACAGGGAATGCTTTTCGGTTTTGGTATTGGAATAAACGTTACACAAGCCGTGTTTTTAGGATCACCACCACCTGTTGGATTTGGACTCAAACCTTTTGCCATTGCTGGGTCATATGGCACGCCTATCGTGTGTCATTCTTTTCTCAAATTTCTTGCCGAGTTCCGCTTCTGACAAAACATTCCGCAGGTCGCTGTCATCATTGGTGAATTGATCGGTCGTTACTTGAACGACTGGATCATGGAGGTCTCTATTCGCCGGAATAAAGGTGTACACGAAGCCGAGAGTCGACTTTGGTGTGTGACGCGCCCTCTCCGAGTTTCCATACCTGATTTCCGACTGAAAATATATCCCATAGGGCGTGCTACCTTGCTGTAGTGTTATATGTTTGTGGTTTCGTCGTGCTAGGAGCGGCGTTTCAAAAGACATTGTCCATTGGAGCGGTTATCATGGGATGGGGCATTGCAGAGGTCGCAATCATGGTCAATACCGTCGCCGTCTGTGGGTGTCTTTCGCTCTGCGCTCTTGTTATGATTGCACTCAATTATCATGTGTCAGATGCATATTGTAATGACTGTTTCCCCAAGCGACAGGTTTGTGGTCACTATTGTCGCAAGGGGTTGCTAATTGTTTCGGAACAGGGTGAGATCAGTGCTCTCGTTAATTTAGCACGAACGCTTGGAGGTTTCAGCGTTGCTTACTTCCAAGTGCCATGGGCGACAAAGCACGGCGCTTTACAAACCTTTGGAGTGGAGGCTGCGTGCGCCATTCCTGCCCACTTTCGCTCTCGTATGGTCACTGACAACCTGTAAATAGCATTGTCGTCGGTCTCTTCTTCCTCATTGTCCCTGTCTTGCAGCTGAAAGGAAGATATTTACGAGTAAGTGATATGTACGTAGCCGCTGCCTGGATGCGCTGACGGCGACCGTATGACGAAACAGGAACGCTTCTCGCTATGATAACGGTGATAATGGTTTGCTCGTGGGTCCTTGGATATATTGGGTTTATTTAATACACGAAAAATGCGTTCTATGCTGTCAATGCTAGCCATAGTTCGTCTAATCATGGTTCCATCTCCATATCTACCTCTGGTGTGTGCGAGATGCCATTTGTCTGAGCAACGACTAGACGTAGTGTGACGAGCCTTCAATGTGTGACTGTCAGAAAGACATAGACAGACTGCTGGAAAACTCACCGTTCAAACAAATCGAGCGGTTTATCAGAACCTTTATGGTTTCCAGAAGTTGCACCCTGATCCTCGGTATGACTCATGATGGGAATCCAGCTACTCAAAGGGCTTGTCCCAGGTTCATAACTAGCCTGTGACAAATAAAGCAGTAGCCCGTCTGACTTGAGTTCAACTGGTAGAGATGTCAATATTAGAGGTAGAGGTAACGAGTTGTCAATGTCCATTGTCGGTGTGGCGAATTCATTAGGCGGTGACGTGATAGGCACGTCGACTGATACTAGTCGGACGGAACGAGCGAGTGGAATGACATGCGAGGAGAGATGATGAAGGGCTGTGTTGGTATGATAAGGAATTGGTAGGAATGAGGTTGGGTATGGGAAGTGGTAGGTGTTTGTAGGTGAATGCGAGCGCGAATGCGAATATGTTTTTGACATGGATGATGAGCCTGCGGGATTAGAGGGAGGTAGTGAACGTGGAAGCTCGGCTAATCTGGTGTCTCTCCACCAAAATCTGCAATTAATAAAAATTAAATATTGGCAAAACCACAACAAAAGAAGGCAGAAGCAGAACCTGAATGGAGTCTCGCAATCCCCTACATCTTGGCCCTTCCATTGAAGAACATCGAGGACATGCAGAATCCCATTATCTCTCCAGTTCTGGTCCAATATACAATCTAAGACCGTCAGAGGGGGCAGATTAGATGGGAATGGCACAATGAGAGATTTTCCGAGAACTCGAGAGCGCAGCGATGTGTTTGGAACTATCAGAGTTCAGAAAACTGCATTGAATTCGACAGAGGTACGCACGTACCAACACCAACAATACCAGAAGACTGGTGCGTCACCGCAAGACAACGTTTGCCCACTGGCACGGGGGCGACGGCGACCCACCCATTTTCCAAATCCTCCGGTAGGCCATCTCCCACACTCTCAGGCAGAGGCCACACATCATCGTCCCGCATTTCCAACAATTCGGCATACATACACTTGTCAGCCCACTTGTTTAGTTTGCTACTTCCGTCTGCTTTGGCTCGTTTCTTCTTTTTTGCCCTTTTCTTACTACCTTTGCTGGGCTCCATGGACTCCAAAAGGCCACGGGAAGTAGGAGGCTCCGATGGCTGTGACGGCTCAGCCATTGAAGCGAAGGATGCTACACCCTCGCGAACGATCTCGCTTTCCTCATCGTCCGACGGTCCAAGGTTGAGGTCAGCAAATAGATCGAGTTGGCGAGAAGAGTCCACTTTCTGCGCTCGCCTCTGAACAGCGTTGCAAGCATCAGAGGGCAATCTAGTATGTCTATGTACTATAACAAACACACGCGTTTCTGTTCCTCTAGAGCCTTAAATTCGCAGTGAGCATTGGACCTCAGCGAGCTATAAGGACGAATAGATACCTTGCTGCGCCGAGCTTCTTGTGATATCAAAGTGTCTGTTATTGTCGTCGGGGGCGCCTTGTATGATGTTTTTCGGTCTGTAGCCATTCCGTGGCTGTTTGATGCATGAGGCAGAGGTTGGAAATCGGATCATTGTCAATCAAAAGTTTTAGCGCTGGCTTGAGTCACCTGACTTGGTACTTCAAGTTGTGCAGTGTACTCCCTACGTTCGTGTTAGTCCCCCGTAGGCAGCCGTAATAGCAGAGAAGACAGTCGTTCTCCCTATACCGTTCGTGTCCAGGGTAATGTTGTTGGCTCATCCTCGATTTCAATCCCATCTTGTCAATATGGGTGGTTCACAAGCGCCCACTTTTATTGACATGCGACAGCGAATGGAGCGCGTCTGGCTTGAAAGTCCTGATTGCCAGGATTATGTTCAGTGGGCCGGAATCTTTGGGTCTATCGCTCGTGATCGTGCGAGAGAGGAATCCGACGTGGATGTTTTGGTGGTTTTT
>Ga0193716_1001615_pt1 | contig 13049 bp, 12 predicted proteins | sample U2c1metaG_FD_145901 | JGI IMG/M metagenome (GOLD analysis project Ga0193716, IMG submission 145901) | Soil microbial communities from a riparian zone of the East river system, Colorado, United States - U2c1 | ecosystem: Environmental > Terrestrial > Soil > Riparian zone | place: USA: East River...
AGAATTCTGCTTCTAGAAATGCAGGAACACTCTCCCGTCGCGATGGAGCCAACTCAGCATCCTCTCCTTTGCCTCTGGCTGAGGTTATCAAGGTCGAGCCTTTGAAGTCAGGACCGTCGCAGAGACCTACCTCGTTCAAGACGCGTTCTGTACCCCAATCTCCATCCGTCCAGGCTGGCACCTCTCTGCGTCAGGACGCACTCAATTCTACTTCGACCCCTGTGTCTCCGGTCGAGGTCGTGCGGGTGGAGTCTCTGAACCAAGGTCCGCTAAGCACAGCGGGTTCGTCGGGGGGTGTGCACCAGTCTCCGTCCACCCAGGCTGACACCACAATCCCTCGCGACACAGTCAATTCGCCTGCTGAGCCAGCTTCACCGAGAATAACCACTCCGAGGACGCCTACCCGATCCTCCAGGACAACCCCTCGAGTTCATCCTCAAACCCTCGAGCAGCGCAATCCGGCAGTCTCACAGTCTGTGAGCCTTTACTCAGGCCTTATCTGCCGGTGCGTAGGCATCTGTTCTTCGTGCCATCTCTTGCGCCCGGCTCAGATACATAGCTCGAGGTCGAACACAGTGACCGCATTTGGTTTCACTGAAGCACCTCATGTTGCCAATGGCGTATATAGTGCCCAGGTTGACCCACGTTCACCGAGGAGGAGAGAAGGTACTAGGAATCTTGCTCAGCCTGGCCCGTAAGTCTTGTATTCTCTTCTGGCAAACATTGTATTCCTTCCACTGTTTCTTGAAGCCAAAGCTGACCATTCTTTAATTCGGTTGTTCCCCGCAGCTCTGATGGACCTGGTCGTCCTTCGCCACTCATATCGGAAGAGCCGACTTTCAGCTCGTTGTTCAGTACTTGAAAATGCTTCGTCTTGAACATAGTGTAAGATATTTTGATGGTAGCGAGGTGTAATAAAAGTTTCTTGGATTTTGCTATTTCTTGGTTGGATGTTCGGTGTGATTGTTGTCGAAGGGTTGTTTATCCAGCCTTGTACCTACGTGTCGTGATATCAAAGCATTATTCTGTTGTTGACTTTCTGCAAAGCTCCTCAGAACTGGGTGTGCCATATGTGTGGTTGTCATTCGCATTTGAGTCCACAATTGATGGCAGGAAAGCAACGTATATCATTGGGGGGCGATGGCGAGCACAAAGAAACAAGGGAAGAGTCACGATCCCGGGACTTATAGCGATTTGACGAACATAACCGCTTTTGGTCCGAGATCACTTATAGGCAAAGCGACAGCAGCGGGAGAGACATCCAGCTGTAATCCTTAGGTGCGAGTCTACCTGAAAGTACTTTACATCATCCATTGACACAACATTCGATAGATTCGCTTGGTGTAACAATGACAATACACAGTTTATATATCTATGACAGGTGCATGGCATTTTCAGGAATGCCTTGTTCTTCCCTGACTTCTGTCTCGCGGGTTTAGACACTGTGAATGCGTATACTATCAGGACTGGCACCGCACAAAGCGTCCGAAACAAGCAGTTGAAGGAGGCATCCTTCCTGGCGTGTCACGAGCTGTTGCGCCATATTCCTCCAGTGACCCGAATGTGGCGGCAACAAGTCCTCGTAACACACTGTCATCCAACACTGGAGTTGTAATAGCGGTGAACGAGGAATCCCCACCTTCTTCGTTCTTGCAGAATGCTTCTGCACCACCACCGCCATCGTCAACCGGGTTGCCGTTCGACGAGGAAGCGAAGTTGGTGTATGGTGTCATTCTGTCTCTACGAAATATGATTAGAAAACTGTCCGGAAAGTATGTCTCGCATTTCATGTCATATTTTTTTTTTGCACGGCTGTTGACAGACAAAGCAGAGATGAACAGTTTGTCAATTACCGTACATCGGCATACAAACTCCATGTATATGAAACGGCATCTGGCTATAAGTTTGTCATGCTTGGTGATCCGAACGGTGATTCCCTCCGCTTCATCCTTCGCCAAATTTACATCGGTCCCTTCCTCGAGTACGTTGTTCGAAACCCTTTGGCTACCATGGACTCGCGGGAACGAGGCATCGACAACGAATATTTTCGCGCTAGTATTGACAGACTTGTTCGAGGGCTTTCCGTCTTTCCCTAAATAAATTACTTGTAGATCGTACAGTGTACTTAACACCCTTGAATCCGTCTGTATCCTTTTAATGAAAAGCCAATCTACAATTGCAATTATTCAAAAGTGCACTCTATCATCTGTCCCAGTTGTGCATCATCTAACTAATCAGTGGCCCCATCCACAATTACCACTTCCTCTCCTACCGCAACTATACCGTCACCACCATTTCGTTGTTCAAACTGTTTCCTGAGAACATTCATCAACGACGTCTTCATTTCCCTTTCGGGCGCACTCTCTCCTTTGGAATCGCCTTCCTCGGTTTCTCCGGCTACCGCATTGTCTAAGGCCAGCTTTGTTCGACCGAGTTTCAGGATGTCCTCCTCTATCGTACCACGAGTGATGAGCCTAACCACGTCGACATCCCGCGTTTGACCAATTCTATAGGCACGATCTTGGGCCTGCTTGTCGTTGTGCGGGTTGAAGTCTTGATCAAACCTTGAATGGGGAATAAGTTGGCCACAAGAAATAGAGTGAAGTGATGGGACTGACAAGATAACAACACTGGCTCGCGTCAAATTTAACCCAACCCCTCCCGCTTTTGTAGAAAGGAGAAAGACAGGTAGACTCATGTTTTCATCGTTATTGAATCGGTCTACAAGCGACTGTCGGACATCAACAGAGGTAGAGCCGGTCAGAATGAGGTAGTTGATGTCTTTCTGTTTCAAAACCGCCATGAGGATGTCGAGGATTTGGGTAAACTACAGCCGTCGCACTCAGTAAGCTGCCTGACATGAGTCACAGACGTAGGCGTACCTGGGAGAAGACTAAAATTTTCCGGCCCTGTCCGATGTACTCGTCGAGCAATTTCAGCAGAATCATGACCTTGCCTGCTTCAATGTAGCAGCTATCTTTCTGAAGAAACTTGCGAGTAGCCTGTATCATGTAGTAAGCTGAAGCGACGCTCCAAAGGGATCAAACACTGGGCTCACTTTGTACTCGGCAAAAAATACCTGCAACTCCGCATCCGTCATGACCTCCATGTCTTCCTTGACATACTCGGAAACCGCATTTCGTTTCTTGAAGTCGGGCTCCTTCATCAGTAGCTTTGTCACCGCCGTCAAGGTCTGGTCGGTGAAACGCCTGCGGAAGAGCATCGGATGCAAAGACGCCTTACGGAGGTCCATAAGGACATTGGAGCTGTTCTCAAGGTATAGCTTGTCCTTGGGTCGGGCGGTGGCACGAGTTTTTTTCTTAGTAGGTTTGCCTCGGCCATTCTCTGCGAGTTCCTCAGTTGGGGGCGTAGTTTCCGATTCCACATCAAAGATTGTTTTCCGTGACCGCTGGAGGGCGTCGTTATAGATGGACCTCTGAAGGTCTGTCATATCGCACCATTCGATGCGTTCTGTCTTCTTCGGCAACTCTTTGGCCACCTGAAACGATCCACGTAAGACATTTGTCCACAAACTAAGAAAAGACAGTACTCACTTGGTCCTTTCGTCGGCGCAAAACGAAAGGAGTCATCATCTTCTTCGCTCTCGAAACACGCTCCTGGGCAAGTAAGCTGACTTTGGTATCACCTTTCACCTTGAAGATGGCACGCAACGAGTCCATTGCGTCCGCGAAGTGTGACGGAAGGATAAAATTCATGAGGGACTTTAACGCAAGACATCAGACCAAGTGACCAAACACCAAATGAGACGCAGACATACCACAAGTTCTTGCAGATTGTTCTGCAACGGCGTCCCTGTTAACAACAGCCTCCATTTTGAACCATACTTAATGAGACTTTGATAGCGTTGAGATTGAAAATTCTTCAGCACATGTCCCTCGTCGAACACACACGTCTGGAATGAACCATATCAGCCTAGTAGTCATTCAACGTCGGATCTGAGATACGCACATCCCACTCGATCCGCCGGAAGAACTTGCGATCACGATCATCTCCTTGGGCTAAATTATACGTTGTGACGAGCACCTCCCAACCAACGCCCTTTTTATTTGTACTGGCTTGTGACTCGAGTAAATCTTGACGCAGACGAGGCCGTTCTTCCTTGCCTGCGTAGTACGCCACAACTGATATGTCCGGCGCAAACTGTTTGAACTCGCGTAACCAATTCTCCAGAGTGGAAGAACTAATATGGGCAAAGATTAGAGGTGGAAACAACCACAACTATGGCAACGACTTACGGAACAACAATGAGGTGAGGCCCTTTGCTGCCTTGTTCTTTGAGATGAGCAAAGAAGCTGATCACCTGTATTGTTTTTCCAAGCCCTTGAAGAATCTGAAATTAGCGCTATGAACGAAATAAAGTTAAACCGGACTGACGTACCCATATCGTCAGCCAAAATACAGCTAAGATCCTGTCGATATAACAGGTTAAGCCAGTTAACGCCAAGGAGCTGATAGTCTTTCAGTACCGTGCCCTCCCTGAGCGAGGACGGCTGCGTTGCGATGAAATCATTAGCAGCATGTGCCTGCACGGCCTCCAGGGACAGAAGACTTAGAGCACCATCTTCAACTTGACCAATAGCCAGCGACCCACTTGACACCCCAGTGGACAGTGAGTCTCCCTTCTGCTTCCCTCTACCTTTTGTCCCGCTTGACGTCCATGAGGCAATAGCATCTCGCAAAATGGCGCCTATCTCCTCGCAGTCTTCCAGTATACCGTCAACCATCCCGTATCCTTCGAAGATAGTTATGCAATCTTCGAACATTCGAGGGCTTATGCCTCCGGGACCAGCCTTTTTCCTCCCTTGGCCAAGCTTGGTATTCAGGTCATCAACGTCATGAAACGGACGCAGTTCGATGATTTTAGCAGCCTGAGGAGGTGTGCAGCCTTAAGATAAACTTAGTCAGGCAGGTGTAGGTAGTCCAAAGATGCAATCACACCTGTCAATTCTTGGAGACCGTCCGATCCTGCATTGTTGAGATAATCCAAAGCTCTGTTCTCATCGGATGTAACTTTCTGTCTTTTGGAAACATGGCGGATATCCTCCGCCTCCGTTTCGCTGTCAGAGTCTACGACAATCTTCTTGGCACGTTTAGCACGAGGCCGCGAAACATCTGGGGACAATGGTGTAACAGGCGATGATATAATAGGGATAGCGCCCTTAGATGTTGGTGGTGTAGATATGCGAGGTGCTGGCCGATTAGCATAGATTAAGGAGCTCTTGCCTAGCTCCCTGGCAGCAGCGCGCTGTGCTTTAGTAACCTCGTCGATCTCCTTGACTCTGCCGATGACTTCTGGAGATGGCTGTGTAGAACCACTGGGATTGCGTAGCCAACCTGTATCCTGCAACAGATCGGAAGCTTTCCTGGCGTCGCCGCTCGTTTGCTGCCACGCAAGGCGAACAACATCCTTTCGATGCTGAGGCATGGTAAGTGCAAAGCGAGTAAATTTGAGATCTTCAATCTCTGCCTGAGGTGTGACCAATGACGTGGAGCCATGTGAGTCAAGGCGTTCATGGACGATGCGTGGCTTCGAAGGACTGTCGAAGAGATCTCGGATTTCCGGCATCGTCTCCTCCTCCGAAATAGAAAGACCAGCGGCACTATTATGAGACATGCGATTCCTCTGGTCAGGGAGCCGAATGTCCGGTGAACCAGGAGAGTTCATATTCGGCGCTTGCTGCGACTCACCCCGCAGACGCTTACGAGACGGCCCATCTCCCTCCATTCCCTCTACATCCGACATCCGCCTAGCCTGATCACCCCTTTGACGCGGTAAAGACGCGTGAGGGGTGCCATTGTAGTTCGCGAATCCGCTAGGTGCCGATAATGGATCACCTCCGAAAGACTCACCCGTGCCCCAGCCATTAGTGTGAATCAGACCTGGTATAACCTCCATGTCAACGTTTTGAAAGTGATTGTAAGACCGATAAGATCGATAATTTGCATCGGGTTTCAGCGGGCTTGAACTCGGAACGAGAACGGTTCCCTGAGATACTGGAGTTGACAGGAAGTAGCGCGATGGAATACTTGCATCTCGTGACTGTGGAGGCGGGGCATTGAATGCTGCTGGACTGGGGGTAACAGAAGACGACGACGAAGCTGTAGAGTCTACAGGAGTACTACGTGATTTTTGGCTCTTCTTAAATTTGAGTGTCTCTAATGCAAGTTTCTGTGAGATGATACAGGTGTCAAAAACAAAACAAAAAAAAGAATTCATCACGCAAGCGACTAACTCTAGCTGCTGCTTCCTCTCTGTGCGCAGACATCGGCGACAAGGAAGGGGTGTGGATATGGGTCAGGGTTACTGAGAGGCAGTTGGTGCCTTGGTATGAGGTGATGAGAGATTTCAACAAGGCGGGATTTCACAGAGATGTCGGAGAGTCAAACTTGTGGCAAACAAAGTATATTGGTAGTGACCTTTACAGCAGCATGGACCACGGTCAAAATAAATACAATGAATGGAGTAGATGTACATGTAAACAATAAAAAAATCAGCGGACAATTGGCCGGGATCGGTGGGTGCAAGAATCGCCAGGTGTTAGCAATCAGGTAGTGAGGCGAACAGACACGTATCGTCGAGACAGAGACAGCTAGTAACATGACATATTGGCGCGGATAGACACTTGTTGAACAGGTGGTCATGGAATAAGCCGAAGCCGTCAGCCAGACATTGTCGTCAATGAACGAGATGGAAGTGATTGACCCAGATACGAGGGAAAACACCGTCAGTGACGTGTGATATGGAGATAACAACCATTGCGAATAACTGATGACACTGCATTGGAGGGCCGATGGCCAGGACGAGATGTCGCATGGTAGAGTGGATGGAATTTCTAAGCCTGTGATTTCATCACAGGGTGACCACCTGGGCACATAAAACGAGGTCGTGGGCGTCGTACAATCGGATTAAGCACACTTCATATAAGCCAAGTCGATGAAAGCACTTTGCGAAGACCAAATAACCGGAGCATCTGGTGATGCGCTCCAATACAACGTGACAGTAACGAAGCTCGTACACCTACCGACTTCGTAAGTCCAAATTATGCGATGAACATCAGCGAAGCACAGTTGCCAATATCACAGTCGACCGTGAATTTGTGGCAACAGTTCGCCTGCACCGTCAGACTTGTGAAATTGTTCTTTGTGGAAGTCATGTGAAGGAGCCGCTTGTGAGCCTAGAATAAACATAAAATCAACAATCGCTCGCAGAATACAAATATGACAGGTAGGATGGTAAACATGCACAGTATAGGAAGGTATTTCGCAGTGGACGCGGGTAATAAATACTGTCCCCCCACAGACCATAAAGCATAGAGAGCGGAAATGTTAGCACAAGAGCAGTAAGTGCATACGCAAAATTAGAGAGAGGATAACTGTATGGTCTAAGGGTAAACCGATGAATGATATGCTTGCACTTGGCCGAGCGTCAAGATGGCAGCAGTTCGATATTGATGCAAGTTGAAAAAATGGAGGGGTCGAGACAGAAATATGGCCAGGAAAATCGTGATAAGCGAGGCTGCAAACAGATATTCTGTTCGCTTCCGAGCTCCACAAAACACTGCGATGATAATGGCAGTGCGTGTGAACGCAAACACAAGCGCCACAGAAAACATGTTAGACCAACGGCAGAAACAGGGGGAGTGATTGATAAGTCGGTGGACATCGAGGCGGGTCGGGATTACCGATCTGAGTAGAACGAACCTGATAGTCGAGGGTCGAAGAGGCACCCGAATTCCGCGGATTAAGCCGGAGAATCAACATTGAACGGCTCCAGTAAACCTGTGAGGTATTGTACATCTCACTAGTGTTATGGGGCGTTAGAATTGAATTCGATAAGTATGAGAAATGGTGACATACCTGATGGATGCGCATCGCCGGCTGTAATAATACTAGTCAATCCTGTTGTGCATGATAACAATTGACAGTCTACAGCCTACATCTACGTTACCACTGGTCTGCCAATGACCAGCATCCTAGAACAGAATGCTGCTAATGGTGCATTATCATCGGTTATCACCATCTCATCGTTAGAATATGATCCGCCAACCACAATTGTATATGGTTAGATTATCTGCCTGTAAAGAGCACATTCACAGGTCTCCTGGTACTTGCCACGATGACAACTTCGAACAGATCTAATGGGATTTCATGTGTGATTTACGTGACGTGACGGCGATGACAATGGGAACAACGATCATCAGATGGCATGCTGTGATTGAAACGATTTGCTAAAAAGTGTAGAGATGATGATGGTTTGAGATAAGAAAGATTTGGGTTGGCCACGCACAGCCGACGGACTGTCGGCGGCCAACTCCGCTATCCGCAGTTGGCACGCAATATACGCAAGCACCGACGCAGACCTAGGAACAAATACCATGGCAGAAATGATGATAGATATTCTAAGGTGAGTCCTCTTCGCAATTATGTAGCCATCGTGTTTGAAATACCACCCCAAAGCTTGTTTTTCTTTCTCCTGTCCCTTGCACTTTCCCTGGCCATTGTTGTGCCATTGACGGGCGCTCTCGTGAGATTCAGAGCCAACTACAACCCAAAGGGACTCCAGTTAGATGCGGAAGGTGGAGTGCAACCTCATACGGGGCCTGTGGTGTCAACGTTCTTTGGAATGTTAAAGAGAGTTTACCGAATTGAGGTAAGTGCTATGTCGTAAAGCTCCATTACCCTGGCATGAATATTCTCCTTTGCTACAGGGACGGGCTGGACTCTATAAAGGATTGAGTATGATCTAATCCGCCGTTCTGAAAGCCCTTGAAATCAATTTATTTCGGTCTAGTGCCAACTTTGATGGCCACGGTGGTCCTAACGGGCTTCGTGTTGTCAGTCTACAAGTCCACGGCTCTCCATCACGGCTCCTACAGGTAATAGACTCCCATGGATAGATTTTATATTTCTAATTTCCTGACAATTCAAGTGCTCCTTCCGCTGGTCCCTTGGGTCTGCTAGGCTATGGAATATTTATGATGATGATCTCCCTCCCAAGTGTGATAATTACCTACCGGTATGTCTCGTAGTGGTTCCACCCATCATCTGTCAGACTGAACCTCCACATCTGCATAGCGCAATAACTACGCCCCACAAGCTTCCATATTTCAAGCTTAGATACTCACTCCGGGTTCTCCTTACGTCCACCGAGCGTCGTCGCCCCTGGCTAATCTACCTCACTCCCGGTCTCCTATTGGCAGAAATTTTGCATATCGCATACGTTGTTCTTATCTTGAGAACGCTTCGTCATGTTCTCCTGCCTGCGCTCGCCAAGCCCGGTGTTCCGAGCAAGGCAGATTTCACTCCTGTCCGCGTGACCATCTATTTCGTCGTATGTCTTTTCAGCGCCGCGATCCTCACTCCGCTTGAGGTTATTGCCACACGCCTCGCGATTCAGCGTAATCATGCCGCACCCGAGTTTAACTCTGTCGCACAAGAAGCAGAAGGCGAAGGGGAGGAGTATGTTGAATATTCTGGTGCAGAAGAGGATGTTATTGGGTGCGTATATCGTAGAAATTTTCGACAAATGGAAATTTATGCATTCATTAACGCAGACTCCGAAATGAGGGTGACCCTTACCTTGGCATGATAGACTGCGCAAAGAGAATTGTGGCGGAAGAAGGCTACAGAGCACTTTATCGTGCATGGTGGTTGACGCTCCTCGGTCTTCTTGGTGGCACATTCACGGGTTGAGACAAGAGGTCGGCGGTACGAACGTTATAATACTGTAATTTTATGCGCGTTCGAAGTAATCACATTGTCCTAATTACCCCATAAGCTGAAGTTATGGTATCATCCGTTTTCATCTAGTCTACTTGACAAACAGATAATCAGGCCTATTCGGATTGGCCTTTTCTTGTGAGGCGGTCTAGATGATGCGATCAATTTGTCAAACGAGCTCCCGTGCATGCTGCCTTTCTCTCCTAAGGCACCGGAGGCTAGATATCATTTATGCCGACGGCAAAACCGAATATTCTGTGCAGAAAATTGCTCGGGATACCTTGTAATGGGCTCTTGACTCAGTCACACAGTCACCTCGATTACCTTTTCCAACAGAAAGTTGCTTGGTCATCGTAAGACTGATAGTGGCGTACATCGTAGCCTTGTTTAGTAAAGAATCAATTGATTAAATGTTCTTCGTCGTGAGGCTGAAAACAATACTTCATTTGTTACATAGCCATATCTCTTGACAATTGATCCAGCACCATATACCTCTGTATTACGGCGGGGGTTTGCCAAGGACTTAAGTTATTAGTGACTTTATGAATCGGTCGTCGCAATCTTGTACTGGCATGATTGAAAAGCTAGATAAGATAAGCTGAATGCACACTGTTGCAATGATACGATTTATGAATAGAAAGAACGACCATTATCTTCCCATAAGACTAGGGGAGATCACGCGAGGTGTGCAAAACTCTCGCGCGCCCATGTCCGAATGCCCGGCTGAAAAAAAGTTGTAACCCTGGCTTCCCTGCGTGACGGACAACAGTGAGAATTCAAATTCGGGGGGTAAACACAACCAAGTATGGGTTTTTGATCGCTGTGAATGATAAGCCGTATAAGCCTGAGTTACCGACGAGCGCCAGGTCCCAGTTTCACGGTAGCAGCGATTCTAAGACAGAAATAAACAGGCTGTGTTCTGTTCCTGAGGACGAGTTACCGAGAACCGCTTTCTGGCAAACTAGAGTCACTGGAACGAGTATCAACGTTGTTTGACAACCTGTAGGCGCAACCATAATAAAAAGGTAGTATTAAAGCGTTTCAGAAAGGAGACCATTGCGTAAGGGCAAGGCGGAAGTAACTCGAGGCAAAGTCGTTCATACTTGCCCCAAAATGGAAACACCTACCACACTTCGGGAAATGCTTGAAGCAGCAGCCACGATGACGCCACAAGGACGCATGTAGAAGACACACCTTCCATGTTCTCACCAAGTTCACACGCACAAAGTCTTGGTATTCCAAGAGTCGCTGAACAAGTAGGTTGGCCAAGACGCTGAGGTAATGTAAACGGGTGCACTGATGCGTCGCAACCTAATTCGGTTCCTTTGTACTAGTATACTTAAACTGTACAGCCATGACCGAAGTCGAAGACGGTTGTGTAATTTCGGGCATTTTGCCGGAGTCAAAATATCTGCTTTACCGAGGTATGACTTTAGATTGCAGCAAAAACCGGCTTACAACCGAAACTTGGGAGGAAAAATATACGACAAGAACCTATAGGTTCAATGGTGTGAGCTCCGAATCAGTTCAGTTTAGCGTGTGGAGTGTCTAACACACTGATTGTGTTACAGTTCGGTCTAATCGCGTAACATTTTCAGCTTACCGACGTTACGAGAACCTTCCTTTCTTGTCTTGCTTCAGCGAAGGCTACTTGATTAATAGGGCTAGCGATCATCTTGCCGGGTCTAACCCCCATGCAATCTTGACCGGGAATTTGGTAACAGAGTGCGAATTGCGTTGCCTTTCTTGCGGAACATGCTTCTGATATTGCCAAGACCATCCGTTTGTTCATATACTTTGCGTCTTCATCTCATTCTGCTTACACCGTTTCCCTCTTGTCGCAATGTCTTCAGATCCCAAAACAAATCGCACAAAACGATCTTCCTCTCATGGTTGCAACGAGGCAGCACATGACGATCACAGAAAAAGACCACGAAATCGTACCACCCAATCCTGTTTAAACTGCCATGCATCGAAGCGGATGGTATGGATTGATTGCATTGCACTATTGCTTCGTGATTGACCAGTATTTTAGTGTGATAGAAAGCGACCAGCGTGTGGCCGTTGTGTGCAGTTGGGACTAGTGAAGCTTCTTTTTCTACGCGTAGCGGGCTTCGTTTATTTATCTTCCTTCCTTAGACTGGATTATGCGTGTACGAAATTGATGACCCAGCTCAAAGGTATTTTCAACCCTCTCTTCAAAAATTTCCCACACCTTTAACGTCTTGGATCCAGGGGTGGAGCTCCAGATGACAGCTCGCAGCTGCGACAGCGTGTGGCTGAACTTGAAGGCGTCATTCGTGAAGTACGGTGCACATCTAATGGATAGTTGAGAGATTCCTAAAAAAGTGCCTACAGATGAAGAACAAGCCTCACCCGCGATGGGTACAGTCTGGGTCAAATTCTGAATCTGAGAAGTGGCAATCTCGTCCCCAAGCTCAAGGTGTACAAGATGGCGTTGATTCGTCTGATGCGAGCGGTTCCAACGCATCATTATCTCCAATGCTTGCAGAGTCTTCGCCAGACACTGGCAGTTCACCTGGGCAACAATCGTGCATCCCCCCTCCGCCCTACGTGTTTTCCTCTTCCGAGCTTACCTACACATCTGCCGATGCACCGCTCAACTCAAACCCACCTCATTTGCGCAATACATATCACAGCGCGCCATCTCCAATCAGCGATCTGTCATCCACTGTAGCGACACCAACAGACGAATTTCCAGCTTGCTCACCCATCATAGCAGGAGATCAACATGGATTCGCGAGTGATTTTGATTTCTCGTCGATGTTTATGTCGTATCCGGACTTGATATCATACAATGAGGGCTTCTCTCACACAGAGCGTCCCCGCCCTCGCTTGCCCACAATCTCCATTCCTCAATACAACAAACCGTGCGCGACAGCACATCAGAGCGCTCCAGAGGAAGATAAACACTGCGGCTGTCTTAACGAGCCCTCGAGCTACAGTGCTGTGCTGGAACTGTCTCTTCGCCTCCGTAGGGCAGCCGATCACCTGAGCCGCTCTGGAAACCATCGCATGGGTGCGAGATGTCAGCTCCATCAGCGCGTGACCGAATTGGATACCTTTGCCACGTATGTTGATTTCATATAATGTTTTAGCTGCCAAGCTGAAGGATGAATTCACAGGAATACTCTGGGCAACATGACAAGTCCATCAGAAGAGTCACAACCTCGGCCCATATCGAACAACTTTGGGAATGCTATGACGAATCCTACTACGTATATGGCAAGCTCTCGTCGACCCCCGCTTCCTCCTCCCGCTCTTCCTGGACAGTCGCTCCATGCTCC
>Ga0193716_1001616_pt1 | contig 13035 bp, 7 predicted proteins | sample U2c1metaG_FD_145901 | JGI IMG/M metagenome (GOLD analysis project Ga0193716, IMG submission 145901) | Soil microbial communities from a riparian zone of the East river system, Colorado, United States - U2c1 | ecosystem: Environmental > Terrestrial > Soil > Riparian zone | place: USA: East River...
AATCCAGCTCAGAAGGCTGGTGATGAGCCCAAACCTGGCACGCTGGTTCAGCGAAATCCACCCAGGATCCCGCCTCTGATAATTCGACATGCGACATAAACTTTCGGCCGAGCTTCCCGGGAGCAAGACATCAGATCTGAGCAGCATGACGGTACAAATGGAAAAAATATAAATAGTCTGTTGGCGCAGAGATTTTTCATTAGTAACTTTTTAAATTCATACTCCTAAAGGGCTTAAAATAAGAATTTGAATTATCTTAACAAATGAGTTATCTTCGACGAGAATCATTATGTGCTTTAATTATTAGTTCTTGAATGAATTTCTAGCCAACGCTCAAGCTTATGCTCAACACATTGGAAAGTAAATTAACCAATCCTTTTCCCGGATTAAGATCATTTGAAGAAACAGAAGCCGAACTTTTTTTTGGTCGGCAGAAACAGATAGGTCAATTGCTCCAAAAATTTCTTTCTGTTCGCTTTCTTATGGTTATTGGATCTGCCGGAAGCGGAAAATCTTCATTGGTTAAAGCCGGACTAATCCCCGCTTTACAAAACGACAGTACTCAAAATTGGCAGATTTGTATTTTTAAGCCTGAATGTGATCCTATTGCAAATATGGCTTATGCACTCGCAGAAAAAGGTGTGCTATACAGTTCTGATACAGCAGCAAGCAGCCAAATCTTAAATAAATTAAACGAAAGTGAATCTGCTCTCCTCGAAATTTATAACCAATCCCGGTTAGCTAAAAATGAAAAACTACTTTTAATAGTTGATGATTTTGAAAACCTGTTTCGTTTTTCGATTGGCAATGAAAAAAATAATGCGGCAGCTTTTATTCAGCTCCTATTAAAAACAACTGAAGCTAAGCACTCGCCCATCTCTGTTCTATTAACGATGAGATCGGATTTTCTTGGCAATTGCACCGAATTTAACGGACTCCCCGAAGCGATCAATAACGGTCAATACCTAGTATCGAAAATGAATGCCGCCGAGCAACAAGACGCTATTGTTAAAGCATTAAGCATACAAAATGTTAAATTTTCTGCTGATCTTACTACGCAATTATCCAATGATATTAAGGAGAATCAAGATCAGTTAACGCTCCTGGAGCATGCGATGATGCGTACCTGGGATTACTGGGAAAATAACAAAAACAGCAATCGAAATGAAATTGATTTCGAATCCTATGAACAAGCCGGAACACTCGACAATGCGCTATCACAGCATCTTGAAGAAGCATATTCGACCTTAAAAACCTCAAAAGATCAACAAATTTGCAAAGCAATGTTTTGCGCATTAGTTACCATGAGCGGCCCCTTCAAAGGCATGCGAAGGCCTAGAAAATTAGCAGAGCTTTGTGAATTGGCCAATGCAAGCGAGGCAGAAATTATTGCGGTGACCGATATATTCAGAAACGGGAAAAACAACTTTATCACGTCAATTTCTACTGTCCCTTTAACACCAGATTCTATATTGGATATTGCACACGAAAGTATCTTAAAACGCTGGGAACGGTTAATTACCTGGATTGAGGACGAAGAAACAGCTGCACAGACTTACCTCCGCCTATGCGATGCAGCTAATTTATACGAAGCAGGCAAAGGAGGTTTATTGCGCGATCCTGAACTCCAGGTGACTTGGAAATGGAAGGAGGAACAACAACCAACTGCAATTTGGGCTGGACGTTATAATGACTTATTCGACAAGGCGATTCTTTTTTTGGAATACAGCAAAACACAGTTCGAAAAAGAACTTGTTTTTAAAGAGAAAATGCAAAAACAGCGTCTTCTTCGTGCCAAAAGAATTTCCATAATTATTTCAGTTATCGCGCTAGGCGCTTTTCTACTTGCTATCTATTCTTTTGAACTTAAGAATTTAGCAAAAAGGCAAACAGTAATTGCAGAAAAAGAAAGTGTAGAAGCTAAGCGTCAAAGAAAATTAGCACAAGAACAGGAACGCCTGGCACAAAAAAGTAAGGAAAATGCTTTATTGAGTGCAAAATTGGCACTTGAACAAAAAAATATTGCTCAAATGGAGCAAGAAAAGGCAACTAAAAGTGAAAAAAACGCCTTGTTACAAAAAGTAATTGCCGAACAACAAAAGGCTTTTGCTGATAGACAAAAAACGATAGCAGAGCTTAATGCCACTATTGCGAAACAACAACAATCTATCGCAGAAACACAGACCGAACGTGCGGTTAGCAATGAAAAAATAGCGGTAGAGCAGAAACAGATCTCGGCACGGTTGAAGGATCTGGCAGAGGCCAGAAACCTTTCTTATCAGGCCATGCTGCTTTTAAACGATAAGAAATTTGATGAGAGCAAAAAGGAGGTGCTCAGCGCCTACACGCTAAATGCTACAAACAACGGACCGCTCCAGAACAACGACATTTATACTTCCCTGCAGTTTAACTGGGTCAATGAGATCCAGCACAAGAACCAGTTTGCCTACCATAAGTATCCGGTAAGAAGTGTAGCGCACGGACCAGCGGCCGACCAGCTGGTTTCTATAGATGAATCGGGCATGGTGTACCTCTCTAAAGTAGTGAATGGTATTCTTGAACCAGTAGCTTCATATGACGTCAAAGATGAGGCGCGTTCCATAAGTACCTCTCCGGACGGATTAAAAGCAGTTGTCGTAACCGCTACGGGGAATGCAATTTTGCTGGGCCTGAATGCAAACGGACCATCAGTAAAAGAATTAACCATAGTATCTTTTCCTGGGATAGGGAGACAGGTACTGTTTAAAAACAACTCAGAATTTGCTATTCTCAGCAGCAAAGGACTAGGAATATACCGTGCGAACACAGTTATTGAAACCCTGAAATTCTCTAACGGCATCTTTACAGCAATGAATTATGGAAGCAGCGGCAAACTCTATCTGGCAGCAGGTAATAAAATTTCTGTTTATAATGATGATGCTGACCTGACGGGAACCTCATCCACTACATTTACACTACCCTCAAAGATCACCAGTATTGTGGTTAGCCCTGCCGATGATTATCTGGCCGCAGGCACTTACGATGGGGGAATCTGGATAAAAGAGCTGAAAAGCAATAAACCTGCTTCAAGCTTTACGCCCCATGCCTCTTCAATCAATGATTTGAAATTTAGCATGGTAGGTGGCGGAGTGCTCCAGCTTGCATCAGCAAGTAGCGACCAGACCATTAAGCTGATAGATGTAAAAGCACTGATGGCATCAAGAAGCACGGAAGACATACTGACATTGAGGACGCATAACAAATGGGTATATTGTCTGTGGTACACACCAGATGGAAAGTTTCTGTACACCGGAAGCGAGGATAAGAAAATTGTCGGATGGCATAGTACCATGGCCGGTATGTACCGCTCGCTAACCACAGATAAAAATTAAAATGTCTATAAGAAAAATCTGCGCTCCCATTCTGCTGCTACTGCTCACTGCCATCTGCAACCCTGCTGTTTCCCAGGAATGCGGGATAACATCGGTCAATGATGCTGAAGGACAGTACAACATCGGCAAATTCTACGAAAGTATTGACCGGTTAAATTCCTGTATCGCTTCAAAGGGATTTAGCTACAGTGAAAAGGTACAGGCTTACCGCTTGTTATCCATGTCATATTTGGCACTTGATTCCATAGAAAAGGCTGATGAAAGTATTGAAAAACTACTTTTGTTAAAGGACAACTTCGATCCCGACTCACGTGATCCGGACCGTTTCAGGCTGCAGGTAATTTATTTAAGGCAGCTGATCAGGGCCAAACTTACTTCCTCCGTATCAAAAAAGGCAGAAACCATAGAGCTCGCTCCTGCCACTATTCAGATCATCACTTCTGAGGACATTCTGAACCGCGGATACACTGATCTGGAACAATTGTTCCATGACCTGCCGGGCTTTGATATTTCCAAAGGCTCAGGCCTTTCTTATTCCGATATGTACCAGCGTGGTTACCGCACGGCGGCAAATACAGACAGGACGTTATTACTGGTGGATGGTGTTGAGGACAATGAAATGTGGTCAAATTCGGCCTTTATTTCCAGGCAATATGCGCTCAGCAACATTAAAAGGGTGGAGATCATATACGGACCGGCATCCACCATTTACGGAGCCAACGCCTTTTTAGGTGTGATCAATATCATCACCAAGAACGAAGAAGATTATTTTCCTCAGAAAAAGGCCTGGAACAGTAACGAGAAGAAAAGCAGGATCGCATTTACCGGTAATGGCGGAGCAGGATCATTGAACACCAAATTTGGCGACGTTACGGTGTCCGGAAAAGGACGCGAGCTGTTTTTTGCCATTACAGGCAGGGTCTACTACTCAGATGATACAAATCTGTCGTCGTTTTCAGACTGGGACAATAAATGGACGGCAGATGAATTCGGGGCCAACAGATACCAGACCATATTTACCCAGGACTACACAGCTGCCAGAGCAGCGCTATATACCAGCCAGGACCCTACCGGAAAGTACTTTACCATAAACTCCGATAAGACAAAGATCCTCCCCACTGCCAGTGCTATCACAAGGGCAGATTCACTGGACCAGACAAATTATAAGAAAGGATATAATGGTATTGGCACTTCCTATTCAGATGGGGTTAAAGACTATTACCTGTCGGCCAAGCTCCGCATCGGCGACCTGAAGTTCGGCTTTGAATACCAAAAATGGTCGGAAGGCGTTTCGCCCATCTATGTGGATAAATACTATGCGGTCAGTTCAGATCTGATGAACTGGCAGGTAAGGCAGCAGTATTTCTACGCCCGCTATGATAAAAGTCTGTCAGAGCGTATTTCGTTTTCCAATTTCAGTTATTTCCGGACCAGTGATTTTGGAAAAGAGGCGGTGATCACCCGGTTTTACGGTTACGCCAATGCAGGGGTTTCTTTTGCCGATCTCATTGCCGGAAAGGAATCCTATTTTCTGCCAAACTACTATTCACAGCAGTCCAAACAGTTCCGCACAGAATCTAAGCTCAACTATGTGATCAATGAAAAAATGGATTTTAACTTTGGTGTAGAGCTGAGGAATGGCTTGTTGCAGGGCGATTATGTAAACTCTACTACAGAAGATCCGATCACTACAGGCTCCAGCGCCAATGGCATTAAGGGCGGCAATTACTACTCAGTAGTCGATTTTGGCGCTTATGGACAGCTGAGCTATCAGGACAGGGCCAGAAAACTGAACCTTAGTGCTGCGGCCAGAATGGACAATAACAAGATCAATAGCATTTACGGATATGGTACGGTGTTTAACCCCAGACTTTCGGCGGTGTATTATCCCGGTAAGTTCATTATTAAGTCGATTTATAGTGAGGCTTTTTTAGATGCGTCTGTGTACAATAAGTTTGCAACATCCTCTGCCAGGCTGGTCAACAATCCATTGCTGGAACCTGAGCGTGTAAAGAATATTGAAGTTTCTGCACGATATACTCCTTTTAAAGGGAGCTTCATAGAAATTGCCTGCTACAATTCCTCTTATAGCAACACCCTGGGGACGGTGAATATCGATACACTTGGAGTTAAAACCACACAGTTCAGGGCCATAGGTCAGTCGCAGATCCAGGGTATCCAGTTTTCCGGCGAAACATCTCTTTTAGACAGGTTTACCTTTTTTACCAATTTCACCGTTATCGATCCACAGCGGACTACAGCAGGTTCAAGTATCAGAATAGGAGATATCTCCTCCTTTTCTGCCAATGCAGGGATCAACGCCAAATTTATCAGCAATAAACTGAATGTAAATATGCGTGCAAATCTGGTGGGAGACAAACCTACGGGCATCAACACCTCCATTAGCGGAAATCCGTACAACGAAATTCCGGGACATACGCTCATTCATGGAACGATCGGCTATACTTTCAATAAAATGGTCACCTTGCAATGCATTACCCAGAATCTTTTTGATGTAGCTTATTATTCTCCCGGGGTAAGAGCAGCCAGCGGGGTGCAAAGCTCCAGGATACCACAGTCAGGAAGAACGGTCATTGCCCGTTTAATCGCCAATTTAAGCAACTGATATGTCACTGACCTCCAGGTTTTCCGGCATGGTAAAATTGAGGGCAGAAGAGCGCCGTTCCTTTCGCTTACTTTTTTTACTTTCACTGATAACGGGAGTTGCACTTTCCTTTTATTTTGTAGCGGTCAATACCTTTCTGATCCAGAATACAAGCGTTTCAAATCTGCCATATGCCTACATTATTTCCGGGATAGGGGGTGTTTTACTGATCAGGATCTATCAGGCCAGGCAGCGAAAAGCGGGAATTATCCGCAGTTATCTGGAGTTTCTATTTGCTTTTTCTGTAGTCAGTATAATCGTATTTATCGCCTATGTCAGGTTAGGTACTGATCCCTCATATGCCGTTTACCTTGCGTATTTTGGCTTCCTGTTCAACATGCCGTTTACCATCGTTTTTGCCCTTAGCTTCTCGGCTATCTTTTTGCCCCGGTGCTTAGTAAATTGCTCGGCAGTCCCGATTATTTGCTTCCTGCAGCAGCCTTGTGCATTTTGCCGGCATTCTTTCCGATCTACAAGCTGTTCGGTGAAAACCGGGCTAAGTTAAATCATCAACCGGCAATAAAGACCACACTTAAGAAGCTCAATCTCGCGTTCTTCCTATCAGAGCGCTTCTACCTGCTCATCGCCGGGGTTTCCGTTTTTTCAGTGGCGGCCATCTATTTTGTCGACTATACGTACCTGATCAGTGTGCGGTTCATGGCCAGCTACACCGGGATAGAGATCGCCGCTATCGTCGGCGTATTCTTTAGCTGTGTAAAAATTGGTGAACTGATCTTTTCTTTCCTTTCCGGGCATATACTTAGTGCTAAAGGTGCCAGGTTCTCTGTTTTACTATTGCCATTGCTGCTTGTGGGCTGTTTTATTTTTGCTTCCGTTGGCGGTGCAGCATTTCAAACCAATCCCGTCTTCATCCTATGCTTCATTTTCCTGGCCAAGTTTGTCGAAAGGGTAATCCGCAAGGCGATCTCCACACCAGCCATAAAAGTGCTATACCAGGTTACCGGTCCTGACCGGCTGCGGATTGAGGCCACTATAGAAGGATTGCTTAACCAAGTGGCCACCGTGCTTTCAGGAGGATTGCTGCTGGTCGTTTCAGCGTTGATCTCCCGTGATGACACCCAGTACTTTTTGACTGTCGTATCAGCGATCTGCTTTGTGATCTTCCTGCTCTGGAGTTTGGTGAGCTTAAAACTTTATGAAAATTATAAGAAAAAAATCTGGAGCTATTTAACAGAAATCAGGTCGTTTACAGCTTCAGAAAATGATGGGGCACCAATTGCAAAGCCATCTTACGTAAACACAGATACCGATCTCTTATCCAGCACTTTAGAAAGGGCTTTAAGGGCAAGAGCTGATGCCCCGGCAGCATTCCACTCTATTTCTGTGAATGATGATGCAGAACTTACCAGCAAACTGTCCAGTACCTATTACAGCAATCCAAATTTCTTTTATCGGCTAACTGTTATCCGTTTCTTTCAAACTGCCAAAAAGCCTTTACCTTTGACCTTATTCAAAGAGTTTTGGGAAATTTCAGATTTGACACTCAAATACGAACTCATCCACACTTTTAATACATTTGCAGAAAAGCCAACAGAAAGCGATTGTTTCTACTTTGAAGAGCTTTGTCAACAATTTAGTGATGAGCTAATTTACGCCATGTCAGCTCAGAACGACCTTCAGTTTATTGAAGATCCCGGATTACAATTTCACCTGAAAGAACATACACAACTTTTGATTAAGGTTTTGTTCGAGCTTTTAAGCGTTCTCTATGAGCCAAAAGCAATTAAGGTAATTTACGATATCATTGCTTCCGAAGACCAGGACGATATCGAAAGTAAACTATTCGCCATAGAACTACTAGACAACACTGTGGAGGAAGTACTAAAAGATAAGTTCACACCGATATTTGAACCAGCACCTTTTGACCAGAAAATAGGAAACCTTCAAAAGTTTGTATCCGTAGAACCAATGTCCGCACAGGGGGCTTTAAAAAATCTACTTTTGAAAGATTTCAAAATGGTTAACCATCATTTAAAAGAATGTTGTTTAAATTGTTATTACCAACTGAGTAAGGATCAGCAGCTATTGAATGCCTTTAAAGTCAGTAAGATCAAAAATCTACAGGCAATGGCCGAAAAACTTTCAAAAAAGGAATTTGAGCCAACCCTTTCTACCCAAGAAACATTGCTTAAGGAAATTGAAAACAGATTTCTTTTGAGTAAGGTTCAACTAACTTATCTGTTTAACGAAGGAATAGTTACCAATGAAGGCAGTAGCTATAAGGTGAACAGAAAATCAGCACATCCTTATTTTGTTCCAATCGACATAAATGGGAGTGCGTTGTTACTTGATGCGTATGCCCTTGCGCTTTTAGTAGAGCTAAACTATTCCGGAGCGTAACCGATCATTAAAAACCGATCTGCATTTTCTTCCTTTAGGTTAAACTTTTGAAAAACATCCATTTTAAGACTTTCTGTAGCTACAATCAGACGTGCCTGTTCGGTAACCGAATAGTTTGTATTTTGGGCAACGCTGCGTAGAATAAAAGGATGATGTGAATCCGCTGTAATGCCTTCAAACTTTTCTTTTTTAATTTGGTTGGCAATTTTTGCTCCATCAGCATTGTAATCTCCATTCATATCTGGCTGTACGTTAGCCACATATTTATTAAACCAATAATACACAATTGGAGTAGCGGTTGTCCACCAGAGCAAAAATTTTCTATTCTCCTTCAATTCCCTGCCCCTGCAATCATCCATAAATTTTTGATACAGCGCCTTGCCTAAACCCTGTCCCTTCAACTCATCTTTACAAGCACTTAAGCCTAAATAATAGGTATCTTCTTCGTTTACCTTTTCTTCATTGATCATAAAGAAAGCCAATAACTCTTTGTTATGGTTGGTAATGATATAAATATCTTTATTATGCTCAATCTCCCTCTCAATGAGGTCTATATTGTTGATATAACTTAAACTAGTTAGTATTAAGATCTTATCTACAAGAGCTTTATCAGATTTAAAATTTGTTCTTAAAGAAATTGGGGCGAGGGCGGTGAGCGAATTCATGATGCCAAAGATAAAGTTATTTAATTAAAATACAATAAGTGATAAAGCACTACAACTTACAGTCACATCTGTCCAAAATGTTTGAAAAGTTCACCAGTCTTTTATCGTATCAGGCACTCACCTTAGAAAAAACCACGGGGAATACCATCTTTATGAAACTCAAATATCAAAATCCCCATCGGAAGAAACTACAAAAAAACATGCAGTGTTTTCTTAATGACATCAGTCTGAATAAATAAAACTTTGCCCCTCATATTGTATATTTGGTTAGAGGCACCAGATATGAACGTAGAACCTTTTATCAATTTAAGGAAATCCATTTGCTTTAGTATTTTGTTCCTGATCTCCATTTATTGTAGCGGACAGGAAACAATTGATTATAAAGTTCACGCCAACATCATCTACCGGTTCACCAAATACATTGAATGGCCTGAAACTGATGAAAACAATAATTTTGTGATCGGGGTACTCGGCGATTCTCCTTTAAATGACGAGCTGAAAGACCTGACGGGCAACAAACAGGTTGGGAACAGAAAAATAGTCGTTAGAAAATTCAATACAGTTGGTTCATTTGCCGGCTGCAGTATACTTTTCATTAGTGAAGAAGAAAGCACCGAACTCAAACGGATAACTGAAATGACCCGTGACAAACCCGTATTACTGATCACAGAAAATACGGGGCTGGCAAAAAAAGGATCCTGTATCAACATTGTAATTGTAAACGAACGCCTCAAACTCGAGATCAACAAAAACAACATCATTTCAAGAAATATGAACATTGCGTCAGAACTGTTGAAACTGGCAACGATTGTAGACTAACCCCCATAAAAATATACAATGAAAAAAATTATACCCATTTTATTTTTAGTGATGGTTTCTTATTGTGGCTTTGCACAGAACGATACGACCAAACTGGATACACTGAGCCTGAAAGAATTGCTCAATGTAAAAGTAACGACCGTAAGCAAGTCATCGCAAAGCTCTGAAAATGCTCCTGCAACAGTTCATGTCGTTAGTCAGGAACAGATCAGAACGCGTGGTTATCAGTCTTTACTTAACCTGATTACAGACCTGCCCGACATGAAAATAGATGACAAGATCTACTCCGATTCCAGGAACAGCATTACGGTTAGGGGCATCCAGGGCCAGCAGAACTTTGTAATTTTATTGAATGGTGTAAAAATATCTTCACCGACAAATGAAGCCATGCCGATCATGGAAAACTATCCGGTAAGTCTTGCAGAGCAGGTGGAGGTAGTGTACGGCCCCGCCTCAGCGCTTTACGGGGCAGACGCCGTTTCCGCGGTGATCAATATCATTACCAGGAAACTCCCCGCAAATAAGGACATCATAGCTGAAGCAAGCATTGCGGCGGGAAATTATGGTTACACCAACAATACCCTGTTTCTGGCTAAAAAATTGACCACCAATGCCAACATCGTCATTTCAGGGCAATACCATTATGACAGTCAGCCGGACTATACTAAGATCTATCGTGATGACCCGCAGCTCAGCAGCGAACCCTATCGGAGCGGCACCTTCAATACCATATATGGCCCGGTAAAACCTGCAACCCCATTTAAGCCTTCCTACCAGGCGCCAACCCTGGCCTATAACATCTATGCAGCGTTAAATGTGAATAATTTTTCTTTTTCCATATTTAGCAACCATGCCCGTATGCCGAGCGGCTACGGCAACAATACCAGCAATACCATTTACAATAAAGACCTCTATATGGGGCAGTCGATCACCACGGCCAACGCTTCTTTTAGAAGGAAAATTAACAAGTTCTTGTCTTCAACCACACTGACTGCAAGCGGCTATTCGCTTGATCCGAAATCCAGCTACCGGAATTTGTACACTGCGCTCGAACCCGTTTACAAATATTCCACCTCTACCAGTATCAAAGCAGAAGAACAGCTCGATTTTAAAGCAAGTTCAAAATTAAACTTAACGGGAGGCGTCAGTTACGAAAATTTTAACGCCATTCCACAAAGCGCTGACCTTTCGGCACCGGTAAATACCAGTCGGAACATTCAGGGAAGCATTGCGGGTACCTCCAGCTTTTATCACCCGGACGGACTGCCTGCCCAATTCTACTATATTAAGTATTACAATGTCAGCACCTATTTGCAGGCACAATATAAACCCGTAAAAACACTGACTTTTACATTAGGCGGCCGGTATGATTACAATTCACGTTATGGCGGCAACGTCAACCCACGATTGGGCGCAGTATTTAACCTTACTCCAAAAACGACAATAAAAGCACTCTACGGCAGTGCTTACCTGGCACCATCACCTTCCACCGCTTACGTACAATACGGCACTTTTGAAACCGCTGACTCCGGGAAAACTTACCATTCTTCATTTCTACACCTGCCCAACCCAGAAATCAAACCCATCCGGTCACATAATTTCGAGGTCAGCATCCGCCAATACATCACAAACGATTTTACAGTAACCGCCGACGCCTACTATGCGGTACTAAACGGATTACTCCGCTTTGCCGATGACAATTTAACCACCAGGTTATATGACAATCAGTACAACGGCATACCGGTAGACTATATAGAGGTATTCACCAACCAGGGCAGACAGAAAAATTATGGGGGCAGCCTGCAGTTTAACTTAAAACATGCCATCGGGAGCCTGTTTTTCAATTCTTACGCCTCTTTCAGTTATGTAGATGGAAAATCAGATCACGCTGAACTGCCATTCATTTCGCCTGCAATCTTTCATATTGGTACTGACCTCCGTGCAGGCAATCTGACCTTCTCGCCCAGGCTGCTCCTCATGGGCAGGCAAAACCTGCCGGGGACAAAAGATACCGTGGGAACCACCATCAGGCGGCAAACAATTGCAGGCTACGCTTTGTTGAACCTATCAACCCGCTATCAGTTCAGTAGAAAATTCTCATTTTTTGTGAATGTAAGCAATGCATTGAATCAGCATTACCGTAGTGTAGGTTACAACATGGATCTGAATAAGAAAGAGACAGAACTATTTTATGGCCAGCCGCAAGATCCGTTCCGTATCATGGGCGGTCTTAATTTCAGATTCTAATAAAACACAGCTAAATGAGGTTAAGTATCCGCAACAGAATATATTTCAGCTTCCTGATCCTGGTCAGCCTGTTTGTGATCAACGGCTTGCTCAGCATTTATACCCTGAATAAAAGTAAGAAGTTATCAGATTATATCTCTTCAGTCATTGATCCTTCACAGCAGGCATTAGGTGATTTTAAAAGCTTACTGATCGAATCTAAAATGTACTCCACGAACTGGGTATTTCTACGGTCCAGTGCCGAAGATAAACTGGCGCTTGAGCAGCTGCACCGTGTTAAATATCCCCGGTTAAGGGTTAAACTACTGGCATTGACGGTCAGACTAAATGATAAAAGGATCACCGACAACCTTAAAAATATCTTTAAAGGGTTTGACCATATATTGGCGGGACAGCAGCGCATTATGGCGGCGTTGAAAGCATTCAAAGATTACGATGACCCGGTCACCAAGCTGGGCGCTGAACAGATTATCGAAGATGAAATTATTCCCCATACGGCCGAGCTGATGGCTCAGCTGGAAAAAGTAGCGGCAATGGAACGCGTGATCAAGGACCGGGAGTACAAGAACCTGGAAACCTACGCTCAGCGGCTGAGAGTGCTCATTATCGCGCTCGCGGTTGTCATATTTTTAGCGGGAATTTTTCTTTCCCTCTACCTGACCAGGATCATCGTCTTTCCCATCAAGCAGATCATAAAAATGGTAAAAGACCTGGGCAAGGGTAAACTGCGCCTGATAAATTTGCCTAAGAAGAGCGCTGAGATCGACAGCATGGTCCGGGCTGTAAACGAGCTTTCCAGGAAATTGAGAGAAGCCGCTGTTTTTGCCAATGAAACAGGAAAACGAAATTTTGCCGTCGAATTCACTCCTTTGGGCGATCACGATTTGCTTGGCAAAGCGTTGCTAAC
>Ga0193716_1001617_pt1 | contig 13016 bp, 14 predicted proteins | sample U2c1metaG_FD_145901 | JGI IMG/M metagenome (GOLD analysis project Ga0193716, IMG submission 145901) | Soil microbial communities from a riparian zone of the East river system, Colorado, United States - U2c1 | ecosystem: Environmental > Terrestrial > Soil > Riparian zone | place: USA: East River...
ATAGGTCGGCTCCGGCAAGATGCCCCCATTCACAAGGGCATGAGCGACATCATAGGCAGCCCCCTCCTCATCGCTGAGATCGTTGGGCCGGCTGCCGGAGACAAGTGTTGCGATCCGCTGGCCGCTCATCTTGTGCGCCTGAACCGCGACGGCTTCGTGAGCGTAGATCTCGTAGGCCGCCCCAAACCGCGCTCCAACGACCAGGATTGCAATTTGCCGAGCGTTGTCGGGTATTCGCCTGGCCTGCGTCATCGTTTTAGTGACAAACCAGAACGCTTGACCCAATTCCGGATCGTGCAGCCACGCACTCCATGGCCCCAGAATTGCGCCGTCATCGCGACTCGTTCGGAATCCCGTGTACTTCGCGCCAACTCCCGCGATCATGCTGTCGTATAGTGGACGCTGTTGTTCGCTCAAAGCTGCTGGCGCAATCGGTGGTAACCTCATGACGAATCTCCAGGGCGAACTTTCTTCAGACTAGTTCAATAAGTGTTCCAAGGGGAATTGAACGACGTTCGATCGTCCCCGTCTTGGATGTTCGGTAGACGATTAGGATGGGCCTGTCCTATTCGTCGGTTTATTAACATCGAAGTTGCCCCTTTTTACGATGTTGAATGGGCCCGCCGAAGTTCAATACAGATTCTCCCCTCGCACTAACGTATGCCATCCACCGTGAGATCCGGACAGTCGGCACTTCCGAGATTACTCCTCGACCGGGCATGCTGCGGACATACCTAGGTCGACACGAATGACCTCAAGCGGACCTCAAGCAAGCGAGAAGTCACAGACCCTGGGAGCATGTCCCACGAAGTCGGGAACAGATCGCTTCGTAGGTAAGTCTTTCTCAAGAAAAACAGATGGCGCCGCCACGCGCTCGCCTCTCAGACCAAAGTTTAGAGCACGATTGGCCCCGATCGAGCAGCTATTTACTAGCGCCGGCTAGATGGACTCTGTGCATTTGAGTGTCTTGCCTTCGCGGGCGGGCGTAACCAAACCGGCCAGGCGAACGACCTAACAGAGATAGAGCAGGTATGGCGAGCCAGGAGATTAAACTCAAAGCGCCTATGCGGCCAAACGATCGGTGGATGTGGACATTTCGGACCTCAATCACCTCCGCGGTGATGGCGTTTATCGTCGCTCTAGCCGCGCTGCTGATCGCGATTCAGGTCCGGGCTCTTCATTCTGCAACGCAGGAAGCTGCGTCTGCCTATATGGACGCGACCAGCGCGAAGGCGTTGGGACGTCTGCAAACCGAGATTACCGCTATAGAGTCGTTGGTGCGTGTGCTGGCGGCCAGTTCCAGCGTAGCCGACTCAAATGAAGAGACCGAGACCGGCCCTGCAATCGCACTTTTTAAGGCCGCACTGCAGGAATTGCCCCAAATGGACAGCATCTACGCCGGCTTCGAAAACGGCGCTTGGTTGGATGTGCGGCGCACCGGTGACCTCACCGCGGAGCAGCGCGAGAGATTACGTGCGATACCTCGCGCTGATATTGCCATAAATGTGGTCCGCCCCAGCCCCGTTGGCGAACTACCAATGCGACGAATTTTTGAAGATTGGCAGGGCAACAATCTTGGACAACTAGATCTATGGAATTACGGATACGACGCCCGCAAGTGGCCCTGGTATCGCGATACGATGAAAGCAGGCCGGTCGGTTGTCTCCTTGCCTTATCTTTTGTTTAGTATCCGTGCACCGGTGATTACGATTAGCGCACCCCTTCGGGGCAAGGTGCCGGGCGTCCTTGCCGCCAATCTCAAGCTCGACACTTTCAGCGATTTCGTCCAGACGCAACGGCCTGGAGAACACGGTATCGTCTTGATTTTTGACTCGACCGGCTCGCTCATCGCCCACCCCGATTTTGCACAATTCGTTACCAGCGCGATGACACATCCATCCCAACCGCAGTTGCCCAACATCAGGGATATCAACTCGGGGGTTGCAGCGGCTGTGTTGCGAGGGTCGCACGGCCGCGACCATTATGACGGAAATATTCGTGACGATCAGGGCAACGGTTACCTGTTCAGGTTAGCGAAATTCTCCCTAGGTGAGCAGCGCAACGCCAACATATTGTTGCTGGCGGCCGAAGAAGACTTTGTCCAAGATGTTCGAAAACTACAGTTCACTGGACTAATCCTCGCGATTCTTGCTGGTGCTGCCTTTATTCCGGTCGTTTGGATATTTGGTAGCGGAATGTCGCGATCCTTGAAACGCATAACGGCTGAGGCGGTTAAACTCCAGAAGCTATCCGAGCCCACCCCCTTGGCGGTCGCATCACGTATTAAAGAAATTCACGAACTTGGCAGTACGGTGAATCTTGCGCAGCGCACCATCCGATCGTTCGCGCGCTTCGTCCCTAAGGAGATCGTCCGAGGTGTAATGGACAATTCCGTTTCTAGTGAGCTTGGCGGAGTCAGAGAAGAGGTTACCGTCGTTTTCACTGACGTTAGAGATTTTACGACCATCGCCGAGTCAGCCGCCCCCGACATGCTCATGCGCCAAATGTCGCGGTATTTCTCCGTGCTTACAGAGGCTTTCATCGCCGAAGGTGGAACAGTCGATAAGTTTATTGGCGACGCCGTGATGGTGTTCTGGAACGCACCCAATCCACAGCCCGACCATATCGAGCGGGCTTGCCGTGCAGTTCTTTCGGGCAGAATGGCGTGCGAAAAGCTCAACGCTCAGTTCGAAGCTGAAGGCCTGACGCCATTCTTCACGCGGTTTGGCATTCATGTCGGGGAGGCCATCGTCGGTAACCTCGGCTCGATGGAGCGCATGAACTACACGGCTCTCGGCAACACGGTGAATCTGGCAGCGCGCCTTGAGGGTCTGAACAAGCAGTTTGGGACCGCTATCCTTGCGAGCGAAGGCGTCTACCTGCGGGCTCAACATTGCTTTCAGTTCAGACCTCTCGAGTCGGTCATTGCCAAGGGCATGACAAGGGGAACCCACATTTTCGAACTGGTCGGGGAAGCAACGTGAAATCAACTCCGATGCTACGAGGTGTCCTGCCAAGGTTGCTCGGTTTGTGGCTCGTGCTCGTCGGTTCAACGGCTCGCGCAGGTGAAGACACCATCAAAATCGGAATTCTGCATTCTTTATCGGGCCCCATGGCATTCAACGAGTCGGTACTCAAGGACACCGTTCTCATGCTGATAGAAGACCAAAACAAGAAGGGTGGACTGCTGGGACGAAAATTGGAACCGGTTATCGTTGATCCCGCGTCTGATTGGGACGTATTTGCGAAAGAAGCCAGGGAGTTACTTTCGAAGGAAAAGGTCGCGGTGGTGTTTGGCTGCTGGACTTCCGCATCCCGCAAATCCGTCCTGCCGATCTTCGAGCAACTGAACGGCCTACTCTTCTATCCAGTGCAATACGAGGGTGAAGAAAGCTCGCGCAATATTTTCTACATGGGCGCCACGCCGAATCAGCAGGCAATTCCGGCCGTGCGATATCTAATGAGCAAGGAAGGCGGCGAAGTTCGCAGATGGGTACTGCTCGGCACTGACTACATCTATCCACGCACGACCAACCGGATCCTGAGCGCGTATCTTACTGCAAAGGGTGTGTCCCCAGACGACATTACGATGATTTATACGTCTTTCGGCTATTCCCAATGGCGAGGGATCGTCGAGAGAATCAAAGCCTTTGGTTCGGAGGGAAAAAAAACCGCGATCGTATCAACCATTAGCGGAGATGCGAATACGTATTTCTACAGAGAACTCGTAGCCCAACAGGTGGACGCCAACGCAATTCCAGTCATGGCTCTCTCCATCGGCGAACGCGAACTGGTCGCCGAGGATATCGCCCCGCTCGTCGGACACCTGGCGGCCTGGAATTATTTTGAGTCAATCAACTCAGCAGAAAACGAAGTGTTCGTGAAAATGTGGTTGGACTTCAACCAGCAACGAAACAAGGTCACAAATGACCCGATGGAAGCTACCTTCATTGGCTTTCGGATGTGGGCGCAGGCCGTTGTTCAGGCGGACACCACCGACGTAAAGGCAGTCCGGCAGGCCATGTACGGCCAAAGAATCAGGGCGCCGAGCGGATTCGAGCTTGTGATGAACACTAATCATCATCTTTCCAAGCCAGTCATGATCGGCAAAATAAATTCTTCCGGGACCTTTGATGTCGTTTGGCAGTCAATCAATCCAGTCCGAGCGGATATCTGGAGCAAGTACATCCCCGAGAGCACCAAGCGTACCGCCGATTGGACCTTTCCTTGGGTCTGCGGGGGGTGCGTCGAGCCGACATTCAAGGAATGGTGACTGTCTGATTATTTGTGATCGGGTCCTTTGCTCTGCGATCGAGGGTCCACGCTGTGTTATCTGTGATGGTCATATCAATACTTGCGAAATTCGAGCGTCGCATCAGTTGAAAGACCTTTTCGACACGCAATGATTATTGGCGGTTGCTTGCGCTCGGTTCTACGTAGACTCACGGAGCACAAGAGCACAGGACTAGCCCGCCGCAGTCAACTAGGGCCTGACCCGCAACCACGAGCACTCATTGACTCAAGACACACGCGACCCCTCTACGACGATGCGAACCGGCATTGTCTTTCTTGTCGCGACCGCGACCGGATGGGCGCTCGGCTGGTCTGCCATGAAGGTGCTGCTTCATTCGTGGCCGCCCCTGTTCGCGAGGGGCCTTGCTGGCGTGGTCGCGTCAATCGGGCTCGCCGGCCTCGCTCTCGCGCGCGGTGAGAGCTTGAGGGTGCCGCGCGCGGCCTTCCCGCGCCTGGCTTTTGCTGCATTCACCAACGTATTCGCTTGGATGGGCTTTTCCTCGCTAAGCATGAAGTGGGTGAGCGTTCCGGAGACGATTCTTCTCGTCTTCACGATGCCAATCTGGGCCACGCTGCTCGCTTGGCCAATCAGAGGGCAACCTCCAACGGGCCGCAGCATTGCGGCCCTACTGCTCGGCCTCGCTGGTGTTGTGGTGCTGCTCAGCGGTCAAGGCTTTTCCACTGTCAGCGGCGCGGCTTTGGGTGTCACTTTTGCTCTTGCTGCTGCTGTGCTCTTTGCTCTGGGCGTGGTCCTCAACGGCGCTCCGCAGCTTTTACCTCCAGTCGCTGGAGCGGCTTTGCAAGTCGGCTTTGGTTGTCTGCCAATGGTCGCCCTCGGGTTGGCGTTCGAGCGTCCCGTCCTTTCGGCGCTGACGCCGTTAGGGCTCGCCATGTTTACATACACTACGGTCATCGGAATGGGGGTCTGTTACCTGACATGGTTTGCGACGCTGCGCAGGCTCCCACCCGCGACCGCCGCCGTAGGCATGCTGCTCGTTCCGCTGATTGGTATTGTCTCATCGACGTTTCTCATTGGTGAGCCGCTCGGTCTTCACGAATTGGCGGCCGTCGCGCTCACACTCGGAGGCGTTACGCTCGCACTAACCCAATCGCATCGGCGGGCCTGAGGCACCTGTTGCCGGCCGACGCGGTGATAGAACGTGAATGGGACCCGAACAACCTCGGGTTCAGTCCGACACTTCCGATCCATTCAAGCACGAGCTGCACATATTGGCGCGTTGTCATACTACGGTCAGGACCGCGACGACCGTTGAACAGGAACTCGCCAGGCCGCTTTCCAGTTACCGTTCTTTAGGTCTTTCTTCCCCACACCGGCAGATGTCGAGCTTCTGGTCGAGTTCGTCCAGCTTCTTTTCCTTAAAGTCGAAATCCGATTCTCCTTTTTGTACGGCTTTCTCCCCGGCAGACTCCGGCAAGAACTCCGGTGCACGCGGCTGCAAGTGTCCGACGGGTGCATCGCCGAAGACAGTTTGGCCGGTATCAGGCCGGGGATCTGCGAGCGTCGCATATGACGAGCAGATCAACGTCGCGCCGATGGCCGCTGCTTTGACAGGATTAAACCGCATGTGCCTTTGCTCCAACATTTTCGCTTCGGAATACCCAAGCTACCCCGCTTGAGGTTCTTTGGCGCACCGGACCGAGCGGGCTTCCGAAGTCGAAGGTACGGTGGCAAACCATGGCCTGTCCGTCCCGCGACTGTCGATGACCATACCTGACAATCTCTTCGCACGGCCACGAGTTGAAGGCCGCCTTCTTCGACGAGGTTGCGCCCAACGTGCGGCGGCATTTTACGCGGCATGGTGTTAGGTCCAGCCTTCATCAGGCGCGGGCGTGTTAACCCAAGCTCGACCGTGATTATGCCGCGCAAGCCGCCAATCATCTTTAATGAGACTGTCGCCCCTGGACCGGTTCTGCTTCTAACTCCACTTTCGAAAAGCGCGACGCTTTCGTTCCATTAGAGAACAATCGCTAATTAGGTTGTGGGTGCAGCAGTTGTAAAAGTTCGGTTCAACCGCTGGCGAAGTTCTAACGCCGTGGTCATCCTGAACTTCGCTCAGCGTTGGATTTGGGGCACGCCAGTCGGCTCAAACCCACGTGGCGGTACGACAGTAAAGTTGACCGGATCGAAGTCGCGCGGGTGCTCGGAGTGGACGCCTTCTGCGCTCATGATGATCTCCTGATGCGATTTTCCTACGGTAACGCTTCGGCCAGAGCTGAAGTCATGGAGAGGTTATGGAATCCGGCGGACAAATCGCCCTTCTGGTATGAGATAAGGCGGGACCAACGGCTAATCTTGAATGAGGCTGCGGAACATGGAACGTCCATGCGGTTTTCATCATGCCCTGGCGACCGGCAGATCAATCGCCGAAAGCCGATCGGACTCACGGACCGGAAGGCGCGTGGGCGAAGCGCCCGAGCCCAATAGCGCTGGCGCGTCGCCTCGCCTGCCACGAAAGCTTGGTACGTCACCGGCTGCTGGCGCTTCCAGTTTCCATCGACATCACGATAGTCCGAGATGCCGTAGTTCGTGCTGCATCCCCCCGGTGAGAGCGATAAGCTGTCGAAGCAGATTGACGAAATCTTGGAGTGAATCGAAAGTGGTCAGGGATCTCACATAGTCTAGGAAAGCCCGGATTGCCACACGCCAGGACCGTGCCCCGCGCGGACCTAGCCCGTTTCGTTGATCGAGCCGTTGTGGTACGCGTGCCAGGTGGTGCATCATTTGGAGGCCGGACCGCCGCGACCGGCAAACCCCTACTTTGCGGAGTCCGGTTGGCCCACACACATACTTCAGAACTTCTGGACGAGATTGTCGCGCAAGCGCCCGATGGCCCGGTTAATCTGGAATGGCTATTGGGCCGTCTGGACAAACGATCGTTCGGGCTTCTTCTGCTGCTGCTTGGCTTATTAGTGATCGTGCCCGGCGTTGCCTCGATCGCAAGCCTTATGGTGGTCTTCCCGAGTGTCGAGATGATGCTGGGCCGCAGCCGGCCGGCGTTCCCGCAGTTCCTTGCGAAGCGTCCGTTTGACTTCGAACGCTTCAAACTTTTCACGGCACGAGTTCAACCAGGGCTTCGGGCGATCGAAAAGTTGAGCCGACCTAGGTGGAGTCTTCCTCGCGGTGTGGCCGGACCGCTGGTCGGGGCCGTGGTATTCCTTTTGGCATTGTCGGCTATCTGGCCGCTGCCATTAGTGAACATCATCCCGGGGGCCATCATCGTCCTCGTCGCGATTGCCTACCTCCAAGAGGACGGACTCCTTCTGGCGATCGCCGCAGCGGCGGCGTTCCTTTCGTTGGCGGGCTTCGGATGGGCCGTGTGGACGTCGGCCGGAAGCATTCTGCGATGGATGGGTTATATGTCATAGACCTGACGCGAACGCGGCAACCGCAACCACTGTGATCTCGAAAAGAGCCATTCTTAGATTTTGTATTGTCGAAACGATAGACCTCTCTGTGCAAACGGTCACCTATCCGCTCGTAAAGGCGCTTCAGCTCGTCGCGGCTCATTTCAATCATGACGTCATCCTCGTTCTTGGCTGGATCAGTAATAAACTGGAGTTCGACTCCTCCGTCCTTGACGAGCGGTGTTTGAGCTGCACCCGGTTCGGTTGACACCCGCTTAAGCTAATCCAGCCTGCCGCTCGAACTCCATAGGACTTAAATATCCGATCGTCGAATGCCGGCGTTTCGGATTGTAGAAGCGCTCGATGTAGTCGAACACGTCGGCCTTGGCCTGGTCCCGTGACCGATACACCTTACGCGCCGTCCGCTCGGTCTTCAACGACGAGAAGAAGCTCTCCATCGCCGCGTTGTCCCAGACATTGCCTGACCGGCTCATCGAGCAGACGACACCGTGATCGGCCATCAGCCGCTGGAACTGCTCGCTGGTGTATTGGCTGCCGCGATCGGAGTGGTGCAACAGCGCGTCGGGTTTGCCCCGTCGCCAGATCGCCATCACCAGAGCGTCGGTGACGAGCTGCGCCGTCATGGCTGTGTTCATCGACCAGCCGACCACACGCCGCGAGAACAGATCGACGACAGCCGCCACATAGAGCCAGCCCTCCGCTGTCCACACATAGGTGAAGTCGGCAATCCATTTGCGGTTGGGAGCGGCTGCTTCGAAGCTGCGGTCGAGCACGTTGGGAGCGACGGCGGCGACCTGCCGCTCACCCAGATCGGGCGGCAGTCGACGCCGTCGCGGGCGTGCTTTAAGGGCTTGCTGCCGCATCAATCGTTCGATCCGGTGCAGACCACACCTCACCCCTTCGGCGAGCAGATCGTGCCAGACACGCCGGGCCCCGTAGGTTCGATCGCTCGCCACAAAGCTGGCACGAACCTTCGCGCCAACGTCCTCATCGCTCCGGCTGCGTTGACTGCGCGGCCGTGTCAGCCAGGCATAGAAGCCGCCCCGCGAGACACCGAGCGCCTCGCACAACCAATCCGCCGGCCAGACCCCCCGGTGCTTCGCAACAAAACCGAACTTCACGTCGATTCCTTCGCGAAGTAAGCCGCGGCTTTTTTTAGGATGTCCCGTTCGGCCTTCAGCTTGGCAACCTCGCGCTTGAGCTGCGCGATCTCCAGCTGCTCCGGCTTCATCTGACCGTGGCCGGGGAATGCATGTTGCGGATCGTCCGCAAGCTGCTTCACCCAATTGCGCAACTGCGTCGGATGAATACCAAGGTCTTCCGCGGCCTTCGCATACGACACGCCTCGATCCTTGATCAGGCGAACCGCCTCAAGCTTGAACTCCCGCGTAAACTGACGTCTCTCCATGACACACCTCCTGCTCCATAAAACACCTAACTCGGTGTCTTCGGAACCGGGTGCAGCTCACAATGACAGCGACGTTTTAACCACGCTCATGCGTAGCCAATTGATCGGAACCGCCATTCTGCAGCTCCGCGGCGAAAGACGACATAGCGACCACAGCAAATTATATTTCACCAACTCTCGCACACACCCCAACAGCGTAGACCGTTCGTAGGAGATTTCTGTCCTTGCCAGGTGGTGTAATGACCTCGCCAGGATCTCCGCGCTCGCGCCGCCAGCTTGCCGGGCTTTGACCAAAGGCTTGCCTGAACAGCCTGCATAGATGTGCTTGATCTGAAAACCCCACGCTCAGCGCTATTTCGCTCAGTGATGCCACACTAGTCATCATCAGGTGGCGGGCTCTCTCTAAGCGCCTCCGCATCAGGTAGGCGTGTGGTGACTCGCCGACGGCCACCTTGAATTTTCTGGAGAAATGCGCCGGACTCCGACGGGCGACCTCACTAAGGTCTCGGACAAAAATAGCGCGGTGCAAGTTGCTGTCAATGTAGGCACGCACGCGAACGATCTGCCAAGGAGCCAGACCACCCTTTGTGAACTCACTGGTTCCCGCGCAACGCTCGATCTCCGCTTGCAGGATTTGCGATGCCGTAACCAGCGACGCCTTGGCCACCTCCCGATTAAGCTCCATTTCCCGGCTTGCAGCTTCAAGCAGCTTGGCCAGTCTGTTCGCGAGCAGTTGAAAGTGCTGATCGCCTGCGAAAGAAGAAAACTCCGGTGCGGTAGTTTGTAGTCCTTCCATAATCACTCCCCTGACTGCTGCGATAGGCGGAAGAGTGCGGCAAACAGCCTCTGTTGGCTCGTTAATCACCGTTATGGAAGGTTAATATCGCGACGCTAATTCGGCATTGCGTATCAAGCGATTACATCTGAACAGACACGATCTCGCACGAAGTGTGGCGGGTCCGCTGGTCACTTAGCTCCAACTCTCACCAGAGCAAGTCAGTTCTGCAACTACGAACTCTCTTCAAATTTCGCAATAGCCCTGACTGAGACTCTCCGCGGAGGCGGGTCCACAGAGACTACTTGGTAAAGTGGGGAATAACGTTCGCTTCGCCGTTGCTCAGCGAGTACAGTCTGCACGAAAGCTGTAGAAGCCAGCGACAATCGATTTAATTGAAATGCGTCAACTTAGTTATTCCTGCCGCAATCGCGAATACGTTTGTTGCCATCAGCCGTGATCGGGGACGGTCAAGTCCGCGAGGATCTCGATATCGTTTACAGAATAGGAGAACGAGAACCGATATCCACGCCCCACCTTTAGCGGCCCCAGTACCTCCAGCTCTTCGCCATAGGCCTCCGGAAAGCTGAGCTCACCCTTGCCGATCCAGATGTTAGTGACCAAGAGGTGATCCAAGATGCCTCGAACGAGTTCGTCCACGGCTGGCTTGTCGTGCAAGCCCGCCGAGAGTCGCGGAAAGTACCTCCGTCCCACAATGCGGCGATCGAGCACGCCAACAAGCCGCTCTGCTTTTTCGCGCAATGTGACGCGGGCTTTCGCCAGCAACAGGCCATGAGCAGACATGCAGGCGGAAAACCGGGTATCTTGCGCAAGTTGCGCTGAAGCCGGGCTTGATGTGGGAAACGTGCGGGTCTGGTGCACGGCGCCAAATTTCTTCGGATAACCCTGGATCCAACCCCTCATTAGCGCAGCATCGTTATCCGCATAGCAATACGGGCACCACGCTATTTCCTTCCCCTTCCACATCGCGTCAAGAAGGACGCTAAAGCTGCGACTTTGATATCTGGCGGGGTCGAGATACTCATCGTTTTGCCCGGTGAACTGGTAGTCTGTGAAAAGTGCGACAGAGTGTCCCAGACGTTTCTTGTCGAGCTCGACACCCATCGGAAGGATATGGGCTGATAGATCGGGATCATTCCAGAACTCCACCGCCAGGACGTCGCCTGCGAAATGCCAGGGTGGCGGCGGGACTAAAGCGGCAGCACCCAAGGGAGAGCGAGGGGCGGTGAATCCTTTGAGCATTTCTTCGTCCCACCACCGGCAGCCCATCGACGCATTATTTGAGCGTGATCTGTTTGCGTCGGTGTCGATTCCAACGCTTGGACAAACGCGTGGTGACTTGGTGGTTCGTGCGCGCTTAATGTTTATACGAACGCGCACGAGCCGAGCAACCTCGTTAACTCCTGGCTGTTCGAGCCAAAGGGGTACAATGAAGCCGAAAGTTACAAACTCTGACATTTCGCGACAAGCGCGCGCCGCAGCCAACGTATATTAAGGCCAGCATGAGAGCTCGGTTGATCGTGGAAATTTACGAATTGCAACTACTCCGACCGCTGCCCTTGGCGCGCTTATGCGTGTCGGCGACCCTATTGTCCATGACGGCAACGCCTGCTCATTCCTCGCAAGGAACGCCGGAGCAGCGCTTGGCGTGCACCCTCGACGCCTTCAGACTTTGCAGCACGTTCATTCCCAATGCAGATGAGATAACGATTTGTCTTAAAGAGAAGTACGCCAACCTGAGTGATGCTTGTCGGGTGGCGCTGGATGCGGGATTGAGGCAGCCGCCCAATGAGAGCGATAGCACTCGATCTCGCAAGAGCCCCCTGAAATAGCGAGATAAGAGTGATGTCAATTCGCAAAATGAAATTTGTGCTAGTGAACGACACTGCGCCGCGCCGGACCTCAATCTGTCCGGCATGCTCGCGACCGCTGTAACACGGCTACCTGCATGAACTTTCGACCTCAAGGCGCTATTGCGGGATCGCGTGTTACCCTCGATGGATGGTGGTGGGTGAATTCGTCGGATCTTTCGCTCCAACTGACCTATTCGAACTTGCTTTCGCTTGGCCGAAGCTGACCGTCGACGTCGCGACGGCGCTGTTCGATAGCGCGTGGCACGATCAGAGCGGTTAAAGCTTGCAGTATTGATGTCCGTGCTCCAACGATAGTACATGAACAGCCCGCTGAACAGCAGCCGCTCGTAAGCGGAGTCTCCTTGTATTGCCGCAACATCGCTCGGGAAAACGCCTCACGCACCCCTCGCTGCTCCCTTGGGAGTGCATCAGAGCCAAAGACAGTGACGCGTAGATTTTCGTCTCCCGGCGAGAGTTTTTGCACTGGTCTCCGAGATGGGCGATCGCTCGCTCCACCTAGGTTAGGTATTCGAGAAACAACTGCGTTGAAGCAGCCACAAGCCTCGTCGCGATCTCATCGCCACCATTCGGCAGAAAGCTCTACTCCAGTGCCGCGCGCATGTTACCTAATTGGCTGGAAAACGTTGAAGAAGCCGCGGGTTCGGTCGCAACCCGGTTGTTGGCGCGCCGCCCGAAGCTCCGCTCTGGCGCCGGGCGAATGTTTCCCGATGAAATAGGATAGGCGCCCTCCCTCTCTGCCTTTGATTGAGCCAACGGCGTCGCTTTTTGCGATTCGAGGCATCCGGCGACGTATTCTGCATGCCGGCGAAGAATTACGTCGACTTCGGCATGCTCCTCGAGTTTCTCAAGTGCATAGGCCCGAGTCGTGTCCAACAACCGATACCGCGCCGGGGTCTCGTCGATCCGAGAGGCTACCAATGACTTACCGACCAAGCCGGCGATGGAGTCGAAAATACTTCCTGCGCTTATGCCGAGTTCGCCCGCAACATACCGCGCACCTTCAAGGGTGAAATGGCCGACGAACGGCGCTATGCGTCGAAAAACAATCCTCTCGCCGTCAGATAGTAGATTGTAGCTCCAATCCAATGTCGCCTTGAGAGTCCGGTGTCTGGGGACGGCCGTCCGATGGCTCAGTCTCAGTAGTTCGAGCCGAGACACCAAGCAGGCAGCGGTGTTCTCGAAGCCGAGAGTCGCCGCCTGACCTGCGGCCAACTCGATTCCCAAAGGTAAGCCATCCAGCTTTCGGCACATTTTCGCG
>Ga0193716_1001618_pt1 | contig 13015 bp, 11 predicted proteins | sample U2c1metaG_FD_145901 | JGI IMG/M metagenome (GOLD analysis project Ga0193716, IMG submission 145901) | Soil microbial communities from a riparian zone of the East river system, Colorado, United States - U2c1 | ecosystem: Environmental > Terrestrial > Soil > Riparian zone | place: USA: East River...
AGTGGGTCTGTTAAAATTCCTTTGCTGCTCGTGGGCGAGTAGCTCAGCTGGGAGAGCGCCTCGTTCGCAACGAGGAGGCCGTCGGTTCGATCCCGATCTCGTCCACCATATTTATCAACGACTTGCGCCTCTGTCCCGCGATCGGAATCCGTCCTTTGTGTCATAAGTGTGTCATGACCCTTCCCTGCTAACCCTTCGATCGCCGCGCGCTTCGCCGCGAGCCGCACGTGACTGTACCGCTCGAGCATTTTCCTCGACACATGCCCCGCGATCGCCATGATCGTTTGCTCCGTGGCACCCGATTCGCCGAGCTCCGTGATCGCGTGGTGACGCAGGTCGTGGAAACGAAAGCCGGCAGTGGGACTGGTGAGTTTGGAAACATCGGCTGTGCAAGACGCGTTTCTGCATTCTGGCGCCGGCAGCTGCAGCAAACCGCATTCCGGACAGCGGATCGATCTCGTCAAATTACGCCAGGCGGTCCTCCAGGAAGCGGTCGGCCGGAGCTTGTCCGGATTACTCCGTTCCGCGAATCGCGGGAAAACAAACCAGTCGCCTTCCAGTGTGTCGCCAAAAAGATGCTTCGATCGTTCGCGCAGCTCGAGGACCGCGGCGAAGGCAGTGTGATTTAGCGGGATGATCCTTTCGCCCGCTTCCGTTTTGCTCCTCTGCACGGTGACGGATTTTTCGTCGAGGTCTAAGTCTCGCCATCTGAGGCCTCTGATCTCCGCGGCGCGCATCGTCGTATTCAGCGCGATCGTCATGGCCAGTCTGGCGGCTTGCCACTCGGGACGCGCCTTTGCCAGTTTTTCAAGTCTGACTTTTTGTTCGTAGGTCAAAGCTCGGCCGAACCGACTACGCGCCGGCAGCGGTCGCACATCCTCAGAGAGCACGGTCCACAATTTTGCTCGCTTCAGAACTCCGCGGATGACGTCGAGCTCACGGTTGATCGTCCCGTTTGCGAGTCCCTTTGCTTTGCGACGGCTCATGTAGGCGTTCAGTATTTCGGCCGTGATTTTCTTGAGAGGGATCATGCCGAGTTGCGCTTTGACGATTTGACTGCGCTCTTTTTCCGTCTGAATCGTCTTTGGTTGGAGGCGGGACTTTCGGTCCTCGAGATATTGGTCGACGGCATCGGAAAAGCTTAGCCGCACAAAAGCAGCACCTGGCGACGCGAGCTTCCCTTCTACAGCTCGAGAGATGAGAGCCTTTTCCTGATTGATAGCTTCTCGCCGATCGCCGGTCTCGAGCGATTGCCTATAGCGTCTCCCGTTCACAACAAAGTCGGTCCACCAAACTGATTTTCTTTTGTAGATCGCCATGGGCCCGTTCCTTTCAGTAATTCTTCTCTCGATACTCCTGCATGTATTTCTTCATGAATTTGCGACGTTTCTCTTTGCCGGCGGGACTCTCGGCATAAGCTCTTTTTCTGCAAGTCTCTGAATGGAATTCGCGCCTGGCATTTCTTGCGTCGAACCATAGAGCACAGTTTTTATAGCCACAGCGGCGTAGGCGCAAAAGCCAGTCGCGCTCGAACGCATAGATGATCGCCTGCAGAATCTCGATGTGGCGGCGATCGTCCACGCGAGAGTTTTGATCCGCGAGCCATCGAACGCTGGGTTTCTTGCCTGGCGCTGCAACGCCGAGCTGAGGGTATACACGACAGTTCTCGAGCATTCTGTTTATCACTCGACGTCGGATCTCCTCACCCATTCGGGAAGTTTCAGTCTGTTTAAATGCGTAGTACTTACTCCAGTCGTTCAGCCATTCGATGACCGGCTCCACTCGCTCGCGCACGACCGCTTCGATCACTGCCTCCTTGCCTCCGCCTGTTGATGTTGTATTCAGCCAGGAAACGAGGCTCGCGAGCGATTTCGCAACACGATTGTTAGGTGACGGATTATTGGCCATTGTGTCGTTTACGTATTTTATGGACAACGCCTGCTAAGTCAAGCTCAAATGTGCTCAGACTCCAGACGTAACACATCACTCCGAGTTATGCGAGTGGAGTGTTTGAGCCGGTCGTTTTGGCGAAGAAAGGCACATTCAGAGTTATGGACACAATATCGGTTGGACTCAAAGAAGCTCAGAAACATTTGGGAGTATCGGAGTTCACTCTTCGAAGATGGCTGATAAACGGAAAACTCAAATGCGCCCGCATTGGCCGGCGAATCCTGATCCCCGTTAGCGAGCTCGCAAGACTAGCGAAGCCAGCCGAATACAAGCCGTTTGCGTATAAAAAGCGAAAGGTTTCCAGTCTCGCCGCGGGCTCGAAGAAGTAGGCGCGCGGGATGAGTGACAGATTGATCGCAAAAGTCCTGGAGCTAAAAATGCCGGCGCCCGACAAATGGGTGCTTGCGTCGATGGCGAAGTTTGCACACCATGACGCCACGAATTCCTACCCTGCGGTCAAAACTCTCGCGGCCATATCGAGTCTCGCACACCGAACGGTCCAGGTAATTCTGAAGAGGCTGGAGGCCTCGCACTTCATCAGGTGCGTAGGAGTCAAAGAGAGCGGCTGTCGCAATTACACGCTGACATTGGATTCCGGGAAAGCCGAACTACTCAACGCAGATCGTAACCGCCGATCGAAATTGTCAAAACGCAAGGAAGCGAACCGAAAGCCTCAGCATGGGGGTGCACACGGTGCACCCCCTGCACACGGTGCACCCATGCATGACGTGCGCGAAGGGGATGCACCCGGCGACGTAAAGGGGGTGCACCTCACAGTCGAAAGGGGTGCACACGGTGCACCCGAATCTATAAGAATCAATAAGCCAATCGAAAACGGAATCTACGACGCGGCGCGTCTTTCGACGCGCAGCTCGAGCTCGACGCTCACCGACCAGCAACGTCGGTACTCGGATGTTGGCAAACTTGCGGAGGCTGCGATAACACTTTCGATCAGCAACGAAAGCAGGCCCACCTATACGAGGGCCGATTGGAAGCAAGATCTAAAAGACTTCGCTGCGCAGCGAGGAATAAATTACTCCGACAAACGCAAAGGCTGCGACGACATCATCGAACGCGCGCTCGAGATCGCCGAGCGTCGGCAACGAGCAAAAAACGCTTCTATTGAAAACAAAGGACTTAGGGCAAATGGGTAGGGGGGCCTCAATCTCTGGCGACTTCATTCCGGAGACCGTCGCGCTCGGTCCACGCGCACACCCGCGAAATGGAAATTTTGTGTTTGTAAAATTTGTTCTCTGGGAGGGACTTAACTTTATGGTAATTGAGGTTCGGCAAGTCTCGTGCACAACTCTCGACCTGCTCATCGAAGTTATTTTCGCCGAGAAATCTGTTCAATCAGAAATCGAAGTACATTTGCGATCGGCAATGGTGAAAGAGAGGAAACGTCGAGCCAGCGAACAGCAACAAACGCCCACCTGGCGCGCGGAGCCCAAGCCGTTTTTAGCGGTCGTTCCAAATGTTCGACCCTGGCCTAAGTTGGGCGCCTCGTTCGGACTAATAGAAAAAATCATTCGCACACTCAGATGTGCGAAAGAGGCGGCAATCATGCACGACAGCCTCTCAGAATCGCAATTTATTGAATGCTGCGATTTTTTGGTGATCGTTTCCCAGGTAGTCGCCGCGGGAGCTCGGGACGAATGCTTGCGAGAGAGAAGGCGCCTAAATTGAAAGCCTCGGTTTGCTGTACTGGAACACGCTCCCGATCGGACGCTTGCGCCGCGCTCGGCCGCGCGCGAGTATTCAAACGAAGGATGCGACGCGGACTCACAACGAGCACCCGCGGCGGATCCGGCCTCCTCCCTTGTTCAATCCTAAGATTGATCCGCAAGGGACACAAAGCACGGCGAAAGAATCCCGCTTCCTCCTACGCTCAATCCGAAGATTGGCAAGGGACACAAAGGTGCGGGAAGCTCGATCGCCTGAGTTGGAATTGCTGAGTGTCCTATGCGCGATCGCCTCGCTGAATCCGCTCAACTCCAGCAAAATAAATTGAAACAGAGGAACTTTTATGTCCACAAACATAATGGCATTGCGGCAAAAACGTGCGGATGTAACCAGAGCCATGAAGACTTTGGTCGAGCTCCGAAGTCGTCAAGGCGTTGGATTAACCGATGAGGAAAACAAACTCAACAAATTGCGTGCCTGCGAGCTCGAGGACCTGGAAATCGCGATAGAGAACGTCGAAGCGAGACTGGAAGAAGAACGGAATGAAGAAGGTGTTGACGTTGCTGGCGCGGAAAACGCCGACGGGTCTCCAGTCCTGAGAGCCAGGCCGACGTCTGTTTTCAAAAGCCGCGGCCGAAAATACGCGGAGATGTTCGGAGCCAGAAATCTCAGTTCGGGCGGATTCAAGTCCTTCGATGAATACCTGCAAACTTTTTACTCCTACCTTCACGGCGGACACGATCAGCGATTAGTCGCCTCAGCTGGGATGGGTACCTCTGTTCCTGCCGATGGCGGCTTTTTCGTGCCAACCGCATTTGCGGCCCAACTCCTCGACGTCGCTCTCGAGAGCGAAATCGTTCGTCCACTCGCGAACGTGTTTCCCATGACGACCGGAACCCTAAAAATAGCCGGCTGGGATGCGCTAGATAATTCGTCCGGAGCTCCTCTTGGCGGCTTTCGGATGCAATGGTTGAACGAAAGCGCGCCAGCCACGGACGTGAAAGGTAAAGTGCGCCTCATCGAAATGGTCGCCAACAAAGCCGCAATCTTCACGAGCGCGTCAAACGAGCTAATCGCCGATGGAATGACGTTTTCACAATTGCTCGGCGACGCTCTCGTCCAGTCGATCGGTTGGGGACTTGATTACAATTTCCTTCAGGGTGACGGCGCCGGCAAACCTCTTGGCGTTTTGAATGATCCCGCTCTGATCGTCGTTCCAAAAGAAGCGTCGCAGCCGGCCTCCACAATTCTCTATGCCAATATCGTGAAGATTTTTGCGCGTCTGCATCCGGCGTGCATCAAAAACGCGGTCTGGGTAGCCAACAGCACGAGCATACCCGAGCTTCTGCAGATGACGTTGGCCGTGAAAAACGTCGCAGGTACAGAAAACGTCGGTGGCTCTGCCGTGCCGATCGTCACTCAAAATAACGGAAATTTTACGATGATGGGCAAACCGGTTTTCTTCACGGAAAAGCTGCCTGCTTTGGGTTTCAAAGGTGACGTCCTGCTCGCTGATTTTTCTCAGTACGCAATTGGGCTGAGAAACAATCTAATTATTCAGAAGTCGGACGCGCCTCGCTGGCACGAGGATGAAACATCGTTTCGCGTAATCCTTCGCGTCGACGGCCACGGCAGATGGAACAAACCGTTCACGCCCAAAAATGGCAACACTCTCTCGTGGGCGGTCACTCTTGCCGATCGCGCGTAGCGGTCGGCAATAACTCCGCATGTTTGACGAGGAACTGGGTTAGATCCACTCCTCGTTTTTGGTGCGGACTCCTGCCTGGCGCGATCGTCGGATCTCGCGCCAGGTTATTTTTGACGCAGGGCACGGAGATCGAAAATGTCACTCGGAACACTTTTTGTAGATCTGAAAGCAAACGTCGCCGACTACATCTCGGGAATGGGAAAGGCGGCGTATGCCTCAAAGCAGGCCGGCCGCGACATTCGCGAATCGTTCGAAGGCCTGGGCGGGATCCTCGGCTCGATTTTAGGACCGCTCGGCGAGGTCGGCGGCGTATTCGCTGAGACGTTCTCGAAAGTCGGCAATTTCGCCGGCAGCGCGGCGACCAGTTTCGGAAAACTCGGCGGAGCCATGGGCCTCGTCGGCGCCGGCGCCGGCGTCGCGGTTGGCGCTCTGGCCGCGGTCGAAGTCGGGACTATCGGCATCGCGCTACACGCGATCGAAACGGCGGCAAAGCTCGACGATCTTTCGAAGGCGACCGGCGTCTCGACGGAGGCCTTATCCGGGCTCGGATATGCGGCGAAATTAACCAGCGTCCCGCAAGAGGCTCTCGTCACAGGCCTCGAGAAACTAAACAAAGCAGTCTTTGCGGCCGCAACCGCTCCGACCGGAGCGACGACTGCTTTCTCTCGGCTCGGGATCTCCGTCAAAGACGCGAGCGGAACCATAAAACCGACGACGGAGCTATTCGAAGAGATCTCCGGCAAGCTCGAGGGAGTCGCCTCGCCGGCAGCGCGCGGAGCTCTGGCGATGCAGCTCTTTGGGAAAGCCGGCGCAGGCCTACTTCCCTTACTTCTCGAAGGCAAAGAAGGTATCGCGCAATTCGTTGCGCAGGCGCAAAAAATGGGCCTCATCGTCGACGGCGAAACGGCCGCGGCCTCGGAACATTTCGAGCGGACGATCGACCAGCTCAAAGGTACAGCGGAAGGCGCGGCGCTCGCGCTTGGACGAGAGCTTTTGCCGCAATTGCAGGCCGTCGCGACTGAGCTAACGGAGGGACTCTCGCAAAAGGGCTCAGGGATAAGCGATCTAATCTCCGGAGTAAAAACTCTCTCCCAGTATTTTCTATCCTTTGGCGGCCTCGTCGCGCTCGTCTTTAAGGACATCGGCCAAGCCGCAAGCGCCGTTCTCGAGGACATTTTAATCGACTTTGAAGAAATCAAGGCCGAGGCCTCAGCTCTCAAATCGCTATTTCCGTTTGCCGGCGGTAGCTATTGGGATCAAGTAACAGCGGCCGAGAAAGAAGCAAACTTAAAACGCGAAGGCAACGAGAAAAACTCGATCGCGGAGCGCAAAAAAAACTGGGAGGATTACAAGGCCTTCCTCGTAAATGCATTTAAAGACTCGCCAGACTCCGTCGTTCACAAGCCGCCGAAACCAACAAACGTAAACCTCGATCCCGCGGACGCCGACAAAAACCTAAACAGAATCAAAGAGCAGCTCGCGGCGCTCGAGCAGCAAACGAAAGCGCAGCTCAAGCTCGCCGCGGCGACGGTCGGATCCATGGCGTCGCAGCGACTTTTGACGGCCGCCAACGAAGCCGACGCGATCATTCTCAAGCTCATGTCGGAGGCCGACAAAACAAAAGGCGTTGAAAAGTCGAAGCTCCTGGCGTTGATTCAGCAGGAAACGCAGGCGATCCGCGCGAATACGGCGGAGAAGCTCGTCGCCTCGGATGCGGTAAAGCTAAATCAGGATCTCGCGAAAGAGTCGGAAGGTTATGCGGCGACGATTGTCTCGCTCGGCAGCCTGGTCGACGCCTACTCGCAAGGCGGCGACGCGATCGCGGATGCTGAGATCGACAAACAACTCGAGGCCGATCGACTCAAAGTCGCTGGGCTCGAAGACGAATACAAACGTCTTTTTGCAGTACAGGGAACGTCCGTTGATGCGCTCGCCGCGGTCGCTATTGCGATTAGGAACGCCAACGAAGCTCTCGATGTACACAAAGCACAGCTAAAAAACATTCGTCAATTCTCGATTGCGGAAACGATAGCCAAGGACACTGATGCCTTCCGGGCCCAACTCCCTGCGATTCGCGCTCTCGGCGCCGCGTACCTGCAAAGCTCCGAAGCCATTCGCCAGGCCGAGCTCGAGCTCAAAGTCGCGCAGTTCAAGAATTCGACGCATGGAGCGACTTCGGACGACGTCGAGAAATTCCGCGCAAATGAGAAAGCCAAGGCCGACGCAGCGAGAGAGTCGCAGCTCCAACAAGAGGCCGGCGCTTTGTCGTTGTCCCGCCAGGTCGCAGACGAAATGTCGAAGTACGAAGATCTTAGCGCTCTGCTCAAACAGACCGGGCAATCGACACTCGCGCTCGACGCAAGCCATTTTGACTTTCAGGAAAAGATCATCAGGCAATGGGACGCGGCCGCGCTCAAAGTCGGAAACTTCGGAGACAGAACGCGCGCGCTTCTAAACGAAATTACGCTCGATGGGAAAAACTTTGGCGAGTCGCTTTTTGCGTCGTTTGCGAAAGCAGTCGGAGGCCTCGAGGACCAGCTCGCCGACCTGGTCGTTACTGGGAAGGCGAATTTTCGCGATCTGCTCACGTCGCTCGAGAAGGACGTCGCGAAGGCCTCGATCCAAAAGCTCTTCTCCTCTCTGGCCGGCGGACTGAATAATGCTCTCGGCGGCGCGATCCCCGGGCTCAGCGGAAAGCGGGACGGATCGACAGGATCCAATTCCCTGTTCGTCACGCCCGTAGATGGGAGCGGAAACGTTTTGGGCTCGCTGCTCGGCAAAGGCATCGGCGCGAGCTCGCCGGCCGCCTCAGATGGCTCACAAACGCAAGCCGCGGCGATTTCCGGGCTTTTCTCGAGCCTTACGTCTAAGATCTCGAGCGTATTCTCCAGCATCGTATCGACGCTCGGATCTATCATCGGTTCGATCGGCCGCGGCGTCGGCGGGCTCTTCTCGGGGATCTTCAGCCTCTTCGGCGGAGGCCTGGCCGGGGGCGGCGACGTCTCGCCTGGCAAGTTTTATATGGTCGGCGAAAAGCATCCGGAGTTTTTCTCGCCGAAAGTCGCCGGCGTGATCGCGCCGCGCCTCCAGGTCGAGAGCGGCGGCAAGAGCGTCACGATCCATATGAATATTCACGGCGTCACAAACGCCGACTCTTTCCGGCAGTCGCAAACGCAGATCATGGCCGGCATCCACCAGGCGACGGCCGCGGCTTTCGGCAGAACGCGATCCTGACGGCGCGACGAATTTGTCGCACTTGGCACCAATCGGGCACTTAGGCGGATTTCCAGTTAGGCCCCATGAATCGCCTTTGTTTATGCGGAAATTCGAGTGTGTTTATAGAAACGCGGGACCCTGTGTCCTGCGCTGCCCTTGCAAGAGTTAAGCTTAAGCGTTCTTGAGCTGGCCAGAGTGAGCCTATTTAGGTGCCACTTGCGGCGGTCTCATGCTGTCTGTAGGTCAGTCCATCTCAAATATCGAAGTCTTTTTTGTGAAGATTTGGCGGCATCCAAAATCACTTTAAACGCATAACTCGGAGTGCTCTGCTACGTCTGGAGTTATTACTAGTAACTATTGACGAGAGTACTATCATGCGGCAGACTCCAGTTCCTTGCTTTGGTGCGAACTCTCCCAGTCTCGCGCGCCCGACAGACCCGACGGTCGAAGATCGTCGCGACAGGAGGCCTCTCTCATGCATGTACTACCCTTTCCCGAACTAGCTCTAAGCGCTCCAAAATCGGCAATTGTTTCGCAGCGGGATCTCCTCGAATGGCGTGAACTTAGGCGGCTTGCGAATTTGGCGCTCGACCGGCTCGAGGAAAAGCACGACCAAATCCGCCAGGCGCTTGAAAAAGGCGCCGCGGTCGAGCCGGGAAAGCTCAAAGCCGAGCTCCAGACGAGAAAATTTCTAATCCTCGGTTCCTCAAAACAGCGCGCAAACTAGAGACTCCGCAGCGACGCCCGTTTGAACTGCGTGTGTCATACGTGTGTCATGACCCTGCGATTTTTGGTCGCTTTTCGCATGTTGTGGCAAGGTGTGGCAAGGTGTGGAGCTTGTGCAAGTAGGCCGTAAGTCGTTTTGTGTGAGTGTGGTGTCGCTAATCTTGCTCACTCCTTTTCAGTCGTGCTCTCTGAATCGACAGTGTTCGCAACGAGGAGGTCGTCGGTTCGATCCCGATCTCGTCCACCATGTTTTCAATCACTTAGGCGACTTTTGGAACGAGTCGCAGTTGCCCAATTGCGGGCGGTAATTCAAATCCAAGCCCTACTTTCTCCGCCCACTCCAAACGAAAATCCCGCGCATCGCGAAGTTTGGTGTACCGCTCGGAGACGTGTCGCGGTGCATGGCCCGACCAAAAATGCCGGAGAACGTGCGGGCATTCGGTTTTCTGCAAATGCGTGATGCGCAGTCGCCTGAAAATATTAAAGCCGCCTTTTACGTGTCCGATTGCCCGCAACACAGGATGAAGGCTGGCACTTAAAATATTCGACTGCAAAAGCTGCGCCCCCGTGGAAGTAGAAAATAGCATTCCTGCTTTACGGCTACTGACAAAGTCTTTCAACATCTTGGCTAGCGCAGTACAAAGTTCCAGTACCAACTTCGCCGATTACCGCGTCATCAAGACCTAGACTCGAAAAAGACGGCTTGAAACGTGCTCCCCTAGCGTATCCCGACGATTCCACGCACCGAATCCAGCAACTTCGCCGGATCGTAGCCCACGCCGTCTTTGAACACGATCTCCACGTTCTCGATGTCGTTGATGTTCGCGGAAGGATCGCCGTGAATCACCACAATGTCCGCGGTCTTGCCAGGGGCCAGCGAACCAATCGAGTCCGCCTGGCTCTCGAACTCGGCGCCATTCAACGTAGAAATACGAATCGCTTCAACCGGCGTGAATCCCGCTTCCACCAGCAATTCCACGCCGCGTTGATCGCCAAATCCCGGCAAGGCGCCACCGATTCCCGACGGGTCCGGTCCATTCAGGAGCAATCCGCCCGCTTGCGCAAACGCATGTTCCAACTCCATCTCCTTCTTGAAAATCGCCGCAAAACCGTTCTGCGGATTCGAGTGCACCTGCACTCGCGCCGTTAAGTAGCTCGACCGCGCTTCCGGCAGCATGGCATCCAGCACGCGTTGCTGCAGTGGTGGCCGCCCCGGCACAAACTGCTCGAAAACAGGCAAAGTGGACGTGATCGCAACGTGATGCTCGATCAAAAATCGGAACAAGCCCTGCATCTGTACGCCTTTCGGATCGAGCCCCAGAAACTCGGGAGAGCCGATGCCGCCGCCCGGTGGACACTGATCTGGCTTCTTGTCCGGGATGAATTCCGTGTCGACAAGGAAGCCGTGTTCCAGGTTATCAATGCCGGCCTCTGCCGCTTCGCGGAAACCCACGCTGCACAAGTGCCCGGTGACTTTCAGGTGTCGTTTGTGTGCTTCCTCTGCCGCGGCGCGCAACTCCTCTCGCGTGATGTGCATGTACGCCTTGAACGAAGTCGCTCCGCTGTCCGCCCAGAAGTTCACCATCCGCCGCGCGTCGCCGGGACCGCTGAGTTCGTGCATCTGCGTCAAGAAACTGTCCGGTCCTTCGAGATAAGGCGCGGTGACATCGATCTTGGGGCCGGGCGACTGCCCCGCATCGATCCTCCGCTTTAGGTTCAGATCGGCATAGGGCTCGATACTGCCCGCAGTCCGCATCGTCGTCACGCCCGCGGCCAGATAAAGTCGCGGCGCGCTGAACGTGATCGAGTTGATCAACTGGCCCGGAGGGTCCGCTGATTGGTCGGCCGTGTAGTGCAGGTGGTTGTGCATACCGACCAATCCGGGAATCACGCTGTAACCGGAGAGATCGACCACCTTAGCTTGACCGGGTATTTTCGTCGCCGCCGAGTCGCCGATCGCAGCGATTTTTCCATCCTCGATCACGAGAGCTTGATCCGTGCGGGGCGCAGTCCCGGTTCCATCGATTACGCGCACGTGATTGAGCACAACGATCGGAGCATCGATCTTCACGAATTCCCGCACGGCGGGGGAGAGCGGTGAGCGAGGTTGGCATTGGGCCAAGTCGGCCAGAAGCATGAGCGAAAAGAACACCAAAAAGGAGCGCCGCATTAAGTCCACCTCAAATGCAAAACGGGTCCGCTTGCCCAAACAAAGGATTTAGACGGCCAAGCGAAAGGAATGGCGCGTTCCACCGACGCCCATTCCCATCTCTTGTCAACTTGAAATCACCTTCTGCATTTTCTAGTTTTGGCTTAGGTCCTGCCTCGTAAACCGGCTTACCGGAAGTCGCCCTCAGTGCCCAAGTTACTGGCATGACTTACCAGATGGGACTTTAGCCCAAGAAACGCGAAATTGTGTCAAACTTTTAAGCTGCAATCCGTAGCCAAAGGTCTACATGAACACCAAGGATGCGAAGGATTTTCTTGCCGACCAGGCCGCTCAACAAGCGGCTCTTGACCACATTCCTATTTCTGATATTGAAAAACGGATGATGTATTTCACCGAAAGCGACTCGGCCTCCTGCGGTGACCCTGTCACGCTTAACGACGAGTTCGAGGAAAAATATGGCACGACAGAATACGAAGCCAAAATGTCGCGACTTCTCCATCGTGCTTACAAACGTTTGAAAGCTGAAAATCCGGGAGGAAAGCTTCACTGGGATGAAGCGATTTCTACGCTTGAAAAGGGCGACCATTACGTACTGGTGTTGTGGGATCCTGATTAACGCTTATCGGAAACTGGATCTCACTGTCTGGTTTACCGACTTATCATCAAAGTGGAGCTGGATTGCGGCACACACAGCACCAGCAGAAACCTATTGCTGGTTGAGTCCTCTTGGGAAGGATTACTCCCGGGTTGCCCACGGTCTGCTTGCCGGGGGTGTGTAAGGACCGGTTTAGAACAACAGATCTAGTGTTTCAAAACCAGAGTCGAGTGTTGCCACAGCATTGTTGTTCCTTCCTCTTGGCCAATGTCCGCCCAATCCATTGTGTCAACTCCCTTGCCGAAAGCAATCAAATATGAATGCGGCCCGCAGCTCGCATGAACTCCTGCGCTGATGATTTGCCGTGCACAACCAAAGAATTGGCCAGCGATGCTTGTCCGGTAAATGCGCCGAGGGAAATGTACCTCGCCCTTGATGTCGGTCAAGCGGTCTTCTTCATGTCCAGAATCTTCAAAACTATACTGCTTCCAGACCTCACGGACGGTGATTCCGGTCAGTGGTCTACGAGTAGCATCCAAAGTCGTGACCATCCAGTCTGGGGCTACTGTCCGCGGCGAGGAATGAAAGCAATCGTAACTATTACTGCTGCGAAAATGGCAATTGTGGTGCCAACTCTCATGTTAGTGCTGCCTTTCAGTTTAACCGAGTTGAAATAAGTCTTTCCTTTGAGCCTAGCGTTAGGCCGCCCATTCACACGCGTCTCGGCAGTTTACACAAAATCACTATGGCATTCAGAAATGGCGGGCAAGGTCGCTTCGTTCTCTTGGTAAGTCCCGGTAAACGCGGAAACCGTCCAAGTGAATTCAAGTTTCCGGTTAGCCGACGCAATATAAAAGGGTGCCCCTTTTGGAGTAGGGTTTTGAGTGATTGGCTCGACCCCTCCAGAAAGGAACACCCTCTATGACTAGCACTAAATATATCGGCATGGACGTGCACAAGGAAAGCA
>Ga0193716_1001619_pt1 | contig 13014 bp, 9 predicted proteins | sample U2c1metaG_FD_145901 | JGI IMG/M metagenome (GOLD analysis project Ga0193716, IMG submission 145901) | Soil microbial communities from a riparian zone of the East river system, Colorado, United States - U2c1 | ecosystem: Environmental > Terrestrial > Soil > Riparian zone | place: USA: East River...
CTGGCCGGGACGACCAGGAACGAGTCGGGATCGAAGTCGGTAGTAGCAGTCATCGCGCTCTTTCTGCTCTGGAGATGGATTCTTGACGACTTCATCGTCGAGCACGTCATCGGTCTCGTCGATGTCGCTGAGCACGATGCTCCGTTCTCGCCGGTGTCCGTGCTGACTACGGCGCCGGCCATTTCACACGACAACCGGCCGATCCCGGTCTAGGCAGGCGCTTCTCGCCCAACCGTGCCTTGCGCGCGAGGTACGTTGCCATTCGATGTAGTCGCTGCGGGGTCGGGCAAGTCGGATTCCGAGTGGTCGAGGAGACGCCGGTGCAACTCTGCTGTTAGCAAATGGATCTGACGGGTCAGGTCGGTATTGGTCTTCAGCTCCAACTCTTGAGACTCAAAGTCATGGTCTGCCTTGGCCTGCTGGAATGCCGACTGTCGGTTCTGACCGATCATCACGAACGTCGAAAGGAAGATTGCCTCGAGCGACACCACAACGGTCAGTATGGCCCACGGGCTCTTCTCCAGGAACAGCATCCAGATGGCGAACAACGCTGCATGAAACCAGACGAAGTTCATCGACCCAGCAAACGTGGTGATTCGATCGGCCAGACGCAGCTGGAAATCCCGGCTTCGTCTCTCGGCCTCGTCCAGCACGGCGGGATGGTGGGCCGCCTTGCCGCGCAGGAGCCGGCGCGGGATCAGCTGTGGGATGTGTCGGATGGTATCGGCGCCGTGATCGGTCGTCATGGTCGATTCCTTTACGTCCTGTATGCCTGCGAACTACGCGATGGGCAGCGGAATCCTGTTGGAGCACAACGTTGAGTGTCTGCAGGTGCCAAAGTAGGTCGGGTCGGCGGCTAGACGGGTGTGGCACGCAACAGCGTCTGCTCGCCGACGTTGTTGGCAGCGACAATGACGGTGACAGGTCCGCGCGCCACGATTCAAGTGTCATCCCATCGCACACGAGGAGTCCCAATGGCAGACATTGACCTGAACGCTCAGTTCGAGAAGATCTCCGACAAGGCCAAGACCGCATCCGAAAAGCTGAAAGATGCGGGCCAAAGCACCAGGGAGCGGCTCGAAACCGATGTCATCAGCGCCCGCGACCGCGCCAGCGCCGCAGCGGATCGACTCAACGACAAGGCAGTTGACGCGAAGGACAAGGCCTCGTCGCAGTGGCAAGAGGTGCATGCGAAGTGGCAGGCGCACGTCGCGAAGGTGAAGGCAAACGTCGAAGACAAGGAGGACCGTCTCGACGCAGACTTCGCCGCCGACGATGCCGACCTTGCCGAAGACTACGCACTGTCAGCGATCGACTTCGCGCAGGCCACCATCGATGAAGCGGAGTCAGCGGTGTACGACGCCTTGTATTCACGTGCGTACGCGACCACGCTCGACTCCAACGCTTCCTGAATCGATGTCCATGTGACTGCTGCCGCAGGCGCAGAGGGACGGCGGGTCGCAAGCTTCGGTCGGCTCGACCTCGGCCTGCGGCAGGCCAGTGACTGGTACCTCTGGGGGCCGTATCTCAGTGAAAGACAGTGGGGCACAGTCCGCGAAGACTACAGCGCGGACGGCGACGCATGGAGTTATCTGCCACACGATCATGCACGGTCGCGCTCCTACCGCTGGGGCGAGGACGGGCTTGCCGGGTTCTGTGACATCGAGCAACGGTTGTGCTTGGCGCTCGCGCTGTGGAACGGGCGTGACCCGATACTGAAGGAGAGGGCCTTCGGGCTCACCGGTGCCGAGGGCAATCACGGCGAGGACGTTAAAGAGTATTGGTGGTACCGCGACGCCGTACCGAGCCACGCCTGGAACAGCTGGCGCTACCATTATCCGCAGCGAGCGTTTCCCTACCAGCAGCTGCTGGACGAGAACCGCCTGCGCACCAAGCACGACCGCGAGTACGAACTGCTCGATACGGGGATCTTCGACGACGACCGCTACTGGGTCGTGGACGTGCACTACGCCAAGGCCGACGCAACCGACGTGCTGATGACGATCAACGTGACCAATGCCGGGCCCGACACCGAAGTCCTTCACGTGCTGCCGACGCTGTGGTTCCGCAACACGTGGTCGTGGGATGGCGGAGACACGGCTCCGACGCTCTCGGCCACCGCCGCCGGAACGGTGGCCGTCGCACATCCGGTTCTCGGTGATCTCGAGCTGCTCGTCGGACCCGCCTCGCACGGCGAGCGCCCAGAGCTGCTGTTCTGCGACAACGAGACGAATCTGCACCGGCTCTACGGTGATTCGACGGGCTCGCGGTGGCCGAAGGACGGTATCAACGACCACGTCGTGGGCGGAGCCGACCCCGTCAATCCGGACCGAAGTGGTACGAAATGCGCTATTTGGTACCAGGTCTCATTAAATGCGGGCGAGACGGCCGAGATACGGCTGCGGTTGCGTCCGGCCACCACGAAGCCACCCGAGGCGAACACATTGGGCGCGGACTTCACGCGGGTGAATATGCAGCGTCGGGCCGAGGCCGACGAGTTCTACGGCGCGCTCACCCCGCCGGAGGCCTCGGTCGACGAGGGCGTCGTGATGCGCCAAGCCTTCGCGGGCATGTTGTGGAACAAGCAGTTCTATTACTACGACGTGGCCAAGTGGCTCGATGGCGACTCGGCCCAGCCGCCACCCCCGCCGCAGCGCAGGAATGGGCGTAACGCCCGGTGGCGTGGCTTCGGCGCCTTCGACGTGATGTCGATGCCCGACACCTGGGAGTACCCGTGGTTCGCGGCTTGGGATCTGGCGTTTCACTGTGTCGCGTTGGTGCACGTCGACCCGGCGTTCGCGAAGTATCAGCTTTCCCTTCTGTGCCGCGAATGGTTCCAGCACCCCAACGGTGCGTTGCCCGCATACGAATGGGACTTCTCCGACGTCAACCCTCCGGTTCATGCATGGGCGGCCCTGGAAGTCTTCGCGATCGACGGCGGACGTGACTTCGATTTCCTCAGCAGAATCTTCGACAAGCTACTGGTGAACTTCACCTGGTGGGTGAACCGCGAGGACGCGAACGGCTCGAATGTGTTCGAGGGTGGCTTCATGGGCCTGGACAACATCGGCCCCCTGGATCGCTCACACCTTCCCTTCCACGGAATACTCGAGCAGTCCGACGCCACCGGCTGGATGGCGGGATACGCATTGTCCATGGCGACGATCGCGGCGATCTTGCACGGGTCGGGGCATCGGCCTGCGCTCGATCTCGTGCAGAAGTTCTTGGAGCATTTTGCCGGAATCGCGGAAGCCCTTGAAGTTGTGGGCCTTTGGGACGAGCATGACGGCTTCTACTATGACAGCATCCTGTTGCCCGACAGGGCCGCCGTCCCGGTGCGGGTGCGCTCGATGGTCGCCATGATCCCGCCACTGGCGGCGGGGGTGGTCAACGAAGAGGCCATCAACCGGACGCTCGTGACAGACAAGATGTTCGCCGACTACTTGCGACGCCATGGGCTAGGGGGGACCGAGGCAATGGTCGGCGCAGGCATCCTGCGCGGCACCCCCGGCAAACGGCGGCTCTTGATCGGGGTGACCGGCCTGGACCGGGTGCGACGGCTCTGCCAGACCCTGTTCGACCCGAAGGAGTTCCTGTCGCCGCACGGCCTTCGCTCGTTGTCCGCCTACCACCGCGAGCATCCGTACGAAATGGACGTGGAGGGTGTGCGGGCCGGAATCGACTACGAGCCAGCCGAGTCGACCACCGCCATGTTCGGCGGTAACTCGAACTGGCGGGGTCCGGTGTGGTTTCCGCTGAACTACCTCGTTGGGACCGCATTGGAGCGTTACCACGAATTCTTCGGCGACGAACTGACCATCGAATACCCGACCGGATCGGGAAACAGCGTCACGCTCGATGTCGTCGCCGCCGACTTCTGGGAGCGCCTGGTGTCGATCTTCCTCGTCGACCGCGACGGAAGACGGCCGTGCTTCGGCGACACGGAGCTGATGCAGAACGACCCTCGGTGGCGCGACAACCTGCTCTTCCACGAATACTTCCACGGCGACAACGGTGCCGGCCTGGGCGCGTCGCACCAGACCGGCTGGACCGGGCTGGTCGCCGATGTGATCCGCCGCCGTCATCGTGCTTACCCCGCGGTGTCGGAGGTGGTTCAGCGACTCGTCGAAGGTGAGGGAAGCGAGTGACCAAGACAATCCTGCCCGGCAGCCCCTCTCCACTGGGGGCGACGTGCAGGCCGGATGGGACCAACTTCGCAGTGTCATCGAAAGGCGAAAGGGTGACCCTGTGCTTGTTCGACGCCGACGGGGTCGAGATCCGGCTGCCGCTGCCGGAGCGCGACGGCGATATCTGGCATGGTTTCGTGCCCGGCATTGGGGAGGGGCAGGCGTACGGTTTCCGGGTCAGCGGGCCCTACGACCGCGCTCGGGGCTTGCGCTACAACCCCGCCAAGCTGCTCCTCGACCCGTATGCCCGCGCGATCGACGGTGAAAGCCGGTTCGGGCCCGAATTGTTGGACTACGCAACGGATGACACCGCGGCCCCCAGCTTGCTGGATTCGGCCGGTCACGTGCCGCGCAGCCTGGTGACGGCGCCGTTGTCACCCGTTCCGCTCGCGCCCGGCCCTGGGTATTCGCTTGCCGACACGATCATCTACGAGGCGCACGTTCGCGGATTCACCGCAACGCACCCGGATGTGCCGCCGGAGCTGCGCGGCACCTACGCGGGCCTCGCGCACGACGCGACGCTGGACTACCTCGTCGGTCTCGGCGTGACCGCCGTCGAGCTGCTGCCCGTCCACCACAACGTGCCCGAGTCGTTCCTCATCGAGCGGGGGTTGACGAACTACTGGGGCTACAACACGATCGGCTTCTTCGCGCCGCACGCCGCGTACTCGGCTGCGGTGCGGGCCGGCAGGCGCGGCGGTCAGGTCGCGGAGTTCCGCAGCATGGTCGAGGCCCTGCACGCGGCCGGGTTGGAAGTGGTTCTCGACGTCGTGTTCAACCACACCGCCGAGGGCGGCCCCGGCGGCCCAACGCTTTCTCATCGCGGCCTCGCCAACGCCACCTACTACCGCCTCGACCCGAGCGATCCGAGTCGCTACATCGACACGACCGGCACTGGCAACTCGCTGAATACGGCGGACCCGACAACGCTGCGGATGATCATGGATTCGCTGCGCTACTGGGTGTCTGCCATGGGCGTCGACGGGTTTCGTTTCGACCTCGCACCGACTCTCGGGCGAGAGCATGGCGCGTTCGATCCGTTCTCCGGGTTCTTCGATGTCGTGAGCCAGGATCCGGTCATCTCACAGGTCAAGCTCATCGCCGAACCGTGGGATGTCGGCCGCGTCGACAGTTACGACGTCGGTCGCTTCCCGCCGCTGTGGAGCGAATGGAACGGACGCTTCCGCGACACCGTGCGCGATTGGTGGCGCAGTCATGACGGGGTATTGGAGGATTTCGCGACCCGAATGTGCGGTTCGGCCGACATCTACGACCACCCCGACGAAGGACGCCGACCCAGCGCGTCGGTCAACTTCGTTACGGTGCACGACGGATTCACGCTCACCGATCTGGTCTCCTACAACGGAAAGCACAACGAGGCCAACACCGAGCACAACCGCGACGGCACCGACGACAACCGCTCGTGGAACTGCGGAGCCGAAGGCCCAACCAACGATCCTGACGTGCTGGCGTTGCGCGTTCGGCAAGCGCGGGCATTTCTTGCGACCCTGCTGCTCTCGGCAGGCGTACCGCTGTTGTTGGGGGGCGACGAGCTCGGCCGCACTCAGCGGGGCAACAACAACGCCTACTGCCAGGACAACGAGATCACCTGGTTCGACTGGACGACAGATGACCACGGGTTGCTTGATTTCACAACGGAACTCATTGCGTTGCGCAGTCAGCATCCCGCCTTCCGTAGGCGCCGATACCGCAACGGCAAGGCGGCGTCGGACCTGCGATGGTTCACACCGTCAGGCGTGGAGATGACTACGGAGGATTGGTCGAACCCGAGCACCCGAAGCGTCGCGCTGTTCATCGACGGTTCAACGGATCCCGACGTCAGAGCCGACGGTATGCCGATGATCGACGACGACTTCCTCATGCTCGTCAACTCGTGGTGGGAGCCGTTGAGTTTCACGGTGCCGGAGGATCTGCGCAGCAGGCGGTGGAACACGGCCTGCAACAGTTTCGACCCTGCGTGGAAGCCTGCTGTCGCGCAGGAGCTTACGGTGGGGCCGCGCTCAACCATCGTGTTGCAGTCATCGGCGCCCCGGCCCACGAACCCATGATCACGGTGGGGCGTTGTCTACTGGCACTGCGTCGCGAGACCGACGTTGTGTCACACCACATAGCATTTGTCTACGGCCGAGCGCACTCTTGACTCGTTATCGCCGTTGAGGATTCGGCGAAGCACATCAATCGAGTGCTAGGAGTACCAATGAGCGAGAACCGTCTTCAGGACACCACCACACCTGCCGGGCCAGTGAGTAGTTTCTTCGCGGACGTCGCGTCCAAATCCCGGTTCTGGTGGCTGCTGCTGATCACCGGCGCTGCCTGGATCGTGCTGTCCGTTGTGATCCTGCGCTTCGACTACACCACCGTCGAGGCGGTGGCCGTGCTGTTCGGGGCTTACTGCCTGGTCGCCTCAGTCAATGAGATCACGATCGCGTCGGTGTCCTCATCCACCGGCTGGCGCATCGCCCACTGGGTAATGGCGGGGCTGCTGGTGGTGGTGGGGGTGGTGTCCTTGACTAACCTGGGCGCCACCTTCGTCACGCTTGCCGCCATCGTGAGCTTCTACTTCATCTTCCGCGGTAGCTTCGATATCGTCATGGCCTTCGCCGGTAGCGCGGTGCCCGGGTGGTGGGTGTTGTTGATCACCGGGCTCGTTGAGTTGGGGTTGGGGTTCTGGGCTGCCGGTTCATGGAGCATCTCAGTGGTGATCTTGGTGGCGTGGGTGGCTGCCGGGGCCCTGCTGCACGGCATCGGCGAAATTGCCCTGGGCTTCCAGATCCACCAAGGGCGTAGCGGCATCGCTGCCGTGCAAGGGCTCGCCGATCGGCTCGGAGTCACCAACAACCACCCCGCACCCGATGCAGCCGTGCCCGCTCGGTGACCCACGTCTCTCGACGAGCGAGCTGTCATGCAAAGCGTCGAATACGTCCACGGATGGTGGGTTCTAGGCGCATGCGGCCGTAATCCACTGGTGCGTGGCGTCGATCGGCTGGAACTGTTCATCGTCGCTCTGGGAATCTTCGTCGCGCTGGCCGCCACCGCCTGTGCGGGGGCGCTGGGCACGGCCGTGCATGAATCGCGCAGCCGCGTGTACGTCGAACAGGCCCAGACGCGGCACACCGTGACCGCCAGAGCCACCACGGACAGCACGATCGTTGTGAGAGTCGACGACAGCACGGCGACGACGACGAATGCCCGATGGCAAGTCGATGGCACCGAACACACCGGCAACTTCACCTTGGATCACGCCGTCAAAACCGGTGATCCGCTGACGATTTGGGTGGACCGCCACGGTGATCGCGTCGATGCGCCCACGCCGACGTCGCAGGCTGGCGTGGACGCGGTCGGTGTCGCCTACACGGCATGGCAAGCAATGGCGCTTGCCGTGACCGGGTTGGTCCGCTGGGGACGCTCGCACCTTGACGGCCGGCGCGATTCCGCCTGGGAACACGACATCCGATGCCTCGTCGACGACGACGAGTGGCGGACACGCCGTAAATCATGACCGGTCGGCGAGAGGCCGTCAGCGTCTGCGAATGCACCACATCGAGTACAGACAGGATGCAAAGATGGCGGCTCCAGAAACACCAAATGCATGTCCGGACTTCATTATCGTGTTGGTCTTGGTCGGTCTCCCCGCGGGTCCGGTCAGCCGCGCGATGAGCCGATACGTGCTTGACAGCTCGCCCGACGGAGTAATGGTGCACGTGTTCGACGACCTCGACCGCTTGCCGCGCTACAACGAAGCATTGGAAACCCACGGGCCGCCGGACACGGTCGTCGCCTTGCGGCTGGCCGCCACTGAGGCTGATGCGGTGCTCGTCGTCACGAGCTACCGCGGGCGAGTTCCCTCGGTGGCGCATAGTGCAATCGACTGGCTGACGCGTCGCTGGCGTCGCGGTGGACTGCACGACAAGCCGATCGCCGTGATCGGCCGATCGACTGGGTGCTACAGCGGCGTCTGGACGCGCCAAGTCGAGGATACCCGCGGAGGTTTGGGACCCCGAGTGATCGAGCCATTGACAGTGCCGACTCTGCGCGAAGCGGTCAAGAAGCTCGCAGACGAAGTGCACGGAGGCAGCGCTGCCGCTGCGATGTGACCTTGGATGCTCGCCGCGCCGATCAGTCGTCACGAACTCCCCATCGGCGCGAGGTCTCCGTCAGCCCAGGTATGCCTGGTGCGGTTTGGTGGGCACCACGATCACGGTGGGCCCGTCGGCATCGAGCGCGTCCGTGAACTCGTTGGCAAGCTTCTCACAGCTGTCCACATTCACCGCCCTGCACCCGAAACCTGATGCGAGGGAGGCGATGTCAAGTCCCGGTAGGTCCAGACCTGGAACACCTGGTGTTTCCTCGAGCGCAGCGAACGACTTGAGAATCGAGTACTCCTCATTGCGCATGACGACGAACACAACCGGTAGCCGGTGTCGGACCGCCGTATAGATCGCCTGCACCGAGTACTGGTATGACCCGTCGCCGATGGTCGCCACCACCGTGCGCTTGAGGCCGCGCGCGCGGTCTCCCAGCGCAAGGCCAACCGCGGCGGGTAGACCCCACCCGATTCCGCCACTGGCGGTTGCGAAGAACGAAGCCGGGCGAGTGGTTGGTATCCAGCGCAGTTGTTGGGCCATCGTCGACGTGGACTCGGTCACCAACGGCGATTCGGTGGGTTTCACTGAAGCCAGGGTCGACCACACCGCATCCGGGGAAAACGGCGGGGACGCCGACCAATCGACCGCAGAGTTACGGACCGGCGCGGCAGGCACTTCCCGATCGCTGTGGTCATCGACCATGTCCACCAGCTGTTTCAGAGCCAACAGTGAGTCGCCGAGCACGCTGTCACCTACCGGTGCGGCCCCTGCCAGTGCCGGATCGCTGGTGATCTGCAACAGATCAGTGCCCTCGGGAAGATACTCGCCGGCCGCATACGGGTAGTAGCGGAAGACCTGTGCCCCGATGACGATCGCAAGATCATGACCGCGCAAGATCTTTTCGGCACCGGCGATGGTCATCGGCAGCGGCCCCTGATACAGGCGGTGGTTCTCAGGAAAGGACACTCTGTCTGGGAGCGGGCTGCCGTACACCGGTGCACCGATCTTCTCGGCGAATGCCACGCCGGCGTCCCACCCGCCGCTTCGATCAACCTCGGGGCCGTAGACCAGCATGGGCCGCTGCGCACGGTTGATGCGGTCGGCGAAGCTGCGCAGGCGCTCGGTATCGGGGCTCACCCGATGGCTAACCGTTCGCACCACGGCCGGGCCCAACGCCGGCTTCTCCCAGTCGTCTAGCGGAATGGACAAGAAGACTGGGCCCGCCGGCGGCTGAAGGGCCACCGCGTAGGCCCGCATGAACGCGGCGGGGACGTCTTCAGCACGGGCGGGCTGGTAGGCCCATTTCACCCACGGCTGAGGCAACACGGTCTCTTCGCTGTTGGTCAAATATGGTTCACACAAAACCATTTCGCGCGTCTGTTGGCCTGCCGTGACGATGAGGGGGGTGTTGCCTCTGTAGGCTGCTATCAGACTGCCCATCGCATTGCCGGTGCCGGCTGCAGTGTGCACATTGACCAATGCCGGCTTGCCTGTCGATTGTGCGAACCCGTCGGCCATCGCCATCACCGATGCCTCCTGGAGCCCGAGGACGTAGGTGAAGTCGTCGGGGAAGTTCTTCAGAAACGTCTCCTCGGTGGAGCCGGGGTTGCCGAAAACAGTTGTCAGTCCCAGCGAACGAAGCAGGTCATAGGTGACGTCGCGGACAGTCTGCTGGTCGGCCATCGTCCTGCCAGTCCCCTCGTGTGGCTGAGCGTTGTCACCATGCGCGCTGCCGTCACTCTCCTCGCCCGATCCCGCGCCGTCGATGGGTTCGGTGACAACGTCACGCGCCGGCCGTTGTTCTCTACGACAGCGTGTTGAGCGTCAGGGGTCGGGTGAACCGGTCCGTTGGCCTTGGAGGACAACGGGTTCATGCCTGTAGGTGGCCGGGATTCCTCTCTGCTGGCGCTAGCGACACCGTCGTGGCAGAGATGTTGTCCTCTCGCACATCGGTTCGGCTCACTTCCCGACCAACAATCGAGTGAAAGAAATCCGAGACGACCGATCGGGGACCTCATCGTGCTCACAACGTCTGAACCGACTTCACCGGCTCCCGCGCGGAGCGGCAGGCAAACGGCTCGCATGGCCCTAGTGGTCGGCGCACTCGGTGTCGTATTCGGCGATATCGGCACCAGCCCGATCTACACCTTCCAAACGATCTTCAACCCCGACGATCCCCACCCCGTGCCGATTACCACGGACAACGTCTACGGCGTCGTCTCGCTGATCTTCTGGTCGGTGATGATCATCGTGACGCTGACCTACGTCACGCTGGTGATGCGCGCCGACAACGACGGCGAAGGCGGCATCATGGCGCTGATCGCGCTCGTGCGTCGGTTGGGTGCCCGCAGTGGTCGAATTGCGGTGGTGCTTGCGACGCTGGGCGTCTTCGGTGCCGCCTTGTTCAGCGGTGACAGCATGATCACGCCGGCGATCTCGGTGCTGTCCGCGGTAGAGGGCTTGAAGATCATCGATCCAGGGCTGCAGGGCTGGGTCGTGCCGATCACCGCCGCCATCATCGTTGCACTATTCGCGGTACAACGCCGCGGAACCGGCACCGTGGGAAGTCTTTTCGGGCCGGTAATGATCGGCTGGTTTGTCGCAATCGGGGCCTGCGGAGTGAACGGCATCGTCGACCATCCGCAGATACTGGCGGCGCTCTCCCCGGTGTATGCGGTGAAGTTCTTGGTGGGGAATTTCGGGACGGCGTTCTTCTCGTTGGCAGGGGTGGTGCTGGCCGTCACCGGCGCGGAGGCGCTGTACGCCGACATGGGCCATTTCGGCCGCAAGGCGATCACCCGCGCGTGGTTGTTCGTGGTCCTGCCGGCGTTGGCACTCAACTACCTCGGGCAGGGTGCGTTGGTGATTGCCGACAAGACCGCTATGAGTGCGCCGTTCTTTCTGCTCACTCCGGGCTGGGCGCGCTTGCCGATGGTGCTGCTGGCGACCGCCGCGACGGTCATCGCGTCGCAGGCGGTGATCACGGGAGCCTTTTCGTTGGCGTCGCAGGCCGTCGAGCTCGGTTACCTCCCGCGGCTGAGGGTGGTGCACACGTCGGCCTCGACCTACGGTCAGGTCTACATGCCATGGATCAACGGCATGCTGATGGTGGCAGTACTGATCCTGGTGTTCGCGTTCCGAAGCTCGGCGTCACTGGCCTATGCATACGGGATGGCGGTGACCGGAACGATCACCATCACGACGATGCTGTTCCTCTACGTCGCGCACAAGAGGTGGCGGGCGCCGCTGTGGCTGATCGTCATTGGCGGCGGCGCACTGTTGGGTTTTGATCTGCTGTTCCTGGCGGCGAACCTGACCAAGCTCGTCCACGGTGCGTGGCTGCCGCTGCTGATCGCCATCGCAACGTACACGGTCATGATCACGTGGCAGCGCGGTAGCACGATCGTCACCCGCCGGCGGGACATCGCAGAGGGACCACTGCAGGCGTTCGTGGACAAGCTATCAAGGCACCGCGGGCTATTGCGCGTCCCCGGCACGGCGGTCTTTCTCAACCGCGGCAGTAAGACCGCGCCGTTGGCACTGCGCGCGAACGTCGAACGCAACCACGTTCTCCACGAGCACGTCGTGATCGTGACGATCGATACGTTGCCAGTCCCGCGGGTCAACGACTCCGAACGCATCGAGATCGATCCGCTCGGCCAAACCAACGACGGAATCATCCACGTGACCGCATGTTTCGGGTACATGGAAACGCCTGACATCCCCCGCGCGTTGCGCCTCCTAGAGCCGACGAAAACCGAGGGATCCATCGAAATGGACGACGCCACGTATGTCTTGTCGAAGATCGAACTGACGAAGGGCGCGACACCGTCCATGCCCGCATGGCGTACGAATCTCTTCATCGCCACGTCCAGGCTCAGCGCCGATGCCGCCGGGTATTTCTGCCTGCCCCAAGACCGGACCCTGATCATGGGATCGCGGATCGAGGTTTGACCGGCGGTTGCGTGTCGGCTACATGAGCCGACGGTGCACCTCGAACGCCAAACATAGTTCGGCGACATCCCTTGGGCGCGAGAGCGATCGGCCGGTATGTCGCTCAATCCGGCGCAGCCTGTGTCGCACGGTGTTTGGATGGCAAATCAGCAGTTGAGCAGTGCTGCCGACCGATGCGTCATTGTCCTGCCACACCCGAAACGTTTCGAACAGGATCTCCCGCTCGTCGTCGGGAAGTACGTAGAAGCAGTCCAACGCGGTGCCGACCCACTTGGTCATCACCTCGGGGGCGCTGACGGCGGCGGTGGCCAGGATGGATCCGTCGAACACCTCGACTCTTGACGAGCTGTCGGCTCGGCCCCGCAGCGTCACCTTTGCGATGTGCAAGGCATGTGGCGCCTCCCGCAGATCGTCGAAGCGGGCGCTCACCCCAACCCGTTCCGCAGGCATCCGCGATATCAGGCCGAGGACCTTGTCCAGATGCTGGTCCGATTTGGCGTGCACGATGCCCACCTGCACATCGGGGAACAGTCGCCACGCTGAGTGCACGTCGAGGCTATGCAGCTTCGATTCGATCTCGGGCAGTGCCTCGGCTCCCACCGTCGGAACTGACGCGGCGATCACCACGAATGGACCACTTCTGGGCAGCCGAAGAAGGCTGGCGACTTCCCACAAGTTCCAGTCGTCGAGGACTCGACCGTGAAGCAGCGAGTCAATCATGAACGCGTGCTGCGACGACTCGCTAAGCAGCTGTCGCTTCTGCTCTT
>Ga0193716_1001620_pt1 | contig 13013 bp, 8 predicted proteins | sample U2c1metaG_FD_145901 | JGI IMG/M metagenome (GOLD analysis project Ga0193716, IMG submission 145901) | Soil microbial communities from a riparian zone of the East river system, Colorado, United States - U2c1 | ecosystem: Environmental > Terrestrial > Soil > Riparian zone | place: USA: East River...
GTAGCATTTGGCGCATCGGCGCCGATCACGCTCTCGCTCCGTCCGCTGATGCCCAGCATCGATCGCGCGTCCGCCACCGCGCTGGCGGCTCCGGCGACATGGCACATTGCCGAAGCACCGGATGCCGGCGTCAATCCCTGGGACGCCTGCCACGCGCTGGTGCGCGATGGGCTCGGGGTGGCAGGCGGCACCGTCGCCATGGCAGAGCCGGACCTCGAACAGCAGTGGGTTTGGACCAATCCCAACCGGCAAGCCTTCGGTCTCACAGGAAGTTGCGACGCCGTTCCATCCAACAGCGATGTCTATGCGATCGGCAATACCGAGTATTGGTTCGCCGATGAAGATCATTCGCAGCTCGATATGGCTCGTGACAGCCTTGGCGGTGCCCCCGGCAATAGGGTGCGTATTGCCCATCTCGACACCGGCTACGACCCCAATCACGCCACCAAGCCGAAATTCCTGAGAACGGACCTGGCGCGGAATTTCGTCGATGCCAACCGGCCGACGGATGCTACTGACATGCCTACGGCACTGATCAACCCGATGTTCGGTCACGGCACGGGCACGCTCGGCATTCTCGCCGGCAACACCATCGACAATCACCTGCTGGGCGGCGCTGCCAATCTCGAGATCGTTCCGGTGCGGGTCGCCAACTGGGTCGTCCTGTTCCGCAACAGCGCCATCGCGCAGGCCTTCGACTATGTCCATTCGCTGTGGGACGACGACAGCAAGCGCGTGCATGTCGTGACCATGAGCATGGGCGGCATCGCGTCCGCCGCCTGGGCCGACGCGGTGAATGCGCTCTACGAGCGCGGGATTTTCGTCGTCACCGCCGCCGGCAACAACTTCGGCAACCTGCCGACGCGCTACATCGTCTATCCCGCGCGATTCAATCGCGTCATCGCCGCTTGCGGCGTCATGGCCGACGGGCGGCCCTATGCCGACCTGCCGATCCGCAAGATGGCCGGCTGCTACGGCCCGAGCAGCAAGGATGCGACGGCCATGGCCGGCTATACGCCCAACGTCCCGTGGGCGAAATTCGGCTGCAGGGACACGGTCGACCGGGACGGTGGCGGCACCTCGGCCGCCACGCCGCAAATCGCCGCTGCCGCCGCGCTGTGGCTGCAGAAGCATGGCGCTGCAGTGGATGCCTATCCCGAGGGTTGGATGCGCGTCGAGGCCGTGCGCAGGGCCCTCGTCGGCACGCTTCGGCCGCCTGACGCGCGCGAGAAGGATCGCGTCGGCAAGGGTCTGCTGCGCGCCGGCGATGCACTCAACCAACCACCGCCGGCAGCGGTGGCGCTCGCCAGGACTGCCGCCGATTCCGCGTCGTTCAGCCTGCTGCGCTTGCTTACCGGGCTCGGCATCACGGGCGCGCCTTCCCAGGGTCAGCAGATGCTCGAACTGGAAGCATTGCAGATCAGCCAGCAGTCGCACGACCTGGAAAGCGCGCTGGAGGGTTTCGATCCGACGAGGCCCGATGCCGGACGATCGCCGGAGGCCGCGCGGATCATCGAGGCCCTGCGATCCCATCCAACCGCGTCAGAGGCGCTCAAGACGGCATTGGGCGGCGGCAGCGCCCGGCCGACGACGGTCGCCCTGCCACGGGACGGTGTGCCCACCCGCCTGGCCGTCACATCCGACCAGGCGGCCGGCGCACTCAAGCCGGAGGTCCCACCACCGGTCGCTCGGCGGCTCTGGGTCTATGCCCGCGACCCGCTATTGAGCACCGACATGACGGCTTACGACCTCAACGAGGTCGAACTGGCGGTACCCTGGGAAAAGGACCTGATGCCGGGGCCGGTCGGCGAGTATCTCGAAGTCGTCGATGTCGATCCCCCGAGTGGTCTCGCCTATGCGCCGGTCGATCTCAACGATCCGCGATTACTGGCGCAGAGTGGATACAGGCCGACGGAAGGCAATCCGCAATTCCACCAGCAGATGGTCTATGCCGTCGCCATGACGACAATCGGCCGCTTCGAGAAGGCATTGGGCCGAAAAGCGCTTTGGGCGCCGCGATTCGCCAACGTCGATGGCAAGAAGACGTCGCGTTTCGTCCGGCGCCTGCGCATCTATCCGCACGCACTGCGCGAGGCCAATGCCTACTACAGTCCTGAAAAGTGTGCGCTCCTCTTCGGCTATTTCCGCGCATCGGCCGACGCCGGCGACAATCTGCCTGCCGGCCTGGTGTTCAATTGCCTGTCGCACGACATCGTCGCTCACGAAACCACGCATGCCCTGCTCGACGGGGTGCATCCCCGGTACAAGAAGCCGACCGGCCTCGACATGCTGGCCTTCCACGAGGCGTTCGCCGATATCGTTGCCTTGTTCCAGCATTTCACCATGCCGGAGGCGCTTCGGGCGGCGATCCGCCAATCGAGCGGGCAGGCGGGGCTTTCCAAGCAACTCGCAAGTTTGGCGGAGCAGTTCGGGCAGGCGATTGGCCAGCACGGCGCCTTGCGAAGCGCGATCGCGCTCGACCCCAAGCCCGGCGACTATTCCGCGGCGATTGAGCCTCATGCACGCGGCGCCATTCTGGTCGCCGCGATTTTCGCAACCTTCCGGCGAGTCTATGATCGCAAGACCAAAGACCTGTTCCGTCTCGCCACCGGTGGAACCGGCGTTTTGCCGCCGGGCGAAATTCCCTACGATCTGGTCAACCGCCTGGCCGACGAGGCGGCTGACATCGCCGGCAGTATCCTCGAAATTTGCATACGGGCATTGGACTATTGCCCTCCCGTCGATCTTACCTTCGGCGAGTATCTGCGCGCGCTCATCACCGCCGACCGCGACTTGATACCCGACGACCGGGATGGCTACCGGGTGGCGTTTGTCTCGGCTTTCCGCGAGCGTGGCATCTTCCCAAGCGACGTCCTCAATCTTTCGGTTGATGCCCTGACTTGGCAGCATCCAAATATTGCTCCGGACGCGCTGGCGGACGTTTTCGACGATATGGAAATCGATTGGCGCCGCATTACCGATCGGCGCGAAATCTTCCAGAAATGGAATGATGTCGCGCATCGATTGCACACGAGAATTATAAGGCCAAATCCGCCGGACAAACCCCTTTCGGACAACGTGTTCGCCGCCCTGGGCCTGATCAGAACAGATAAGCCTCAGCAGACGACGATCGACGGCAAGAGTGGAATCGTTTCCAGGATCGAGATCCACTCGATCCGCCCGGCACGGCGCGTCAATCCCGATAACGAGATCCACTCGGATATCGTCATCGAAATCACGCAGAAATGGACGCCGGACGATGCGGGTGGCCGATCATTCAGGGGGGGATGCACGATCGTCTGCGACTTCGACACGGGAAAGATACGCTACGTGATCCGCAAACGTGTCGGACACCAGGGACGCATCGCGGCCGAGCAGCAGTTCCGTGGCGGCATGGCGGGCGAAAGCGGCGTGGCGGCGTATTTCGACGACATCGCGGGAGGCTCGGAGCCGTTCGCGATGCTGCATCGTGGCATCTGAGAGGTCGAAGGCCATGGCGAGAAAACCCGCAACGAGGGCCGCCCCGCGCAAGAGTGGCACACGCTCGAAGAAGCCGGTCGCCGAAACCGCCGCCGCAACTCGGGTGCGCATCCGGATGTATCGGCTGGGCGTGGGAGATTGTTTCCTGGTGAGCTTTCCGCGCGCTGGAAAGGAGGATTACCGCATCCTCATCGATTGCGGCGTGCATCAGGCTCAGAAGGGCGGCGGCGATCGCCTCAAGGAAGTGGCCAAGGATCTTCTCGCGGTGACGAAAGGCAAGATCGACGTGGTGGTCGGCACGCATGAGCACCAGGACCACCTCTCGGGATTTCCCGGTCTTCTCGACCTGTTCAAGAAAGAGTCCGCCGGCGAGATCTGGACGGCATGGACCGAGGATAGCAACGACCCATTCGCCAAAAGCCTGCGTGACAAGAAAGACAAGGCGCTTGTTGCACTCTCCGGCGCCCGCATGCGCATGACACTCGCTGATTCGGCCGATGAAGCGGCGAAGCTCACTTCTCTGCTTGGTTTCTTCGGCGACGGCTCGGGTCCCAAGCTCAAGTCGTTCGGCAACGCGCTCAAGGAATTGTCGACGACCATAAAATATCACACGCCGGGCGAGCCCCCGATCGAGTTGGAGGACAGTGGCGTGCAGGCGCGCGTGTTCGTGCTGGGACCGCCGCGCGACAAGAAACTGCTCGGCCAATCGGCGCCGAGCACGGCGGACGACGGCCAAGTCTACAAGTTCGGCGCCTATGCCGCCCTGCTCGACCAGATCGAGCCGGCGCTGGGCAGCGAGCCGATGGGACCGTTCGACGATCGCTTCGCCCTGCCGCTGGACGGTACGAAGGCCGTGTCGTTCTTCAAGCGGCATTACTGGGCCGACACCAACGACGAGAACCTTCAAGATCGTATCGACAACACGCAAGACTGGCGCCGCATCGACACCGACTGGATGACCTCGGCAACGACCTTGGCTTTGCAGCTCGACGAGGACACCAACAACACCAGTCTCGTGCTGGCGTTCGAGTTGGGACCGAAAGACAAGGACGGGCCGGTCTTGCTGTTCGCCGCCGACGCGCAGGTCGGCAACTGGCTGTCGTGGCAAGGGCTGAAATGGGAATATGCCGGCCGCACGATCACCGGGCCGGATCTTCTCAAACGCACCGCGATCTACAAGGTCGGTCATCACGCCAGTCACAACGCGACCCTGAAGAAGCTCGGCCTCGAACTGATGACGTCGCTGGAGCTCGCGCTCATTCCGACGGATGCCGAAATGGCGAAATCCGTGAAGTGGGGCACGCTGCCATGGCCGCCGCTACTTGATGCATTGGACGTGCAAGCTCGGCACGGGGCCGTTCGCACCGATAAACCTCTGGGCGCCAAGTCGTCCGGCGCCAAAGTGACGGAAAACCAGCTCTACTATGAGGTCGAGTTCTAGCCCGCTTGCGCGGGGCGCCCGGCCGAGCCAAGGTCGGGCAAATGTCTCTGGCCAGCGCCTCCGGCCGCCTGACGGCGGTCCTCGGCCCCACCAACACCGGCAAGACCTACCTCGCGATCGAACGCATGCTCGGGCACGAGTCGGGAATGATCGGCTTCCCGCTGCGCCTGCTGGCGCGCGAGAACTACGATCGCATCGTCGCAGCCAAGGGCGTCAAGCAGGTGGCGCTGATCACCGGCGAGGAAAAAATCGTTCCGCCCGGCGCCCGCTATTTCATCTGCACGGTCGAATCGATGCCGCTCGAGCGGCCGGTGTCCTTCCTGGCCGTCGACGAAGTGCAGATGGCCGCCGATCCCGAGCGCGGGCATTTCTTCACCGACCGGTTGCTCCACGCACGCGGCATGAACGAAACCATGCTGCTGGGTGCCGACACCATCCGGCCGGTGCTCAATCGCCTGCTGCCCGGCATCGATATCGTGGCGCGGCCGCGCTTCTCGCAGCTTTCCTATGTCGGGCCGAAGAAAGCCACGCGACTGCCGCCGCGCTCCGCCGTGGTCGGCTTCTCGGCCAGCGAAGTCTACGAGATCGCCGAACTGATCCGCCGCCAGCGTGGCGGCACCGCCATCGTCATGGGCGCGCTCAGCCCGCGCACGCGCAACGCCCAGGTCGAGATGTTCCAGTCGGGCGAGGTTGATTACCTGGTGGCGACCGACGCCATCGGCATGGGCCTCAATATGGAGGTGAACCATGTCTGGTTCGCCTCTTTGCGCAAATTCGACGGCCGCACGCTCAGGCCCCTGCGCAATGTCGAGATGGCGCAGATCGCCGGTCGCGCCGGCCGCCATATGAATGCCGGCACTTTCGGCACGACCGCTGATGTGGGTCCGCTCGATCCGGTGGTCGTCGAGGCGATCGAGAGTCATCGCTTCGATCCGCTGCGCGATGTCCAATGGCGCAACAGCGAGCTCGATTACCGCTCGGTTGCGCGGCTGATCGCCTCGCTCAACGAAACGCCGACGCATCCGGCTTTGCAGCGCGTGCGTGAACAGGACGACCAGCTCGCCTTGCAGACTTTGGCGCCGCGTTCGGATTTTCTCGCCCGGCTGCGCAGCCCGCAGCGCGTGAAATTGCTGTGGGAAGTCTGCCAGGTGCCGGATTTCCGCAAGACCATGACCGAGGAGCATACCCATCTGCTCGGCCAGCTTTTCGAGCATCTGACCCAGGGCGGAGAGCGCCTACCCGAGGATTGGATCGAATCGCAAGTCAAAAGACTCGAGCATTACGATGGCGACATCGACACATTGATGTCACGTATCGCCCATGTCCGGACCTGGACCTATATTTCACATCGTCCGGACTGGATTCAGCGCGCCGCCCATTGGCAGGAGCGCGCCCGGGCCATCGAGGACAGACTCTCCGACGCGCTTCACGACAAGCTCACCCAAAGGTTTGTGGATAGACGGTCGGCTTTGCTGGTAAGAAGGCTACGCGATGAGGGAGACATGACGACATCGGTCGCTGCTGCGGGCGAGGTCACGGTAGAGGGCGAGCACCTCGGCCGCATCGAGGGCTTTCGTTTTGTTCCCGACGCGACTGAAGCCCAGACCGACCAGAAGACCGTGATGAGCGCTGCCCTGCGGGCTCTGCGCCAGGATTTGCCTGCGCGCCTGCAAGCCTTCGCGGCTTGCGGCGACGGCGAGATCGTGTTCGACGCCCAGTTGCGCATCTGCTGGGGCGGAGGACCGATCGCGCGTCTGCAGCCAAGTGGCGATATCCTGGCGCCCAAGGTCGAAGTGATCGCCACCGACCTGCTCGACGGACCGGCCCGCGAAGAAGTGCGCAAGCGCGCCGCTGCCTGGGTCGAGACTCGCATTCGACTGGGCTTGGCGGAGCTGATGACCGCCCGCGCCGCCACCGACCTGCCGGCAGGCGCGCGGGGCATCGTCTTCCAGCTCTGCGAAAGCTTGGGCGTACTGTCGCGCCGGCCGATCGAGCAGCAGATCACCGAGCTCGGCGAAGAGGACCGCAAGGCGCTGGCCCGCCTGGGCGCCCGGGTCGGCATCTATTCGGTCTATCTGCCGACCATGCTGAAGCCGGTGCCGATCCGGCTGCGTGCCGGACTGTGGATGGTCGCCAAGAACCGCGAGACCATCCCGCCGCTGCCGCCCGAGGGCCGCACCTCGATGGATCTGCCGCCCGACGCCGAGCGCGAATTCTACACCATGATCGGCTATCTGCCGCTGGGCGACCACGCCATCCGCGCCGACATGGTCGAGCGCCTCGCGGCGATGGCGCGCGCTGCCGTGCGCGAAAGCCGCGAAGCCGCGCGTCGCGCCGCCGAGGCGAAAAAGGTGGCCGAAGCGCCGCCCGCCGCTGTTTCCGAGAGTGCCCCACCGATTCCGGCCGCCGCCACCGACAGCGAAATCAGCGAATGGGCGATCGTGGCTGCAGCTTTTGGCGAGAGCGAACCGGTCGCCGTGGCTGAAGCCACGCCGCAAGCCGCGCCCGCGGCCATGCTCGAAGAGCCGCCGCCCTCGGCACCCGAGCCCGCCGCCGAACCAGCACCGGAACCGGTGCCGGAACCAGCACCGGAGCCCACCCCGGAACCGGCTCCCAGCGTTCTGGAGCAGCCCATCCTCGAACAGGATGAGATGGTCGAGGCCACTGCTATCGCGCCGCAGACGCCTACTGCGGAAGTGCCGCCCCCTGAACCGCTGTCTGCCGAATCGCTGGCCCCCGAGCCGCCGTCTTCCGAGCCGTCGCCCTCCGAGCCGCTGGGCGCCGCCAGCGAAAAGGCCGACACGGAGAAAAAGCCCGAGCCGAGACCTTTGCCGCCAGGTCATTTCCGCGTGGCGCCGCAGATGATGTCGCTCGTCGGTTGTTCCGAGCCCGAGATGGCCAATGTGTTGCGCGCTTTGGGCTATCGCGTGCATCCACCCTCGGACGAGACCGGGCCGCTCTACAGTTTCTCGATGAAGCCGCGCTTCCTGCGCGAACGCGAGGAGCAGCGCGCCCAGCAGCGCAAGGAGCAGCGCGAGCGTCAGCGCAATCGGCCCGAGCGGCCGGAACGGGCGCCGAACGAGCGGCAATTCTTCGCCGACGCGCCGCGCCGCGATGGCCCTCGCCCCGACCGGCCGCGCGGCAATCGCCCCGGCGAGAATCGCGGTACCGACAGGCCGCCCGAGAACCGGACCGCCGAGACTCGCGCGCCGGAGAATCGCAACGGGGAGAACCGCCCGAACGACAATCGGCCAAAGGACAATCGCTCGTCCTACAAAGGTCCGCGCGACAACAACAAGGGTGGCGGCCGTGGCGACCGGCCGCGCCGCGATAACGGTGGCCCCGCCTTGCGCCTTTACGCCACCACCGAAAAGAAGGGCGAAACGCCGGCGTCCGACTCGCCTTTCGCCAAACTGCTCGAGTTGAAGCTCGGCGGAAAGAAATAGCCGCGCGCGATGCGGCTGGACAAGTGGCTCTGGCACGCTCGTTTTTTCAAATCCCGGACTCTCGCCGCGCGTTTCGTTGAACGGGGGCGTCCGCGGCTCGATGGCCGCGTGGTCGACAAGCCGCATGCCGTCGTGGCCGCCGGCATGGTTCTCACCCTGGCCTTGGGACCCCGTGTCCGGGTCGTGCGGGTGGTGGCTTTGGGAGAGCGCCGCGGGCCGGCCGCCGAGGCCCGAACGTTGTATGAAGAAATCGACGAGGCGTGATTGGAAGAGGGGCGAGATTAGAAGAAGTGCGGTCTGGTCGCCTTGCGCGCAGCCGCAACGCACGTTAATGAGCCGCCCGTTCCAGAGTCGGCGAGCCGATCGCCCTTTCGCCAGCGTTTCTACACCTACCGCCCGTTCCGGGAGCCGTTGATGACCTATGTCGTTACCGAGGCTTGCATCAAGTGCAAGTACATGGACTGCGTTGAAGTATGCCCGGTGGATTGCTTCTACGAGGGCGAGAATATGCTCGTCATCAATCCCGACGAATGCATCGATTGCGGTGTGTGTGAACCGGAATGCCCGATCAACGCCATCCTGCCCGAAACCGAGAAGGGCATGGAGAAGTGGCTGGGTCTCAATCGCGACCTTTCTGCTTCCTGGCCCAACATCACCCGCAAGGGCGAGGCGCCGGCCGACGCCGACGATTTCAAGGACGAGAAAGACAAATACGACAAGTATTTCAGCGACAAGCCCCCCGTGCGTTAGTCCTAATCCCGGTCCTTGGAGAGCCTTTGCTCAGCGTTTCTGCGCGATCTATGCGCATTACGCATGGGAAAGCGTTGCCGAAATGCAACATTCTACGCGACTTTAGTCAAAATATCTGATATACAAGTCGGGTTGGAAGCGGTCCTCGTTCGGGCCGCCGCCGGCTCGGTCGCCATGTCGGTATCCGAATGAAACCGACTCTGGACGCCGTGCCTGCACGCAGGGGAGCGTGCGCGGCGAGTCATGAGGTCGTAACCAGCGGGGTGCTAAAGTGGAGGATCTAGACATGCCGAAGAAGGTCGCCGTCAAGGCGAAGGAATTCGCTTTCGAAAAGGGCGACTTCGTCGTCTACCCGACCCATGGCGTGGGCCGCGTGGTCGATATCGAAGCCAAGGAAATTGCCGGTCACAAGCTGGAGCTGTTCGTCATCTCGTTCGAGCAGGAGCGCATGATGCTGCGCGTCCCGGTGGCCAAGGCCAAGATCTCGGGCCTGCGCAAGCTGTCGTCGCGCAAGATCATGGAAAACGCGCTGGTGACCCTGAAGGGCCGCAGTCGCGTCAGCCGTGCCATGTGGAACCGCCGCGCCCAGGAATACGAAGCCAAGATCAACTCGGGCGACCCGGTGTCGATCGCCGAAGTCGTGCGCGACCTGCATCGCAATGCCGGCCAGCCGGACCAGTCCTACAGCGAGCGCCAGATTTACGAGGCGGCGCTCGATCGTCTGGCCAGTGAACTCGCCGCCGTCGAGCGCATCGACAAGGATCTGGCGACGCAGAAGCTCAACAGCGTCCTGACAAAGGTCGCCTAAGCGCCGCCGACCCCTAAATCTCTGAAAAGGCGGCCGACGTTTCATGTCGCGCCGCCTTTTTGTTTGCCTTGCCGCCACCGCCTGCCCAAAACTTCGCTATGGCCGCCGATACATCGATCGCCCGCCTGCGCGACGGCGGAAAGCTCTGGGCTCTGGGCGCCCTGATGGGCGACGACGAGGCGCTGGCTGCCTTGGCGCGCCCTTTGTTCGAGCGCTGGCGCGGCGGCGACAGGCTGGTCGTGCTGGGCAACATGCTTGGGCCCAACGGCGATCCGGTGCGCACCCTCGACTGGTTGCTGGCCTTGCGCCGTCGTCTCCTCGCCGCGCCCGGCGCGCGCGCCTGCGACCTGGTCTTCCTGCGCGGCGCCCAGGAGGAGATGTGGCACAAGGCGCTCCGCCTGCAATTTGCGCTGACGCCATTGCAGATCTTCGACTGGATGCTGGAGCGCGGCCTGGCGGCGATCGTCGAGGCCTATGGCCTCAGCATCGCCGAAGGTCGCGGCGCCTGCCGCAACGGGCCGTCGACGATCTCGCGCTGGACCGGCACGCTGCGCAGCCGTCAGGCTGCCTATGCCGGCCATGCCGATCTGCTGAACGCCCTGTCGCGTGCGGCGCGCAACGCCGATGGCACGATCCTGCTCTCCGCCGCCGGCGCCGATCCCGCCCGTGCCCTCGATTCGCAGGCCGACGCCTTCTGGTGGAACAGCGAAACCGACGAGACCCTGGCCGCCGCCATCGCCCGCAGCGAGTCGATCGACTGGAGCCCCGTTCGCCGGATGGTGCGCGGTGTCGGTCCGTCCGAGAACCGCGCCGGCGATGAAGAGCGCGTCGTCACCGTCGCCCGCCCGACGCCCGCGCTGATCGGCCTGGCCGCCGACGGCTCGGTCATCGAGCGGATCGAGGCGTAGGGTCATCAGCTGTTGATCTTCGGCGACAGCAGGTCTTCGAGGCCGATTCGTCGGAACATCTCGGCGCGGACGCGGTCGGCCACGCCGTTGACGATCTCCGCGCCATCCCGCGACGGATCGATATGGCGGCGGAACGGCCGCTTGCCGAACGGCATGTCGACGATCTCGACGATGGCGCGCGCCACGGCGCCGACATCGGCGTCGGCCGGCTCGAGGGCGGCAAGGCCTTTCAATGCCTGGTCGGGAACGCCGGCGTAGGGACCGGTATCGTACTCGGCCGCGCGGGCCTTGTCGGCCGGCGAGCCCGAATGGGCGAAGTGATTGGTGCCCTTGGTGAAGGCGCCCGGCACGACGATCGAGGTCTCGATGCCCCAGCGGGCGAGTTCGGAGGCATAGGAGACCGCGAGCGAATCCATTGCCGCCTTGGCGGCGAAATAGGGCGACAGATAGGGCGGCGTGCCGCCGCGCGTGCTGCTCGAGGAGACCCAGACGACGAGGCCTTTGCCCTGCTTGCGCAGGTGAGGCAGGGCCGCGCGGTTGACCCGCTGGGTCGAGAGCACGTTGATGTCGTAGAGCTCGGCGAACTGCTCGGGCGTGAAGGCCTCCGCCGGACCGAACGACATATGGCCGGCGTTATGGATCACCACGTCGAGGCGGCCATTGTCGGCGATGATGCGGGCGATGCCGGTCTCCACCGAGGAACTTGAAGCGACATCGAGCTCGACGGTGCGCAGATCGACGCCATGCTCGGCAGCGTAGCGCGCCACCTCGGCGACCTGGCGCGCGTTGCGGCCGGTCGTCTCGCGCATCGTGGCGTAAACGATGTGGCCGGCCTGGGCGAGCGCCCGGGCAGCGAGCGCACCGAAGCCGCTGGAGGCGCCGGTGATGACGATGACCTGTTTCATCAGATCACTCCTCCATTGGCGCGCAAGGTCTGGCCGTTGATCCAGGCGCCGTCGGGACCGGCGAGGAAGGCCACGGTCGCGGCGATGTCGGCGGGCTGGCCCAACCGCTCGAGCGGCGCCAGCTTGGCCATGTGGTCGACGACCTCCTGCGGCTTGCCCTTCAGGAACAGATCAGTCGCGGTGGGGCCGGGCGCCACGGCGTTGACGGTGATGTTGCGGCCGCGCAGCTCCTTGGCGAGGATGGCGGTCATCGCCTCGACCGCGGCCTTGGTGCCGGCATAGACGCCATAGGTCGGCATCAGCAGACCCACGACGCTCGACGAGAAATTGATGATGCGGCCACCATCACGCAGCCGCTTGGCGGCTTCGCGCAGCGTGTTGAACGTGCCCTTGAGGTTGACGTCGATCTGGCGATCGAAGACCGCATCGTCGGTATCGGCGATCGTCGAAAGCGCCATGATGCCGGCGTTGTTGACCAGCACGTCGACCCCGCCGAACGCGGCCTCGGCGGCGTCGAACAGGCCGCGCACGGCCTGCCGGTCGCCGACATCGGCCTTGGCGGTCAGCGCGCGGCCGCCCCCCTTGCCTCGATCTTGGCCCTCGATCTTGCGGGCCAGCGCCTCGGCGGGCGCGGCGTCGCCGGAATAATTGATGACGACGGTGAAGCCGTCGTGCGCCAGCCGCTCCGCGACCGCCGCGCCGATGCCGCGCGAGGCGCCGGTCACGATCGCGACCTTGCTGCTGCCCTGGGTCATGTTCAGTCTCCTGATGGTTCGCCGCGGGACATCCGCTTGCGATGCCGGAGAAATAGTCCCTTTCCCTTGCCGTATAATCCGGCATAGTTCGGCATCACAATCCGGGAATCGCGAACAGTGTGATGGACAGGCTCGATGCCATGCGCGTCTTCGCGCGGGTCGTGGAGCGCCGCAGCTTCACCCTCGCCGCCGGCGATCTCGGCTTGCCGCGCTCGACGGTGACGGATGCGGTCAAGCAGCTCGAAGCGCGGCTCGGGGTGCGGCTCCTCGAGCGGACAACACGGCATGTCGGCCCGACGCTCGACGGAGAGGCCTATCACCGGCGCTGTCTCACGCTGATCGCCGAAATCGAGGACGCGGAGGGTGCGTTTGGCGGGGCCAAGCCCAAGGGATTGTTGCGTGTGGAGGTGCAGGGCACCTTGGCGCGCCACTTTCTGTTGCCGGGCCTGCCGAATTTCTTCGCCGAGTATCCGGACATCGAGCTCAGCATGAGCGAGAGCGAACGATGGATCGACATCAT